>Ga0172368_10002840_pt1 | contig 21650 bp, 20 predicted proteins | sample Lak11m_FD_114540 | JGI IMG/M metagenome (GOLD analysis project Ga0172368, IMG submission 114540) | Freshwater microbial communities from Kabuno Bay, South-Kivu, Congo - kab_022012_11m | ecosystem: Environmental > Aquatic > Freshwater > Lake | place: Democratic Republic of the Congo: South-Kivu...
TACTTTTGAAGCAGGAGTGCTTCCGCTTGCTGACGGAAGGGGTGCTATCCTTGACGAATTTGATAAGCTGATACAGGCTGACATGAAGCATCTCAATGATGCGCTGGATGAGTGCAGGTTCACGGTACATAAGGCAAGCATACACATGGATCTCTGGGCACGCTGCTGGATGACAGCAATGCTGAACCCGGTTGATGGCCGGATCAATAATTATGAGCCGCTGTATAAGCAAGTTGGCATTCCCCCTGATACTCTGAGCAGATTTGACCTGGTGTTTGTTATACCGGATATAAGGGAAGAAGCGAAGGATTCCAATGTCGGGTACGCAATGCTTAACACCAGAGGCATTCCTCATTCAGGAAGCAATGGCAATTCACCCATTCCAAAACGCACGCTCATGCCGCTTGAGGATATGCAAAAACTCATCGCGTATGCAAAGACGATCAATCCAATTCTCAGCAAGGAAGCCGGGGATGAGATACACAGGCAGTGGATGAGGGGAAGAAGATCAAGCGGCGAGGATAAGATCGCTGTTACCTCAAGGTTCATGGGAGCACTGATCCGGCTTGCAAAAGCCGAGGCCCAGATACATCTGTCAACTGCAGTCAATTTATATCATGTAAAGAGGGCGGTCAATCTGCTTGAAACCAGTCTCCTGCAGACCTGCCTGGACAAAGAAGGAGACATAGACTCGGATAAGATCTCTACAGGATTTACAAAAGATATGCGTTCTACCCTCAAGACGATCCGCGAGGTCATAAAATCCTGCCAGAAAGAAGGAAGTCCGGCGTCGATCGGGGATATCGCACTGGCTGTGCAGCAATATAATATCACACGGGAAGAGCTTGACAACCATCTTTCTCATTTGAAACAAAATGGCGAGATATTCGAGACCGGGGAAGGGAAATGGAGGATCCCGTCTTGAAACAAAGGAGAAGATCCACTCGAGTACATGTAAAGGCTTGCAGGAAATGCGGTGTGCTGTTGGGCAGGGAGTATCCCCATGACCTCTGCCCATTGCATTTCAAGGAGGAATATGGGTATGAGCCGGAGGAGAGGTATGGCATCAGTAGATAAACGTCAGGAGAAACAGGCGAGAAAGACAATGAAGCTTCGTGAGAAAGATTCAAAGAAGCAGGATAAGGAAAGAGAATATTATAAGAAGATCCAGGAGGACGGAGTTCTCTTTTCTGAGAAGCTGTTCACAATGCGTGGAAAGCAGATGAGGTTTGAGGATTTCCCGTATGTGAGGCAGGTCTTTCATGACAATGCCAGGATAGTGGTGCTCCTCTGGGCAAGGAGCATGACAAAAACCACGACCATAGCCAGTATTCTTACGCATAAGCTTATCACCAATGCATATACAGGCGCGATGGTAGCCGCGCCGCGTGATAAGCAGGCATGGCGTGTAACGAAAGAGCATATCCGTCCGAGGTTCACAGAGAGCAGGGATAAAATGCTGCTGCCGTTAATTTCCCAGGGCAAGAATACCGAGTCTGAGATCGATGTTGCCAATGGCTCAAAGTATCTTGCAAGCGGTGCATGGGTTACAGGTAACAGCTTGAGAGGACCTCACGTTAACTACGGCTTTGCAGATGAGATGCAGGACTGGACAAGGGAGGCATTTGAAGTATTCAAGGAAGTCGTGAATCTGCCGCCAGGCCAGATATTCTGCGCAGGGACGCCGAAGGATAAAGGTTCTTTCTTTGAAGAGATATGGCTATCCAGCGATAAGAAAGAATGGAATGGAAAGGAATGGATACCCACAAATCCTGATGCAGATCCCCAGATAAGCGGGTATCATATCACTCAGGAATTTTCAAGCTTTGTTACGCCTGCGCAGCTTGAGTATAAACGCAAGAACATGACCCCAAGGATGTTTACTAACGAGGTACTCGCACAGTTCTTTGCAGCAGGCGGATCTAAACCTGTTACTACTGACACGCTGTTACAGATCCTTGTACGAAGCCCGGAAGAACTCAGCTATTCAGTGTTTGAGGAAAAGGTGATTGGCGTTGACTGGGGCGATGAGACCCGCTGGGTTCTGGTGGGAAGGACAACGAAGAACAAATTCTATGTCATAGACACTGGAGTTTTTGATGATATTGATACCATGAAGCATGTCGAGAAGCTGAAACTGATAGTCTCGCGGGAAAACCCGAAATGGATAATATGCGATGCAGGGTACGGCAAGACCAAGAACCAGATATTGATGAGGTATTATCCCGGCAGGGTATGGAGCGCATTTACTAATTCAGGTTCAAATATCCCGATCTGGAATACGATCAAGGAGATAAATGGTCTTCCGCTTCCAGAGGATGACTGGCAGTATCATGTCAGTGTCAATCATACAGCAATGTGCGAGAACACTGAAGCGATTATAAACAGACGCAATCTGGGAATATATTATTTCCCGGAGCAGTCTGCCAGAACGGATGTGTTTATCTTTGAGGTATCGCAGGCTGAAGCTGAGGAAGTCTCGACTTCCACGGGCAAGCAGCGGAGGTTTTCCATTACTTCTGCACATGGGTACGCATCTCTGTCGTATGCTCTGCTTCCCTATGCATTCGCACAGGATTACACTGAGGCAGGCTATAACCAGAATGTGATGACCAGAGCGCCGAGGTTTGCACGGCGAGGAATCGCATAGGGGGCAAGCTGATGTTGAGGAGAAGTTTCTGGAGGCCAGATATTTATCTAAGTGAGTGAACGAAAGCTCTAATTCTGATATGCTGTCTGCAAAACCGGCAATTATGTCGAATACAAGAGAGTCTAGGTGTCTAGGTGGCCCCAATACATCAAAAAGTACAAATCATGTAATGTTCATCTAATAAGATATTCATGTTCAAAATGTATAGCAGGAGAGAACTCAAAAAATCGTGGATAATCGCAATAAAAGAGTTCAGGCAAATTTTTAGAAAAAAAGTACTACTTCTGCCTTTATTTTTATTTCCGATAATAATGATTGTTTTTTTCGGCTATGGCATGGGTGGTACAATCAATCATGCAGATATGCTCATAATTAATGATGACACTGGTGTCCTTTCATATTCTCTTGTTCAAGATATCGGAAGCTACATTCCTAAATACGGCGATGTCAAAATGTTCTCTCTAACTTACACCAAGGATATGGGACAATCAGAAGCTGAAGCGAAAATAAATTCTGGGGAGTTTAAAGCCATCTTAATTATTCCGCATGATTTTAGTGACACGGTGGAAAAAAATAAAAGTGTGACCCTTACGCTGTTGACTGATCAATCAGATCCAACATCAACTGGTATAATTGTTGATGCTATAAAAAAAATACTAGCGAAAAGCCAAGATTCTATTTTACTCAATATTCCTGAAATTTACGGCCATATAAATTTCATGGATTTCCTTACGCCAGCAATAATAGCTCTTACTGTATTTTTCGGTACTGTGATGAGTACAGGTTATGCGATAGCGGGAGAAAAGGAAGATGGAACTATTGTCCGCATTCTAATGACTCCTGTCAGCCGAGGGACAGTGATACTTGGAAAAACTATTCATCAGCTTATCCTTCAGTTAATTAGAGCTGTTATCCTTATTCTCGCTGCAATGGCTGTTTTTGGTGTCACGATGAATGGAAGCTGGCTTTTTGTGGCTCTGGTGCTAATTCTTTTTACTTTAAGCTCAGTTGGGATGGGAATAGCCTTGTCTGTTATATCGGAGGATATGACTACCTTTCAGCAGTTGAGTACATTTGTGACTGTTCCTTCTATGTTTATCACGGGGGTATTTTTTCCTTTGAGCTCTGTTCCCGACTGGTTGCGCTGGATTGCATATTTTTTCCCTTTGACTTATGCAAACGATGCTATGCGTATTATCATGATTAAAGGCCAAGGTCTGGGCGCAATAATCGTTGATTTGACTATATTGCTTATCTTTGCAATTTTTTATTTCGCCGTAGGTGTTTATCTTTTCAAGAAGAGCGCATAAAATAAACAAAGTTAAAGTTTGTATAACATTTGTCAAGCGCAGTCATAATATGTCCAGTTTATGAAATGATTATACAATATGCTATTATAATTATAAAGTCAATAAGTATTATTTTCAGCGAAAAATATAACACCTTTTCTGCCAGAAATCCTTGCGAGTACTGTAAAGTCCATGTTCAGTTCGATTATATTTGATATATATTATCAAATAAATTAAAATTATTTATAAGTTTTAAAAAGTAAAATAATATTTTTACTTAAACATAACTCCTCTAAATCACCCCTCAATTTTTCTAAATCTTTAGATGGCACTCTACCATCTTCTAATCCCAGTCTCCAATTGACCGTCCCTGGTATATTAGCATACTTCCAAAAATAAATAGCTGAGATATTATCCCCATATTTCATAATTAAATCTTGAACTAAAAATATTGTTCGTGAAAAAGTCTCCAAAGTCTCACCCGGAGAATTGTACATAAAAAATAATAAGACCTTTATATCTGAAGTAGTTATTAATTTCACTGCATTTACAATATCAATAGGAGAAATGTTTTTTCCTAATATCTTTAAAATTTCTGGATCACCGCTTTCAGCACCTAAATATATTCCGATACATCCACTCTGTTTCATCTGATCGAGAACTTTCCTAGTAAAATGAATATCTCTTAACAAATCATTAATACGGGTCTCACCTCTCCACTTAATTTCATATTTTCTAAAAATATTACATAACTGGATAACTCTTTCTTTATAATTATAAGAAAAGAGATTATCATCCATCAAATCAATTATTGTTGGATCGAATTTTGCGTTAAGATAAAACAGCTCATCTTCTATCGTTTTAATACTTTTAAATCTTAGTTTAACGTCGACGCTACAGAACGTACATTTTCCATAATCACACCCCTTACTCGTATAAAGACTTAAAAGCCTCTCTTTAAAATTAAAAATTTTTTGATTCTCTTTGATGTAACTTTCTATATCCCAGCATTCTCTTTTTGGAAATTGAAGATCATCAAGATTCTTTACAAAGCCATGACAGTATTCAGTCTTCTCAGGAATGCGATTCGATTTAAGAATAGTATCCATTACGTATTCTCCATCTCCTACGACACAAAAATCGACATAATCAATCGGTTCCCCTTTCGTTAATGTTTGAAGTGATTTGGCTCCAGGCCCACCTATAATAGTGATGATGCCCGGTTTTTTTTCTTTAATAGTTCTGGCGATTCCCAAAACATCATCAAGGTTCATATAAGTGCAGGAAAGACCAACCGCATTTGGATCCTGTAGCATTATCTCTTTGATTGTTTCCTCTTGTCCAAGATTCCTAATAACAGCATCGACAACATTGATTTCCCATTCTGGATGCCATAATTTTAAATTGGTATAAATTGAGTTAATTCCTAATTGAGGAAGAAGCATCCCAATATATTCTTTGTTTAAAGGATTTGATTTATAATTGGCAAATACTAATGTACATTTCATTTAATAACTCCTACTAATACGAGTGTGAGAATAATACTTGAAAATATTATTAAGAATCCGTCTATGGCATGGAATCTGAGATTCGGTGGAAGTTCTATTTCTCTGGATAAACTGTAACCTCTGGCAAGGAGAGCATCTGAAAATTCCTGAGATATGTCTACGGTCTGTAATATAACAGGTACAATTAAAGCCTGTAAGGAGGTGAACGTTTTTCTAATTTTTAATGGGTTTAGACTTAATGCTGCACCCCTTAGTTTTTGCATCATTACCACATTACCAACTTTCTTGTCTAAAATGGCAATTGAACTAAATCCACATGCGAGGGCAATTCCAAAACTTCTTAATCGTTTAAACTTAAAAAATAAGAGTGAAATATCTGAAAAGTTTGTTGTAAGGCTGTAAACAGCTCCTACAACAAATATACTCATAAACTGTAGATATACAATTGTCGCAGAGGTCAAAATCTCTTTAATATCAGTATGTTCAAGCCATGATAGAAGAAAAACAAACGGTATCAAAAGGATAGCATATGATTTTATATTTCTCCATATTAATCTTATGGGCAACCTGCTTAAAATAACAATTAAAATAATAAAAAGAATTGTTAACGTCAGGATATACAAACTTCCGAAAAATACCATAAACAAAACGACAAACAAAAGTATGTAACCCTTTGTAATCGGATGTACATGATTTATAGGTGAATTTACAGGGCTCCAGTACATACATCAACCACTTTAGATAATTCATCCCACGTCTTACAGGGTAGTTTTTCCCATATATTCCATAAGGCAGGCAACCTCATATTTCTTCTTTCCACAAACTCTTTAGTCAAAATCTTCTTTGGATTACCTTCAGCCAATACTTTACCTTCATTCATTATAATCAAATGGTCAGCAATCGGAACAAAGTTATCAATATCATGAGTAAGAATTACGACTCCAACCCCTTCACTCTTAAGTCGCAGCAATATATCTATAAGGTTTCTTAATGAATCGGAATCGATTGCTAATTCGGGTTCATCTAAAAACATTATCTGAGGCGCCATTCCCAATGTAACGGCTATTGTAAGCCTTCTCTGCTGACCAAAACTCAAGTTCTCTGGTGGTAATTGCGATAGCTCCAATAAATTCATTTTGTTTAGGGCCTCCCTCACCCTCTCTTCAGGATGCGTCAGGTTCAGGTTTTTTACTCCAAACATAACTTCTTCATAACTACTTTCACAAAATAACATTTCTTTGGGGTCCTGACTGAGATATCCAAAAATCGTTGGTATTTCATTAGCTCTAATTTTTTTCAAATCTTTCCCTTTTACATAAATATTACCAGAACTCGCTTTCAAAAGTTTCAGGCAAGTTTTTGCCAAAGTTGATTTTCCACTTCCGTTTGGACCCAATATTACAGTCACTGAGTTGTCTGGAATCCTTAAAGAACACCTTTTGAGACCAACTGTTCCATCTGGATATTTAACATCCACGTTCCGAAATTCCACAATTGAATTAGAGTTAATTAATTCAGATGTGCTTGAATTCTCTAGCTCAATCAAACTAATTTTTTCTTCAAGTTTTTTGAAATTTAATATTTTTTCTTTTACAGTACCACATTTCCATAATTGCTTCGAAATTTTTAAGAATCCTTTAAGAGGTATTATATCATTCATTTCTTCGGTGAATATAATTTCATCTGGCGTCCCATTCAGTGCTAATCTACCTTCTTTTAACACAATCATATGATCTGCATATTGAACTTCTTCCTCAATTTTATGACTTGTCATAAGAATCGATATTCCGGAATCTGCTAAATCCCTCAAGGTAAGCAAAACGCTCTCTCGCGATACAGGATCTAAATAGCTTGTGGGTTCATCTAACAAAAGAACCTTTGGTCTTATTGACAGTATGGCTGAAATAACTGTTTTTTGTTGCTCACCTCCGCTTAGATTATTTACAATCCTATCTTTTAGGTTAGAAATTCCAATTTTATCTAAGGCTTCCTTTTCCCTTTCTATAATTTCTTTCCATTTATAACCGAAAAATATCGGCCCCAGTCTAACCTCATCAGAAACTGTCAGGCAGAACAATTGAGAAGAAGGTCTCTGATAAACTATGCCAATATTTTCCCCAAGATCTTCTGGAGGTACATCCAGGACATTTAAACCATTCAGAGTAATTTCTCCACTCACTTTCATTCCAAAGTTTTTATGCATTCCACGCAGGATTCTAAGCAGAGTTGTTTTTCCACTTCCATTCGGGCCGCAGAGGATCGTAAAACCTTTCGGAATATTAAGAGATATTTCTTTAATAACCGACTCGTTTTTTCCTTCATACCAAACAGATACGTTTTTACAGTCGAACATATTAAAAGCTAAAAAAATTAAAAAGAAAAAAGATATTTCAGCTATTCCTAATTCTCTGGATTGCCGGTCTCTTTTCGATTTTCTCAAATATTTTTGCACCAATTGCGCCGCCAATTGCACCGCCGATGATGCTCACAACGAGAAACACTGCAAACATACTTGTAAACCTTTCGCTGCCGGGTACGTTGAAATACTCAAGTATTTTGATAAATATCAAAATACCAACGAAATCAAATGCTATACCGCTGCCAATACCTCTCGCTAAACCACTTGATTTGCTCATAGCCAAAAATACAATTTCCGTGAATATCCCGGCTGTTGAAAGTATGACAAGCTTCGGTAAGAACCCTGCAGGCCCAAAAGCTGGCAGGGGCACGAATAATACTGACGCTATGAAGCCTATCAGAATGAGTGCGCCTTTTTCATTCAAAATTTCTCTGAATAAAACGAACAGCAACGGTCCTATAAAAACTCCTACGATTGACCCCATGCCCGGACCGAATGCCATTACAAAGGGTAGTGCAAGTCCAACTTCAGCGACTAACAGCAATGCTGCAAATATTCCTGACAAAGCGATTTTTCTTAATGACCACATAATTTCGAAGAAATGTGATATTAGTATTAAAAACTTACCGAAAACCTTTTGAAGTATTCCGTAATAAACGTTATTCGAACTCGAAGAACATACATGTCATTAGAAAAATCCCCCCAAGAACTTTATGATGAAATCATTCCAAATGAGATGGATGAAGAAAATAGTAAGCAGCGCAAGGAACCAACATATCTTTTTCTAAAATCAGCCTTTTCATATAAACTTGAACATGAATTTCAAATGAAAATGAAACCAGATGCTTTAGAGAATGCATTTAAAATTTACCTTGCAACTTGTATATTAAAATCATCAAAGCCGAAAAATGAGGATGTCACTCAATCGGAAATACGTCAAATTACTAAAATGCGTAATGCTTCAACCATAACAGACATGAAGCAAAAATTAGCTGGTAAGTTGTTTATCCCTGAAGTAGAGAATTACGACATAATGGAAGCTGATGGTAAGCTTATTGACTTGAATTCTGTAATAAAAGAGTATTTTGAACATTCATTAAAATATTCTAAGATATATGAGGATGTTAGTAAAAAGCTATCGGATTTGCGTCCCACCGAGACATCGGATCCCAAACCAGAAACAAAAATTTATTTATCCACAATTATTAAAAAATTATGTGATGATCTTACGATACGCAGAGATCGTCCTGTTGACATTTTGATATATGATAATAATCTTAAAATTATTAATTTCTTTTTAAGTTATATGAATCGAGAAATCAATAATAAGGAGATTTTTGGAAGAATTACAGTTATTTCGAATAATGAACAAACAAATTTTGATGCAATTTATAATAAAATGAATAGTAACGAATTTCAAAGAGCTATAAATAGGTTCAAAGATTTCAAACTGTATGAAATTAATAAGGATCAGGCTTTGTCACGTTTTTCATTAACATGCATTGTTTTCTATGATGAGAAAATTCCAGAGAATATTAGATTTATGGTTTCTACGAGTATCTCAGATGGAGTATACGTAGAAAAGTACAAAGTAAATGATCTAATCTTGCATTCAGTAGTTATTCGGAAAAAAAAAGAAACTGTAGAAGAGTTCTTAAAAAATTTTGATTTTATTATCGAAAAGTCGGTCCAAAAAATAATAAGATAGGGAATCATTTTTCGACATCGAAGAACTTTTTTAATTGAAACTTATTTTGATTAATAAGAAGCATTTATTTGCAGAATGTTTATTAAAGCAAATCATTCGAATATATATTAGTTTTTAGTAAAAAAAGAGTTTTAAAATGATTAAATCGATTTATACGTGCTAATAATCCTCCGTTTATCGCAAAACGTTATATACTATCAAATCCATGATAATATTGGCTACTATGGCCAAAATAACATAAAAATAAGAAGAACCACCGCAGTAAATGCCCGTTCAAAAAGCTATTACTGCAGTAGGAATCCAAACATTATGACAATAGCATATGCTATAAACTTTTCGTTTGGGTGGGTCAAACTGGTTCTTCTATTTTCAAAAGAGGAACATATGAACACAAAACCTGAAAAAAATCTAATGTGTGAACAGAATGAAAGAACAATATTCGAAGCTTCAAGGAGGATATATGCAAATAACATGTCAGTCTACATTGAATGCAGAAGACGATAACATCTATGGGTTGCATCCACAAACAACAATACGTGCTGTTGAGGCGAAAACAGGATACGCGAATATCCTATCTAACAGGGAAAGGGAAAAAATAGTTACCCTTGCCCGATTAAATCGAGCATTGGATAAATATAGGGGAATCCAAAGCAGAATAAAGGATCTTGCTCCCAAGCAGGTCAATATGTCACGGATTGTTTCGGAGGAATTGTTCCAGGAATATTTTAAAGGAGAAACCGTCCAGAGATCTTTACTATACCTCCCTCATACTTTCGGATGCGATTGGAGAAGGAATGGCTTCTCAGGATGCTTCAATTGCGGGATGTCTGTGGGCGCCGGTATAAGACCACTATCATCTGCAGTAATAAAAGCCGTAGCAGATAAAATCATTTCAATGAAAAAAAATGTTGATATAAATGCAATAAAGTGGTTCAACATTTATGTTGAGGGGTCTTTCCTGAATGACAAAGAGATTCCACCTCTGGCGCAAAAAACGATATTTGAGTTGATTGCAACAGAAACAAGTGCGGCAAGAATTACCTTTGAAACTCGTCCTGAGTACATCACACAGGAAAAGGTGGATATGCTTGCTGAGGTTGCTACTGATCACGATATTGAACTCGAAGTAGCAGTAGGCGTGGAGACCTCTAATGATTTCATTCGGCAATTTTGCGTAAACAAAGGATTTACGTTCGAGGAATTCGCACAAAAAGCGGATCTGCTTCATACAGCCAAAAATATTAGAGTTTTGGCATATAAATTTATGAAACCAGTATTTCTGAGTGAGGCTGAAGCGATTGCTGATTCTGTAGAGAGCGTAAAAGCATATTCTAGAATAGCAGATGTAGTTTCTATTGAAATAGCTGGGATTCAGGAATATACCCTTATGGAATACCTATGGCTCCGCAAAGAATACACTATGCCGTCATTGTGGAGTGTTAATGACGTTATGAATAAAATAAAAAATCATAAAGGGCAGATGGAAATACGACTAGGTGGAGAACCCAGAACCTATTACCCCTCCAGTAAAAAAACAGCTCATGGTTGTGAAAAATGTACAGAGCGCATCTGGAAACGAATCCGTGCATATAACGAAAGTCACGATCCCACTGTCTTAGAAACGTCTTGTGACTGCCACGAAACCTGGAAATCACAAATCAACAATGCAGATAGAAACGCTTGTTTGGAGGAAAGAATCGCACAGCGTATGATCGGAAATTCAGAAAATCTCAGTTATGAAGATTACCTGGAGAGGAAGGGGCTTGATTTGATAGAGGTGTTATAAATGACAAACAAAACTAATTTTTTTTTAATTTCAGAAGAAATAGCCAGGAATTATCCTGATCTGAGGATAGGTCTGGTTACGGGTAAGGATATGATGAACAGAGAATGTGATGAAAACCTGGAAAAGTTGACGAGAACTGCTGAAACTCGAATAAGAGAGAAACTTAGCATCGAGTCACTCGCAAGCCATCCCCACATTTCTGCCTGGAAGACGGCATACAAGACTTTTGGGGTCAATCCGAAAAAGTACATGCCAACATGCGAGGCACTCATTCGCCGGGTATTAACTGGCGAAAAAGTGCCGACCATAAATGTAATCGTAAATTGCTATCTACTTGCAGAACTCGAATATATCCTGCCGTGTGGCGGCTATGATCTCAACAAGCTTGAAGGGACCATAATCCTGAGACCATCAGCAGGAAATGAGCAATTTACTCCCATAGGAGCGAAGGAAATTGAATTGACAAAACCGCAAGAAATAGTTTACTCTGATGACAGGAGGATTCTGACCCGCAAATGGAATTACCGGGATTCTGATGTGACCAAAATTACTGAGGGCACCAAGAACATGGTATTATTTTCTGAAGCTCCCTTCAGAGATATACCAACCGAAGCACTGGAAGGATTTGTAAGAAGACTGTCATCATTGCTAACTGAGTTCTGTAGTGGATCAGTAGAGTACAATATTGTCGATTTTGATAAAAATATTGTTAAGGAGGTGACCTAAATGCTTAACTTCATGGCCTCAATTATCCCGGGTCAGAGATACAGACCTGAGGTTTTAATGCATGGAAGCGGAACAGGCGCCTGTCTGGCGATCAACAATATTGCAGGCTATCCGAGGATGGACGACAGGATCGCTCTGTTCTTGGCACACTGCAGCGAACGCGAGAGAGCTTTGCTTAAAAATATCAAAAAAGACAGGAAAATATCTATCACCAAAGAAGGGTCTGGCAAAAATAGAGAGGAAGGAAAAAGGCTGTTAGAACAGAAGGGTCCTGGTATGATAGAAGATATACGCACTATCGTAGAAGAACACGATATCCTCTCCGCTCAGTGTAATAATACTGCAGGTGGAGGAACTTCAGGAGAATCGGAACCCTACCTGGCAACTGAGATGATATCCCAGGGTATCGTCGACAGCGTTGTGCTCCAGACAATACTGCCGACCATAAAAGAGGATCCAATTATAATAGAGAACGCAGTGGAGTGCATCCAGGAAACTGCTAAAAAAGTCGAGAATGGAGATATACCCAGCTGGATTCTAATCCAAAATGGACGAATAGCTAAGAACGATACAGGGAATTTTAAGAACACAGATTTGAACATCGCACGGGTAGAAGAGATAATTCTGAGGTCTCTTATCACCCAAGGAAATCCGTTCGATGTCAGCGACTACTTCGGTGACCGTATCCTTAAGTCAAAATCACCTAGATATAGGATATCCACGAAAGGCTATGCAAGGAAACAACTGAACAGAAGACATAACGGTGCATTTGCCAATGAATATCTTGAAGACCTCACTACAAAAGCAATCCATGAAAACTGGCTTGGATCAGACCTCACTGAACAGTGCCAGCGTGCTTACATGGTGGTCAGGGCAGACCCGAAGTTCATAAACGATAATAATCTGACCCTGATTCAAAATGTTGCACAGAATCTCTTGCCCAAAACAGCGGTGAGCGTTGCACAGTATCCGGTCAAGAGGGCACAGACATTGGAGATCGCTGGCCTGTTTGTAGGATTAAAGACGAACATCGCTCAGGACTATATCGAAAGACTCAACGAAGTTGCATCGAAGACAGAACAACCAGATGAAGAAGAGGCTGCTGGGTCGGTCTGGGAATCACTGGGATTTGATCAGAACCCCCATGCTGAAGGTGCAGGAGAGTGATGTCATATGAGAATGCACCTAATCTTAATCACCTTTATAACAGGATTGCTCCTCGTCGGGACTGCCAGTGCTGTTGAATTGAGGGATGTTTATTCGCAGTATTCAAACACAAGTTTCGACCTGAATAAAACAGTCCAGGAACTCGATAGAATAAAACCAGAAGCTGCACTTGAAATAAAAGAGGCAAGTACACTGCAAATGGAACTGGAATATCTCAGAAAAAGTCTTAGCTCAATGGAAAACTGGTATGCTGCAGATAAAACCGGCAGCGAGCTCCAGGACAAACTGCATGACATCCGTCTGAATTTGCTTGAAATTGAACTGAAATCAAAGTTGATCAGAGCGAAGTTGCTACAGCAGTATCTTTTGTCTGATATTTCCTCTGCTAACGCCAAGGTAGAGGCATCAAATAAACTCACTTCAGTGGCAGACCCTTTGCTGCAAAGCACACAAACAGGTCTCTCTGAGGCGAAACGACTGGTTTCCCAAGCAAGTAACATTACAGTCGATATGCCAAGCTATCCGGGCACAGTCAATCTCCAAAGCAGTATCAAAGCAGTTGATGAGAAACTGTACCTACTGGAAAATGGTCAGAAAGAGATAAAATCGAGCCTGGATCAGAGTGATAAAATACTTGGAAGAGTACAGGAGCAAAAAGTACTGCTGACTATTAAAATGCAGGAATTCAGTGAAAAACTATTCCAGGTGAACGCCACCATCGAAGCACTAAAATCAGAAGGTGTTAACACAGTATTTCCAGAATCATCCATGAAACAGGCACAGCAGATAAGATCTGAGTTAGACCGGTTGGTCTCAGAGGAAAACTATGAGGAAGCACTAAACAGGGTACCAACGGGTATTGCATTAATTCAGAAAGCCAGTGCACAGGTAGAGGAAGCTAAAGAAGAACATCAAAAGGATAAGAATAGAAACATATGGGCAATAGGATTGTTTGCCGTTGCCATGGTCGTGGTAGCCATTGTATGGGTAACACGCCCACCAAGGACGTGATTGAAAGGAGGAATTTAATATGAAAGGGCTACCGAGTTCAATAATGGGAGGTTTTCTGGTAACGGTATTGGCAATACTCGTTTACCTTAACCTTTCCTGGTTAATGATTGCAATAGTAGCTGCTTCGCTAGTAACAGGCGGATTGGCCGCGGCTGTATCAGAGTCCAGAGATAACTTTGCTGGCATGCTGCTGGGGTGCTTTGCAGCAATAACTCTTGCAATCCCATTAATAAATCCAGTAAACGGGGTTCATCTGATCGGACTTGTTTTGAGTATGCTATCTTCATACTTGATGCTAAATAGCATTTCTGATTACTAGCAGGTCAAAGAGTCTAAAATGTAACCCTTTTATTTTTTGCAAAGGAGCTGAATGAAAATGCATGATTTAGAAGCTGAATTTGTTTGTCTGACTGCAAAACCCGTACATTGTCAAAAATTTTCCGTACTTGTGCGCGTGTGTCGAATGTCAAATTGTGAGCTTTACCCCTGCTGGAAAGCAGCCAAATCTTAAAAAGTTGATCACAGAAATGTATCGGTATGTGAATTTACACATAAGCATTGTAAGAAGGTGATATAAATGAAGAGCATACTTAATTACATAGCATCCGTTCTCTTTGGTAAGAGTTTCAGAACAGAAGTCTTGATACATGCAGGTGGAGACGCTGCCTCCTTGGTCAACAACATCGCTGGTTATAAAAGAATTGACGAGAGGATAGCAATATTGCAGGTACATTGTTCTGAACGTGAGAGACCTTTACTTGGTAATCTTAGAAATAATAGGAAAATGCCTATCACATGTGATTGCTCAGGAAAAAATATGTGTGAAGGTGAAAAGTTATTTGAACAAAAAAGTCTGTCGATGATTGAAGACATACGTGAAATCGTAGAAGAACATGATATTTATTATGTTCAGTGCAACAATATTGCAGGTAGAGGAGATTCAGCTAAATTAGAGTTGTATATAGCAACAGAAATGATAGCTCAAGGTATCGTTTACGGTGCCGTGCTCCAGACCATTTTACCTACCTTAAAAGACGATCCGACAACAATAGCAAATGCTTTGGATTGTATCCAAGAAACAGCCAAAAAAGTAGAAAATGGAGACATCCCCAGCTGGATTTTGATCCAGAATGGGAGAATTGCCAATAATAATTCCGGGGATCTCAAGAATAGAGATTTGAACATTGCACTAGTAGAAGAGATTATATTAAGATCATTTATAATACAAGGCAATCCATTCGACGTCAGTGATTACTTTAAGTATTTTCTGAAATCAGATTCGCCAAAATATCGGATTTCTACCAGAGGTTATGCACATAAACATCTCAATAGGTGGCATAATGGTACGTTTATCAATGAATACCTCACAGATGTCACAGCTAAAGCAATTAAAGAAAATTGGCTTGGGGCAGACCTTAGTGAGCAGTGTCATCGGGCTTACATCGTAGTAAGGGCAGATCCAAAGTTCATAAACGATAATAATCTGACCCTAATTCAAAAAGTTGCGGTTAATCTCTTGCCAAGAACAGCGGTGACCGTTGCACAATATCCAGTCAAGGGAGCGCAGACGATTGAGATCGCTGCTCTTTTTGTGGGAATAAAGACAAACATCATTCAAGACTTTATCGATAGACTCAACGAGGTTGCTCCTAAAACAGAACAAGCAGATGAAGAGAGTCCTTGGAATATAATAGATAAATCTTTTAGACCTGAGACTATCCAATTGCCACAAGTAGATATACAGATATCTAAAACACCAGTCATTAAATCGCATGCAATTGTAAAGGCTGATGTATTAGATTCAATGGCTATTCATGCACTTTCAAGCTTGGAACCAACTGCAAGGGAATGCTACGGCACGATCTATGCAGACAATGATGGAAAAATAATTAAATATCACCCAGTTGATTCAGAAGAACATACTTTAAGAGATGGAAATTCAGTAAAATTTACAGGGGAATTTTATGAGCATGTCCGAAGACTAAGTAAATTGTATGAAGATATAGGACTAAGACTAGCTGGGGATAATCATTCCCATCCAGGAGGAATACCATTACAAAGTAATGCTGACATGGATTTCAATAAAAATTTTTGGAAAACTGATAGAAATACATGTTTTATCACTGCAACAGGACATGGTAACGGAAGTAAAGAATGGGAAATCCGGGACAATGAACAGGAGGCATCGAAAGAAATAGGTGGAAGACTTATAAAAATAAGAGCTTATGCAGGTGGTACAAATACTGATAAAAAACTGAAAATTGTCTTAAAGGAGTAAGAAGTATGCCAAAGAAACATGGACTTTCTCACGCACTATCGGGAATGGTTTCAACTCTTTTAGGGGGGATCATAATTAGAATTACTTCTGAACAAGTATTAGGTTTAGACATAACGAAATATTTCGGAGAAATCTTAAACTATCTTCCAATAAAAGAAAGTGTAACCCCAGAAACATTCACGATGTCCGTTTTTGTTTTTATTTTATGTTTCGTATGGGGAACCTTATTTTATTATTTCCATACTGATTAAAAATCAAATACTAAAATCACTCTTTGATCATGCATATCAGATATATTTCCGAAAAAGAATTATATATCCATTCAGGCCTATTTATAATAAATCAAGAAAACAATTATACTTAGGATTATCATACTGACAAAACTATATTTATATAATTTACAAAATTCCCGTTCAGGATCTGTATTCATAATATTATATAATCATTTAAATTATAAATCAACCATTTCGTTTATTAAATGGTTGTGCTCATATCTTAAAAAAAATATAGTGTAAAGTAATTCAATGCATTCTATTGGTTTGGAAAATGCAGTTAATGGACACCGGCACAATTTGTATTTTCTTTATAATCTTCAACACTCATTCATATCACCATTTCCGTATATGATTTCACTCTATTTAATTATTTCGGGTCTATGTATTACATAAAATTAACCATATAATATAACATTTATTTAACTTGATATGAAATAATACGAATTTTGGAATAATATTAACTTTGTGTAATCCTGAAACAAAGCTATTAAATTTAAGTTAAATATTAAAGATATAGAAATGATGCAATTTAAGAGATATATATACCTATATAGGATAATCTACAAATGATTTTACTAAAGTTATTAAAAGGTAATATTATGCAAAAACCATATCCAAGATGTGTGCCAAGTTGTAAATTCATAGTTGATGAGAAGTGCACTTATCAGGAAAATCATATAAAAACTATAGCTATAGATTTTGATGGTGTTTTATTTCACCATGAAGAGTGGAATGGTCATGAACATTATGGTGCACCAATTGCAGGGGCAAAAGAATCTTTAGAAAAATTAAGAAAAATGGGATTTAAAATTATGATTTGGACGACTAAAGCACAGCATGATATTATTGCTGATGCCCTCAATAAGCATAATATTCCATTTGATTATATAAATTCAAATCCGAATCAACCACCTGAAATAAATCCAAGTAAACCGGTTGCAGATTACTATGTTGATGATAGAGCAGTTCATTTTTCTGGTAATTGGCAATCGACACTGAATGAAATTCTAAGAAGAGAGAAGAAAGATTGAATATTGAAAAATTGCACGAAACTAGATTGAAGAAGAATAATTGAAAATGGTTCGAAATTTTCCCATACTAACTAAACTCATATAATGGAAAAAAAGATGAGAGAAAAAGAAATTCAAAAACAAGACCTAAAATTGCTTTTTTCAAGAGATACGGGCAATATTGAAAAAAGAATTAGCATAATAATACCAACATTCAATAAAAGAAATTTTCTTAAGCCATGTCTTTTTTCACTTTTCAATCAAACTGCTGATAAAGAAGATTACGAAATTATAGTTGTTGATGATGGATCCAGTGATGGAACTTTTGAATTGATGCAAAAAACTAATCCAATATGCAGTTTTAGATATTACTACTTTAATCGAAGTGATCCCAACATAAATAGATCAGGTCCAGCGAGAAATATTGGTATTAGTCAATCCAATGGAGAGATTGTTTTATTTATTGATTCTGATATGATTTCATCTCCTGATTTAATAAAATCTCATATTGAAGCACATAAAAAAAAGCGTAATGCTGTAATAGGGATCAGGAAATATTTATATGAGAGGGATAGTGAATTTCTAAAATCGAATCCCGAAGTGGTTAATGATTTTAAAAAATGTTTAAATTTTCAGAATATAATTGATGAAAGAGAACCAATTTTTAATTTATTTAATGATAATTTTAATGAGATGATAGCCCCATGGGATTTATTTTATACTTGTAATGCTTCTGTCAGGAAAGAAGACATAGAACAAGTTGGAGGTTTTGATGATTGTTTTATATATTGGGGAACTGAAGACAAAGATTTGGCTTATAGGCTTTTTAAGGATGGAATCAATATTAAACTTGAGCGAAAAGCAGTTGCATTTCATCTGTATCATTCTAATTTTAGTATTTCTGATTTTAGTCAATATAAGAAGATTAGATATAATAAAGAAAAATTTTATAAAAAATATTTAGACCCAACAATAAAACTAATTTATGAACATATTTTTACAGAAAATCCATTTAATGAAATAAAAGTAGGATACCTCTGCAATAATAATTGTTTGTATTGCAGTTCTCTTAACAAAAAAATATATATGAATAAAAGTTTAAAAGAAATTAAAGATGAACTTTTAGAAATAAAATCAAGGGGAAATTCTGAAATAATATTAACAGGAGGAGAACCCACTTTAAGGAAAGATATTAGGACTATTCTGGATATAATAACTAAATTGGGATTCAAATCACTTGTTCTTAGAACTAATGGAAGATTTTTCAAAGATAGAAGTAATTATGACCAGTTTTTTTCTCCTTTTAATCTAGATTTTTATTTCGAGATAATATTGTTCAGTCACCGTCCCAAAATACACGATAAAATTACTCAAGTTTCTGGTAGTTTTGAGGAAACGTTAAATGGAATTATAAACCTCTTACAATATAAACAAAAAGTAAAAATCATAATTCCGATCACAAAATTAAATTATAAATCTGTTTTGAAAACTGTAAATTATTTTATCAATATTGGTATTTACAATATTCAAATCCTTTATCCTGTTCAGGTTAATGATTCTTCTTCATTTATGGTTAATCACTGCAACATAACTCGATTTAAAGAATTATATCCCGAATTTAGTAAGGTTGTTCCATATATATATGATACATTCAATGTAATTGAAAGTCTGAAAAATATTGTGAAAATTACTGCTAAATTACATTGGATTAAAGAGATATATTATGACCCTTCAAATAAAAGTAGTAACTTCATTGTGATAAGAAGACAATAATTAAATTTAACATTTTCTATGATTTCTATAGTACAAAGTCATTTTATTTAATCTATGAAAAAAGTCAAAAAGAGTATTGTTATCAACTTTAGAAAGATTTGTATAATTTTCAGAGTCCTTCCAAGAGGAGATTCTAATCCATTCTTCAATTTTATTGGGTTTTTTAAATCCATTAATTAAAGCTAAATTATAAATTGGTGTATTTGGATATGGAATATATAATTGAACATCATAATCCGTGGCGGATATTTCTTCAGCCAGATCCAATGTTTTTTTAAGATCCTCTTCTGTTTCGCCAGGGAATCCTAATATAATTGATGCGGTTGTATTAATACCCAGATCCTTGGTCACTTTAAAAGCACTTTTGATTTCATCGATAGAAATACCTTTATTTAATAACTTTAATATTCTCTCTGAACCAGATTCTACGCCTATATATATATGCATACAACCTGCACTTTTCATGATTTTAAGTATTTCAATTTCACACTGATTTGCACGTAAGTCACAGAACCATTTGATATTAATTTTTTCAGATGTTAATTTATTGCAAAAATCAACTACTCGATGTTTATCCTTAAAAAATAAATCATCAAGAAAATAAACTCCTTTAACATCATGTTTTTCAACGAAATATTTTATTTCTTCAATCACATTAGAAATACTTCTGGCTCTCCAAGTTTTGTTTTTAATAGCATTTGTGTAACAGAATCCGCATCTAAAAGCACACCCCCTACTAGTTATCATAAAAGTTGATCTAACGCCTAAATAACCATCGTTCTTAGTAATATACTGATTGAATGGAGAAATAAAAGATGGAAATGGGATTTGATCCAGGTTGTAAGTAACAGAAGGCATAGGCAATTTTTTAGAGTTTTTAAACATTAATCCCTGGATCTCAGAAGGTTCCATAGTATCTAACTTTTCAATTACAGAGAGTAGTGAAAATATCGGGTATTCACCATCTCCAATAACCACAGCATCAATTAATCCTGTTGACAAGCTGAGCTCAGGAAATAAGCTGGCATGAGAACCTCCCCAAATAACAAATACTTCAGGTTTAATATCTTTGATAAGTTTACTTAAATTTATTGCTCTTTGTAAAAAAGTGGGGCCAGTAAGTGTTGTTATACCAATAATTTTCGGTGTAGGATTTAAAAAAGCTTCAACGATTTCTTTATCAATAATTTTGCCATCTAAATTTAATATTTTTGAATTATAATTATTAGTTTTTAGAAAGCTATCTATATACATAATACCCAATGGGGGAAAAATATTATGATATTCTAAGCCAGGATTAATTAATAAGACATCATTCATTTGGCAACACCTCATTCTTTCTTTTTATTACAATAATATACATTTGTAATCCTAAGTCCCCTGCAAAATTTTCACACAAAGAATCGATTTCAATTCGTAATTTTTCTACTAAATTGGAATAACAAATAAATTTTGGGAGTAACATAATAAAAGGGGCAAATCCATCTAAGATAAAAAAGGTCTTATCCTCCAATATTATAAATCCACATTTTCTGAGAGTATTTTTCATTTTATGTATTGTCATAAAATGTTCATAAGCTTGTGGTGTCCATTTCTCAAATGGCGCCCAAGAATTAACTTTATAAACCCCAATAGATTCAAACAATATTTTAAATATGCCTGCAACATTAAAATAATTTGGAGTGGTTACTACTAACATACCTCCACTTTTCAAAACACGATATATCTCATTTATTCCCTCTCTGGTATTCGGTACATGTTCTAATACTTCCATTGCAATTATAATATCAAATGTTCTATCTTTGAAAGGGAGATTCAACATATTAGCGTTTATATACTCCCCATGAGGAAAATGTTCTCTTGAGGAATAAATTACTGATGGTGTCAAATCAACTCCGACACAAAAATTCACTTGTTTCATTATATAGTTAGAAATTGCTCCGTATCCGCATCCGATATCCAGAGCAGTTAAATTTTTTAAATCATTAAACATGACTTTCGGTCATTTCATTTTTTATAACGGATTAAATTAGACGAATTTGAAATTATATCTGTTTTCATATATATCTTCAATTCCTAAAGAATTTATACAATCAAATGCAAATTCTAA
>Ga0172368_10002842_pt1 | contig 21644 bp, 16 predicted proteins | sample Lak11m_FD_114540 | JGI IMG/M metagenome (GOLD analysis project Ga0172368, IMG submission 114540) | Freshwater microbial communities from Kabuno Bay, South-Kivu, Congo - kab_022012_11m | ecosystem: Environmental > Aquatic > Freshwater > Lake | place: Democratic Republic of the Congo: South-Kivu...
CAGTAGCATTTGCTTCAATGGGGTTGTTTGTCCGTTATTTAAATACAGGATTTTTACTCCTGCAACAGGTATATCTTCGTATAACGGCTGCTTTTATCTTGACGCTCATTCTGTTTAACAAAGCTCTTTCATTTGAGAAATTGAAGAAGATTTCATTTATAGAATGGAGTCTTCTTGTTTTTCGTGGACTTGCTATGTATGTATTTGGCGTGACATTATTTTCCCAAGCAATATTGTTAACAAAATACAGTAACGTTTCATTTATTGGTTCGCTTCCATTTGTAGCAGTGCTCGGAGTTTTGTTTTTTAAAGAAAAAATTAATTTACAAAAAATACTTCTTATTGTTATGGCATTTATTGGAGTTTTTCTTATTTCCGTTCAGGATTATTCAAACATTTTTATTTGGGGAAAAGGAGAAATGTTTGCGCTCATATCAACGGTCTTTTTTTCGTTTAGTTATGTTGTGAGAAAATGGCACTCACACCTATTAAATAATAAAGAGATCACTGCGATAACATTTTTTATTTCAGCAATTACAGTTTTCATAACGTCACTTTTTGTTGGTAATGGATTACCAGTTGGTCATTGGACATGGGGACTTCTTGGAGCAGTCATCGGAGCTGGACTGTTTAATGTCATCAATCTTTTTTTGACAAACTATGGATTTGAAAAAGTTGACAATGTTCTTGCAAGTAATATTTTAACGCTTGAAAGTTTTTTTGCCGTGATTCTAGGATTCATATTTTACAGGGAAATGCCTGGATTGAAAGAGATTATCGGTGGCATACTCATAGTTGGAAGTGTTGTGTTGATGAATCAAGTAGAATCAAATAAATAATTAGTTAATTTCTTTTTTCATCCACGCAAGATACTTCTTGGAGACATGGGTGAGGGGAATAGCGAGGATTCCCGGAGTGTCATAGGAGTGAATTTTTAATACAATCTCTTCTATTTCTCCCCACTTTTCATCAAACGTTTTAGCAAGAAGAATCATTTCTTGCGCTTCATCAATGGATTTGCTTTTCGGTGGCCAGAGAAATAATGAATGGACTGGAGTTGTTGTTATGTTGACGCATGCGACAAGGTGTTTTTTAAGAAGTTCTCTTCCAATATCTTCCGCCTCCTCTTTATCGCGACAATCGATAAAAACAAGTATTGGATTCATAATTAATGTTTCTAGTATACCATGTTATAATCGCATCATGAGCGCCGATGACATCAGATCAAAATATTTTTCGTTTTTTCAAAAAGCCCCAAGGAGCCACAAAGTGATTCCTTCTGCACCTCTTGTTCCTGAAAATGATTCGACAACACTCTTTAACAGTGCAGGTATGCAGCCATTAATTCCATATTTATTAGGGACTCCTCACCCATCAGGAAAACGTCTCGTGAATAGTCAAAAATCATTTCGTAGCCATGATATTGATGAGGTTGGGGATAACCGGCACACAACCTTTTTTGAAATGCTTGGAAATTGGTCGCTTGGAGATTATTTTAAAAAAGAACAGCTTGTGTGGTTTTACGAATTTTTGACAAAAGAATTAGGACTTAGTCCAAAGAGACTATATGTTTCTGTATTTGAAGGAAATGAAAGCGTACCAAAAGATGAAGAATCATATAATATATGGAAAAGTTTAGGATTTGGAAATGATCATTTGTTTTATTATGACGCAAAGAAAAATTGGTGGAGCAGGTCAGGTCCACCAGAAAAAATGACAGTAGGGGAACCGGGTGGACCAGATAGCGAAGTGTTTTATGATTTTGGGAGTGATCTTCACATGCACGAAAATTCTTCTTGGAAAGGGGAACAATGTCACCCGAATTGTAATTGTGGACGGTTTATGGAAATAGGGAATTCTGTCTTTATGCAATATCAAAAAACTACAGATGGGAATATCGTTCCACTCCCCCAGCAAAATGTAGATTTCGGCGGGGGACTTGAACGGCTTAATGCTGCAGTCAACGGAACTCCGGATATATTCACAACTGACAGTTTTTCATCAATTATTGCAATTATTGAACGTGTGACAAATAAAACGTATGGAACAATTAATGTTGAGACTATGTCTATGCGGATTGTTGCAGACCATATCCGGGGAGCGGTCATGATGATGGCCGATGGAGTAGTTCCAAGCAATAAACAGCAAGGATATATCCTCCGAAGACTCATCAGACGCTCCATGCTCCATATCCGAAAACTCGGACTCTGGGGAGAATGGAGCTATATTCCAACGCTCGTTGCAACCGTTGTGTCACTCTATGAAGATTCGTATCCTGACATCGTTCCAAAACAGGATATCATTGAGAAATTATTTATCGATGAGGCAAGCAGATTTGGAAAAACCATCGAGAAAGGGTTGAAGGAAATGGATAAAATTGAAATTCTTGATGGGAAGCAGGCGTTTCTTCTGTATGAAACATACGGATTTCCTTGGGAGGTGACAGAGGAGATAGCGAGGGATAAGGGGCAAACGATCGATCGGGTGCAGTTTGAAGAAGAATTCAAAAAACACCAGGAATTATCCCGAAGTGCAAGTGCAGGCATGTTTAAAGGAGGACTTGCTGACCAAAGTAAAGAAACGACAAAATTACATACAGCCACTCACCTACTGCATGCGTCACTTCGGAAGACATTGGGAAACCATGTTTTTCAAAGAGGCAGCAACATAACAGGTGAGCGGCTGCGGTTTGATTTTTCTCATCCGACAAAGTTGCTTCCAGAAGAGTTGAAAATAATTGAGAATTCAGTCAATGAGGCAGTCGCACAAAACTATCCAGTAACGTTTGTTGAGATGGACAAAAATGAAGCGCTTTTGTCGGGGGCGCTTGGTTTTTTTATTGAAAAATATGGTAATCGTGTAAAAGTATACACAGTCGGTGATCCAAATGGGGAATACTATAGCCGCGAAATTTGCGGAGGACCACATGTTTCCTTTACAGGGGAGTTAGGGCACTTTACAATAGATAAAGAGGAGTCAGCAAGTGCCGGCATTCGTCGGATATATGCTCATCTAACCCATGAATCTAATGGAATCACTACAGCACCTAGTTCGTCCTAAGAAATCTCAGAAGGAATTGTATCTCTCGATAACGCTCAGTCATTCCCATGTTGGTGCTTGCGCATGGTCAATGGGTGAGGATGGAGGACTTCTTGTTGCTGCTTCTGAAAGCAAAAGAATTGGAAAAAATACCTGGGAGAATCGTGTTGAGATAGCTGATCAGCTTATCGAAAAACTTTCTGAATATGCGGGTACCGATAGTATCCATCAAGTGGTATTTGGGCTTCCCCAAGATATGTTGACATCTGAGGGGAATATCGAAAAAGGGACAAAGACTGAACTTATGAAAATGTCCAAAATGCTTGATTTATCGCCAGTTGGGTTTGTGAATATTGATTCAGCTGTTGTGTTTCAGATCAAACATGATGAAGGAGTACCTCCTAGCGTCATTCTATTTCATATTTATGGAGATGAGATATCTTTATCATTGTATCGCGTAGGAACCTGTATAGGATCACGGACCATGCAAAAAAATGAATTCATTGTCGAGGATGTTGAAACTGCCATAAAAAGTTTTTCAGATATTGAGGTACTTCCCTCTCGAATACTACTTTTCGGTGATGATACATTTATACTTGAAACAATTCAATCTCAACTCTTGACACATCAATGGCCAAATCGGGTGAACTTCCTTCATTACCCAAAGATCGATATTATGCCTATGGAAGATGTTGCGCGGGCGGTCGCACTTGCCGGAGCAAGTGAACTTGCAAAAGCGATGGGTATTGATACGGAAGAAAATGAAGAAGACATGGTACCAGTTTCTCAAAAAAAATCTTCTGCAAGCGGCGAAACAGTGGTTGCACAAACTTCACCGTTCCATGAAGAAAACAAATTATCTCCTGATGTGACAATAGAAGAGCTCCTAGCCGACCAAAAAGAAACAATAGAAGATAAGGATATAGTTGAAGAAATTGATGAAGCGTTTGATAAAGACGTTGATAAAGAAGAATCATTAAACAAAACAAAACCGTACCCATCAAAGCTTGAGGAATTTGAAATCCATCCTGAAGATGCAAATGTGGTTGCGGTATCACCAGAGTTATTGGGGTTCGGCGCAAAAAATGAAGGAGAACAAGTTCCTTTAAGAAAACAAAATATTCAGGAAGCCATTCGTAATATATTTCTATCCTTCCATATACCTAAAATGCCGAATATCTTTAAAAATGGGTTAGTCATTCCAATTATCGGATTATTTGTTTTTGTTACGGGAATTATCGGTATATTATATTATATGCTTCCTAAAGTAACGATAACGATTGGAGTTCTACCTCAGATCATAGCAAAAGAAAAAACAATATCCATATCAACGACCGCGACAGTGGTAGATGCGGAAAAATTTATAATTCCAGGAAAGAAGCAAGAAAAATCAATTATTGGGGAAAAAACAATGCCAGTTACGGGCAAGAAAAAAATCGGTGATCCTGCACGGGGAACCGTGACTATTTATAACAAAACAACCACCACTAAGTCATTGAAAAAAGGAGCAACTCTTGAATTTAAAGGTTTAGAATTTACGCTTGATAGTGATACAGAAATTGCGTCAGCAAGTGAATCAATTGGATCACTTACATTTGGTACAACAACAGCAGTTGTAACAGCAGTTGCAATCGGAGAGGAAGGAAATGTTGTTGCAAACACAGAGTTCTCCGTAAAAGGGTATGATACGAGTGCAATTATTGCACGAAACAATCAGATATTTACAGGAGGTACTAGCAGGCAAGCAACGGTGGTATCGCGGACTGATTACGACGCACTCATTAAGGCAATAACAGATGAGTTAGTTGCATCAGCAAACGCTGAGCTTCTACAACAAGTGACTGGTGGCGAAAAATTAATTGAACAGACAATCAAAACAACCGTCACAAGTAAAACATTTACTGAAGAATTAGATCAAGAAGCAAAAGAATTACATGGAAAAGCAACCATTACAGTAAGCGGAATTTCGTATAAAGAAGAGGATATAAAATCCCTTCTCTTAGCTTTTGCCTCAAAAGATATAAAGTCAGGTTACGTCATGAACGAGGGTCGAACGACGACGTCTGTAATAAGTCCGGTTCTGAAAAAGGATGGGACCATTACCGCACAAGCGACCATACAGCTGGTTTCTATTCCGACAATTAATGTTGATTCAATTCGAAAATCTCTTGTTGGAAAATCTGTAAAAAGCGCACAAGATGAATTAAAGCAAATTCCAGGAGTGGGAAGTGCGGAATTTACATTTAAGCAATCATCAAAAACAAAGCTTCCGATGAAGGCGACCAATATTAAAATCGATGTTGTTATTGTCGCTCTGTAATATGCCACTCTACCGCTACGTGAAAGCTCAGCCAAAAAGACCGGTGAAACGATCTATACTTTTATCCTACGGTCTTATGATAACCGGAGTATTTGTATTATTATGGACTATTTGGCCGATTCTTTCTTTTTCAACATTTACCCAAGCACTAACCAAAACAATATCTCCTGTTGGGGAAAACGGAGTTCTGTCTGGTAGAGCCCTTACGCCAATCGCAGAGGCTTCTGATATTCAAAATCCGAATACTTGGTTTCCAACATCTCCTCAAAAACATGTAACAGCTAAGGTGAATACCTATACACTATCCATTCCAAAATTGAAAATTAAAGATGCACTTGTTACCGTATCTGGTGATGATTTGTCAGTAAGTTTAGTGCATTATGGAGGCACTCCTTTACCTGGACAATATGGAAATGCCGTGGTGTTCGGACACTCTACACTTCCCCAATTTTTTAGCCCGACAAATTATAAAACAATATTCTCATTCCTACCCACGATGAAAATAGGTGATCAAATAAATGTGACTTATGATGGAGTCGCATATACCTATCAGGTATACGATATGGTTGTTGTCGAACCAACAGATTTATCTCCACTTGAACAGAGATTTGATAATTCCTATATGACCGTTATTACATGTGTTCCTCCGGGAACATATTGGAAGAGGCTCAATGTTAAAGCAAAAATTGTTAAATCATCATGAACACGACATCTAAAGGTATTGCTATAGAAGCAATAAAGAAGAAGCTTTTAGGGAAAAAACTCACATACCGTGAGATTTTTTCCATCATGGACGAGATTTCACACGAACGTTTAGGACCAGTTTTAACGACGTATTTTGCAGCAGCAGGATTTAAGGAAGGATTTTCTCCTGAAGAATTATATTTTATGACGAAAGCAATGGTTGATACAGGAGAACATTTGCATTTTAAAGGAGTTGTTGCTGATAAACACAGTACGGGGGGAGTCGCAGGAACAAGAACAACAATGATACTCGTTCCTATTGTTGCAGCAGCAGGATTTCTTATCCCAAAAAATTCCACGCGCGCGATTACAGCACCTGCAGGAACAGCCGATACGATGGAAGTCGTAGCGCCTGTGACGTTTGAGGCTAAACAAATTGAAAAGATTGTGAATAAAATTGGTGGATGCATTGTATGGGGAGGACATTTAGGACTCGCGCCTGCTGATGACATCATTATAGAAATTGAACAGCCGCTAGCATTTGAGTCGTTTGATAAAGTGATAGTCTCGATTATGGCAAAGAAAATTGCGGTTGGCGCTAACCATGTTGTGTTAGATATTCCGGTTGGCCCGACTATGAAGATTCAGCACTTTTCAGATGCGGAGGTTATTGAGAAAAAATTTCAATATCTTGCCAAGAAATTGGATATGCATATAATTACAGACATCAACGAAACGCATGAAAATGCAGGGTTTGGGGTTGGGCCTGTGCTCGAAGCACACGATGTTTTTGAAGTACTTGAGCAAAAATCGTGCAGGCCGCAAAAATTAGAATATAAAGCACTTCGTCTTGCTGGAAAGCTTTTATCACTCTGTATTGAAGACAACCTAACATATCAAGGAGTTAATGGTGAGGAACTCGCCAAGGAAATGCTCACATCTGGAAAAGCACTTGCGAAAATGCGGGAGATAATAAAAGCTCAAGGGGGTAACCCTGATATAACAAGTGAACAATTAATTGCCGGAAAACAGGTATTTGAGATCAAATCAACAAAAAAAGGCAGAGTGACAAAGATTGATAATAAAGAGATCAGTATGATCTGTCGGATACTCGGAAATCCAACGGATAAGTTCGCAGGTATGTTATTAAACCATAAACTTGGTGAACCGATAGACAAAAATGATATACTATGTACGCTCTATAGTTCGGATGGGTATAGACTTAAAGAAGCGGTTGAAACAGTAAAACACATTCCAATCTATACAGTAGAATAAGTAAATATGTTTAAAAACATGATAGCACCAGTTCAAGCGTGGCTTTTGTCTCAAGGAAAATGTGTTGGTTGTGGTAAACCACTCGATAAACCCCAAAGCAAAGGACTCCTTCAAATCACCTGTGCGTGCGGGCGAATGTATATGTATGACTCTCAGTCCAATAAATATAGGAGGGCGACAATCGATGAAGTTAAATAACATAGGTATTCGCATCATTATCACAATCAGTATTGTTATTTTTTCCTTGATAATCGGATTTGTTTGGTGGGCTGACGCAATGAGTCCTGTTGATAAAAATGATACTACTCCAGTAATGTTTATTGTTCCACATGGTCAGGGTTCTAAAGAAATTTCACGAAGGCTTGCGGCAGAGGGACTTGTCCGTAGTCAAATAGGATTTTATCTTTTGGTTCGGTTTTTTGGAACAGATGGACAAATTCAGGCAGGAGATTTTAGGCTTAACAAATCCATGGATGCACGAACTATCGCTTTAGAGTTAACCCACGGTATGGTAGATGTATGGGTCACAACGCTTGAAGGATGGCGAAATGAAGAAATAGCGATGATACTTTCGAAAGACCTCAACCTTCCCGAAAAAGAATTTTTACAGGTAGCTATGGAAGGGTATATGTTCCCAGATACCTATCTTATCCCTAAAGACGCCACAGCAACGGCGATTGTCACTATGTTTAAGGAAAATTTTGATAAAAAAATCACCCTGGAAATGCTTAGTGTTCTTCAAAAGGAGGGAATTTCAAAAGATGAACTCGTCACGATAGCTTCCTTAGTTGAACGGGAAGGACGAACAAGTATAGATAGACCGATCATTGCCGGTATTTTGTTAAATCGTCTTCGAAGGAATTGGCCGCTTCAGGTGGATGCAACCCTACAATATGCTTTAGGATATCAGCCGCGTGAAAAAACATGGTGGAAAAAAGAATTGACTGATGAGGATAAAAAGATTGATTCACCATATAACACATATCTGAATCCAGGAATCCCGCCTGGGCCAATTGCTAACCCAGGGTTTGAAGCGATAAATGCAGTTATTTACCCTCAAGTTACTGATTATATGTTTTATCTCCATGATGCTACAGGCGTAGCCCATTACGCAAAAACCATAGAAGGTCATTTAGAAAATATACGGCAGTTCTTACAGTAGTGACATGAAGCGACTGTTTTATTATCTTATTTGTATCTTCGTCGCTTGTTTGTTGCCAGCCTCAATTTGCGCTGAAGAGATTGTTGATTATACGACAACCATTACTGTTCAGGAAAATAGTTTGATAGTCATATCAGAGAACATTACCTATGATTTTGGTCCTGTCGATAGGCACGGAATATTTAGAACTATTCCACTAACAAAAACCAATGATCAGGGAGAAAAATATACACTTGATATCAAAAATATCCGTGTAACAGATGATAAAGGAGTGGCTTACCAGACACAACAATCATCTACAAGCGATGAATTGACAATAAAAATCGGTGATCCGAACAAAACAATTACAGGAGTTCATAGGTATGTCATTTCTTACACAGTCACAGGAGCATTTGTTGCGTTTTCAGATCATGATGAATTGTTTTGGAACATCATCGGAACGAAATGGGAAGTTCCAGTCAAAAAAATTACAGCTACTGTAAAACTTCCATTTTCACCAGCAGTTAAGGACATACAACTTGCATGTTTTACCGGAGTATATAAGAGCACTTCTCAGGGGTGTTCGACGACGTATGGTAATGGTACTGTCTCTGTAATTTCAACGAACGGTTTATCTCCTCAAGAAGGATTGTCTATTGTTATTGGATTTCCAAAAAATTTAATCACCATAATAGAAGCGAAAAAAGTAGATACGAGATGGGCTACAATTCTCGGTTTTATCATGAGCATCTTATTTCTTCTAGCTGGTCTTTTTTGGTATGTCCTAACACCTCTTTGGATTGTTATTCATTGGTTTCGTACAGGCCGTGATCCAATAGGCACAATTGGTGCAGCACATGTATGGTTTGATATTCCGAAAATAAAAAATGGGAAACCTTTGACTGCTGGCGAGACAGGAACACTTATTGATGAAACAGCAGATTTGAAAGATATTACGGCGACTATCGTAGATTTGGCAAGACGCGGGTATATAAAGATTATTGAAAAGAAGAAAAATGATTTCTATTTGGAAAAAATGGCTCCAAAGAAAGATACGGGGATGGAGTTGTTTGAAAAGAAGCTGTATAACGGGATTTTTGAGAAGAAAGAAAACGTCAAAATTAAAGATACAGAACTTTCTTCAGTTGTTGCCATAACGAAAACGGAGTTGTATGAACTTGTTGTAAAAGACGGTCTTTTTCCGAAAAATCCACAAGCCCAACGGACTAAATATTATATACTTGCGGGGTTCGCATTATTTACCGGTAATTTTTTACTTGCCGCAATCGCCTTTTTGTTTGGTCGATCTATGCCAAGGAAAACCATTGAAGGGGTGAATGTTTCCAATATCGCGATTGCGTTAAAAGGATTTATCGTCTCTCAAGATAGACAGTATCAATTTCAGGCAGAAAAACAGATGTTTTTTGAAAAAATGCTTCCATATGCAATCATTTTCGGAGTGGAAAAAATTTGGGCAGATCGGTTTAGAGGTATGGATATCAGTGAGCCATCATGGTATCAATCATATTCTGGCAATAAATTTACCGCTATGTATTTAGCAAACAGTTTACATCATGGGTTTTCATCAAGTGTTGTGAGTGCCGCTACCCCAACGCGTTCATCATCGGGTTTTTCTTCCGGATTTTCAGGAGGAGGATTTTCCGGTGGAGGCGGTGGTGGAGGCGGTGGTGGAAGTTGGTGATAGTAAATACCCTATAATAAAGGTATAATAGAAAAGGAGCATAGTATGGCAAGACTTGTAACAAAAACAGCACAGGCACCGTTTGAGCTCAAACCTCAAACAAGTGCAGTTCATATTTGTATGTGTGGATTATCAAAAAATCAACCGTTTTGTGACGAATCACATATGAAAACGAAAGATGAAGATACAAAAAAAGTGTATGTATATAGCGATCATGGATCGCGGAAGGAGGTGTGCGATTGTGGCAGCGACAAAAAGTGCGACTGCGGAAGCGCGTGTTGTGGAAGTAAGTAATAAGGTGTCTTTTTAAAGAAAGTAATATTATGGCAATGAAATTGTTTGTAGGAAGTTTATCGTATAACACAACTGATCAGGCGCTCCGCGATGCATTTTCGCAGGCAGGCACAGTCGTCACCGCAACGGTGATCATGGACAAATTTTCAGGTAGATCCAAAGGATTTGGATTTATCGAAATGAGTTCAGATGATGAAGCCAAAAAAGCGATGGAACTGTGGAATGGGAAAGAACTTGACGGTCGAACTTTGATCGTCAACGAAGCCCGTCCGATGGTTCCCCGAGATCAACGACCAGGAGGCGGATTCGGTGGAGGTGGTGGTGGACGAGGTGGGTACGGTGGTGGATCACGCGGTGGATTTGGTGGAGGAGCAGGACGCGGACGAGGCGGAGATCGCGGTGGACGCGATGACCGTGGTGGACGTGATTGGTAAGTAGTTTTTTATTATGATAAAAGCCCTTGCTCTTATTATTGGAGGACTATTGGCAGTCGGTGTGTTGGTTGTGGCATTGAAGTCAATCACAGGTGAGGACGCATGGATTTGTTCCGGGGGAATTTGGGTACAGCATGGAAAACCATTTTTACCTCAACCGACATTTCCTTGTCCGACAACTGAACCGACGCCAACGATCATACAAAAACGATAAGATATGAATACAAAAAACAGTCCACGGATAGCCGTGGACTGTTTTTTTTGTGTACACTACGTATATAGATGTAAAAAAGTATTTTTTTGGGTCTGAGTAGTGATTTGGTATGAGATGTAAAGAAGTACGGGAAACTGTTACGGGAATTGGATGAAACTTATAATCCGACTACAATAGATCGGAAGAACAGAACGCATAAACCACATTTTTCTTCAAAAACAGAAGAACCTATTCAGGAATCAACGCTCGTAGGAAGAAAACCCGCAACAATAGGACAAATTTATCAAATTATCAGACAAAGGGAAGTGTCAGATGAAAACACGAATGATGCTTGATACAATATAGGTTAGGTGAATCATATGCAATGGTATGTGTATGCATTATTATCAGCTATATTTGCTGCAGCAGTCGCAATCCTCGGTAAAATTGGAGTTGCAAATATCAATTCCAATCTTGCAACCGCAATCAGAACCGTCGTTATTGTCATATTTGCATGGGGCATAGTATTTGCGCAAGGAACATATAAACAAATCGGGAATATTCCGAAACACACCATTATTTTTTTGATTCTCTCCGGCATTGCAACTGGTTTATCGTGGCTATTTTATTTTCGAGCGCTTCAACTCGGAAGCGCTTCTCAGGTTGCTCCAATTGATAAATTCAGCCTCGTGCTTACAATCATCTTTGCGATTCTGTTTTTAAAAGAGAAAATTACGGTATCAGTATTTGCTGGCGTTATCTGTATAACAATAGGTACCTTACTTGTGTTACTTAATAAGTAATAGAAATTATTTTTGAATACATAATAATGGCTACATTTGCTGAGACTAAGACTGGATATCTATTTCGAAAAGGAATGGGGAAAGGAAATGGCATTGATTATGCTTCTCTTTCGAAACTACTTCCAAATACTCGTTCGAAGCAGGAGCATTAGTGGACAATAAAATTTTCGATATAAGAACAACTCTCCCCACTGGAAGAAAAACCCAACGGAGAAATATTCTCCTTGTTGACAGAAAGGGATTTATCAGTATAATAAGTGTTAATTGAATAGCCCAAAGAGGTGAACGATCATTGTTCACTTCTTTCTTTTGCGTTTTTTTCAAAGGATTTATTGTCAAATGGCCAAAGACAACCATACTCATCGATTATATTGGGGAAAAGAGTATACAGACCTTCCTCAGCTCGATCTTACGCTTGTACAGCGTGAATCGTATCAGTGGTTTTTGGAAGAGGGCGTAAAAACACTACTTTCTGAAATTTCGCCTGTATCGGATTTTACTGGAAAAAATTGGGAATTAGCCTTTAGCGATTACTTTTTCGGAAAACCCCGGTTAACACCCATTATAGCAATTGAAAAAGGTTTGACCTACGACATGCAATTAAAAGTAATTGCAACGCTTACCAATAAACAAACCGGACATCATGTATCACAAGAGGTATTTTTAGGTGATATCCCAGCGATGACCCAAAACGGAACCTTCATTATTAATGGAACAGAACGCTGTGTCGTTAATCAACTTGTTCGGTCTCCAGGAATCTATTTTACTGGAGAAGTCGATCCGACAACTGGACGAACATTATATAGTGCAGAAATTCGGCCCATGCACGGAAGCTGGCTAGAATTTTTTGTAACTAGAAATAACGTGCTGATGGTAAGAATTGACCGAAGGCGGAAATTTGTCGGAAGCACATTTTTACGCGCCTTGGGGCTTTCCACAAATGAAGAGATTAAACAAGCTTTTGCAGCGGTCGATATCAATCCTGATATGCGGATTTTTGACAATACCCTTGCAAAAGATCCCACAACAAGTCAAACAGAAGCTATTTTGGAAATATATAGAAAGCTTCGTCCTGGAGAACCGGTTGTTTTGGATAACGCTCGCGAACTTTTCCAGTCCATGTTTTTTGACTATCGAAGATATTCTCTCGAACGAGTCGGCCGGTATAAAATGAACAAAAAACTTGGCATAGACGTGCCAAATGAAAAATCTCATTGGATATTGACAAAAGAAGATGTATTAGGAGCAATCACCTATTTAATTAATACGATTTATGGAAAAGGTGATGTTGATGATATTGATCATCTTGGAAATCGACGCGTTCGACGCGTTGGAGAATTGGTTGCAACGAATGCGTTTCGTGTAGGATTACTTCGGTTAGAGCGATCAATTCGTGAAAAAATGAGTTTAGCAGGACCGCTTGCCGTTGATTTGCTCCCGACGCAGCTCGTCAATGCTCGGCCAATTATTGCCGCCATTAATGATTTTTTCCGAACAAGTCAGCTATCAACGATTCTTGATCAAACTAATCCACTTGCAGAAGTTGATAATTTACGCAGGTTTACTGTCATGGGTATCGGTGGAATCTCCCGGGAACGCGCATCATTTTCCATTCGTGACATCAATGCCTCCCAATATGGACGAATCTGCCCGGTGAGAAGTCCTGAAGGACCGAATATTGGACTTGTTACTTATATGTCCTTGTATGCAAGGATAAACGAATACGGATTTTTGGAAACGCCATACAGAAAAGTTATCAAAGTCACATCCGGTGGCAAAACACAAATGAAAGTAACTGATGAAATGGTTTATCTGGATGCAAATGATGAGCAATATCATTATATTACCCACGCAGATCTCTTAATCGATGTAAATGGCATCATCCAAACCGACCGCGTTCCTGTTCGGTACAAAGGAGACTTTGCCGAAGCAGACGTCATGGTTGTTGAATATTTAGATATTGTTCCCCGACAAGTTGTCGGAGCACCTGCTTCCCTTATTCCATTTTTAGCTCATGATGAGGCTAACCGTGCGCTTATGGGTACACACATGCAATGCCAGGCAGTGCCACTTCTTCAGCCACAAACACCGATCATAGGAACCGGAATGGAACGGTCAGTTGCTGGATCCATGGGGAGATGTGTGTATGCAAAAGATGATGGAGTTGTTCTCTACGCCGATGCGGCTTCAGTCACCATGAAATATAAAAACGGTGATGAAGAACAATACGCTCTTGAAAAATTCAAGCGTTCCGCGCAATCAACTTGTTACAACCAGCATGTAGAAGTGGCAACAGGCGATAAATTGAAAAAAGATGATGTCATTATTGAAGGTCCGGCGACCGATGATGGCGAGCTTGCGCTCGGCTGCAATATGGTAGTTGCGTATATGAGTTTTGACGGACTTGGATACGAAGATGCTATCGTCATTTCAGATAGACTGGTAAAAGATGATGTGTTGACATCAGTGAACATTGAAGAATATGAAGCAAGTGTTGTGGATACAAAATTAGGCCCTGAAGAAACAACCCGTGACATCCCGAATGTGGGAGAAGAGGCACTTCGAAATTTGGACAAGGACGGAATAGTTGTTGTTGGGGCTGAAGTGGCTCCAAACGACATTCTTGTAGGAAAAATAGCTCCAAAAGGCGAGACAGAATTAACCGCAGAAGAGCGGTTGCTTCGGGCTATATTTGGAGAAAAAGCACGAGAGGTCCGTGACACCAGTCTTCGGGTTCCACACGGTGAACGCGGAACCGTTATTGACGTTCGTGTCTTAGACAAAGAACAAGGTGATGAACTTGAGCCGGGTACAAACAGAAAGATTATCGTAAAAGTTGCTCAAATGAGAAAAGTCGTTGTTGGAGACAAACTTGCTGGACGACATGGAAACAAAGGAGTTATATCGAAAATACTTCCGGTTTCCGATATGCCGTATCTTGCTGATGGAACAATCGTCGATGTCATTATTTCTCCGCTTTCAGTTCTGTCCCGTATGAATTTAGGACAACTTCTTGAAACCCATTTGGGACTAGCCGCTAAAAAATTGAATGTCAGAATTGCAGTTCCTGTATTTGAACAGGTCAAAGAAGAAAAAATTGTCGAAAAAATAAAAGAAGCAGGACTCCCTTTGTCCGGAAAAGCAACTATGTACGACGGAAGAACTGGAAAAGCATTCAGCGAACCCATTGTTATGGGTGTCGGATATATCATGAAGCTTATCCACATGGTGGAGGATAAGACGCATGCACGGTCAACCGGACCATACTCACTTGTTACACAACAGCCACTCGGAGGAAAAGCGCAAATGGGAGGGCAAAGACTTGGAGAGATGGAAGTCTGGGCGCTTGAGGCTCATCGGGCTGCTCATATTCTACAGGAAATGTTAACGATTAAATCAGACGATGTGGTTGGACGCGCAAAAGCATTTGAATCCATTGTTAAAGGGATAGATATCCCCGCCTCCAATGTCCCAGAATCGTTCAAGGTTCTTGTTAAAGAACTACAGGCATTGGGATTATCAGTAAAACCAACCGGAGCGGTTACTGCAAAACAACAAGCTGCTAGCGAAGAGGCAAAAGTTGTAGTGGATGCAAAAGAACTTGCGGAAGCAGTTGGTGTGGAAGTTATTGAAGAGCCACCCGTTGCACCAGTTGAAGAGGCGACTGTAATAACAGAAGAAGTTGTGAAAACGGAGTAATTATGGATACGAAATCAACATTTGCCAATATTATTGATTTTTCAGGACTTGAGATCCGTCTTGCTTCAAGTGAGGATATCAAATCTTGGTCATACGGAGAAGTGACAAAGCCGGAGACCATTAATTATCGTACACTTAAACCAGAAAAAGACGGATTATTTGACGAGCGCATTTTCGGTCCAACAAAAGATTGGGAATGTTATTGCGGAAAATATAAGAGAATTCGCTATAGAGGTATTATCTGTGACAAATGCGGTGTTGAAGTAACTCAAAGCAAAGTAAGACGCGAGCGTATGGGCCATATTACTCTTGCTGCCCCTGTTGCACATGTATGGTTTTTTAAAGGAGCTCCTTCAAAGTTATCGCTTCTTTTAGATATGAGTCCCCGTGCTCTAGAAGGGGTGATATATTTTGCTCAATATCTGGTTACTAAAATCGATGAAGATAAGAAAAAAGAAGTACTCAAAAAGATGACAGATAACGGAAAAGTAAGATTGGACGAAATAGAAAAACGGTTTAAAGATGAAAAAGTTAAAAAACAAAAAGAACTTTCTGAGGAAAAGGCATCCATTCGGGAGAAGATTAAAGGAAAAGAAGCACAAGATTTGGCTATTGCTGAACAAGAACTTCGGGAACGACAGGAATTGTCACGGCTTGAAGATCAAATGACGAAAGAACAGGAAAAAGTAAAAGAAGTAGTTGACCAGCTCCTATCAATCGTTAAAAACATCAAACCCCTGACCACTGTTACTGAAGATGAATACCTAAAATTATATGAATATGATGCTGTTGCTGGATTTTCCGTCGGAATGGGCGCGGAAGCAGTACTTGAAGTCGTTAAACATGTAAATTTAGATAAGCTTGCAGCTGAACTGCATGAAGAGATTCAAAATACATCAGGGCAACGCCATATCAAAGCCACGAAACGGCTTCGCGTTGTTGATGGAATGCGAAAAGCAAACATTAAATCAGAATGGATGATTATGTCGCTTCTTCCGGTCATCCCTCCGGATTTACGCCCTATGGTCCAATTAACTGGTGGACGGTTTGCAACGAGCGATTTAAATGATTTATACCGACGTGTGATCAATAGAAACAATCGTTTAAAACATCTCATGGATCTTGGGGCACCGGAAATCATTCTTCGGAATGAAAAGCGGATGCTTCAGGAAGCTGTCGACAGTTTAATTGATGCAACACAGAGACCTTCTTCAAGAGCGGTCATTCAACCTCTTCGGTCACTATCAGACATGCTTCGCGGAAAACAAGGAAGATTCAGACAAAATCTTCTAGGAAAGCGGGTCGACTATTCTGGACGATCTGTTATCGTCGTGGGACCTGAATTAAAACTTACACAATGTGGACTTCCAAAAGAAATGGCTTTGGAGATGTTCAAGCCATTTGTCCTTCGTGAACTTATTGTCCGTGGAATAGCACCAAACGTCAAAAACGCAAAGAATGTCCTTGATAAGAGAACATCGGAAGTATTTGACATCTTGGATGAAATTACGAAAAATCATCCAGTATTACTTAATCGTGCTCCGACACTCCATAAACTGGGTATCCAGGCGTTTTTCCCGGTTCTTATTGAAGGATCAGCCCTTCAGATTCACCCATGTGTCTGCGCAGGCTATAATGCTGACTTTGACGGAGACCAGATGGCTGTCCATATTCCGCTTTCAAAAGAAAGCCAATATGAAGCAATGCATTTGATGCTTCCGACATTTAGTTTACTAAAACCAGCTGATGGATCACCAATCACGGTTCCAAATAAAGAGATGGTTATCGGATGTTATTATTACACGACCATGGATGCAAAAACGGCAAATAAAGATGAAAAGGATATGACATTATATCGAGACGAAGAAGAAGCAATAATAGCATATCAGACTGAACGTATTACTCTTCGAGAACCAATCCGGTTGCCTATAAAAGGAGTGATTACAGTTACAACCGTCGGTCGGATATTGTTTAACGAAAAGTTACCTGAGAAACTTCGTTTCATGAATGCGCCAGTCAAAGCGGCAACGATAAAAACGATTATTACACAAGCACTTCGAGAATATCCGAAAGAAGAAGTTGTGGTACTTATTGATGCAATCAAATCTATTGGTTTTGAAGGGGCTACGTTGTGTGGAGGGTTATCTGCATCAGCATTTGACAATGTTATGGTTGATAATAAAAGTGAGATTATTAAGGAAGCAGAGGAAAAGGTTAAAGAAACAGACGGAAATTATCAACAGGGTCTTATTACGTTAGAAGAAAAGAAACGATTGTCTAACGAAGTATGGATTGAAGTGACAGAGAGACTTGCTAATCTTACATGGGAGAACATGAAAGTCGATAATCCAGTAAAAATGATTATTGATTCCGGAGGGGCGCGTGCATCTAAGGATCAACTCAAGCAACTTGCTGCTATTAAGGGTCTTGTTGTTGACCCGCTCGGAAAAATCGTGGAACTTCCGACAAAAAGCAACTATCGTGAAGGATTATCTATTTTTGAATACGTGACATCGACCCGTGGCTCAAGAAAAGGATTAACAGATTCAGCACTTAAAACCGCTGATGCAGGATACCTTACTAGACGGCTTGTTGATGTGGCTCATGATGTTCTTATACGATTGGATGATTGTGGTACAGAAGAAGGATTTGAACTTGTCCGAAAAGAAGACAGACAGACGCCATTTGGAAATCGCTGTATTGGTAGATTTGCAGCAGAAGATATAAAAGCACCTGAGGGTAAAAAAGTGCTTATCGCCAAAGGCGAACTTATTGACGAGACGAATGTAAAACTTATTGATGAATATGCTCTTGAGAGCGTTACTGTCCGTTCACCAATTACTTGTCGAGCCCAGGTTGGAATGTGTGCAAAATGCTACGGACGTGATTTTTCTACAACAACACTGGTTGATATGGGTACTCCAGTTGGTGTTATTGCTGCTCAATCAATCGGAGAGCCTGGAACGCAACTTACTATGCGGGTTCGTCATGCAGGAGGAATTGTCGGACTTGACGTAACTCAAGGACTTCCTCGAGTTGAGGAACTCTTTGAATGCCGAACACCACGAGTCCTTTCGCCTATTTCTGAAATAGCTGGAAAAATTGAAGTGACGGAAACGGATCAAGGATACAAGATCGTTGTTCAAAACACATCGTTAAAGCCAGTTGAAGAACGGGAGTATACGATTCCAATAACTAGTGAACTTAAAGTAAAAACAGGAGACCTTATAGGGGCAGGTGATCAGCTTTCAAGCGGATATCTTGATGTAAAAGAAATATTGGAGATCCGTGGACTTCGTGGTGCACAAAAATATCTCATCACAGAAGTGCAACGTGTCTATGAATCTCAAGGAATTGGTATTCACGATAAACACTTCGAAGTGATTGTTCGAAAAATGAGTGATAAGGTTCGTATCGATAGTGCTGGAGATACAACCATGCTTCCAGGAGAACTTGTGGATCGAGCAAGCTTTACAGCTGAAAATGCACGGGTACTTGCAGCTGGTGGGGAACCGGCGACAGCAAATATTGTACTTCTTGGAATAACACGTGCATCACTTTATACAGAATCTTGGTTATCAGCAGCATCGTTCCAGGAAACAACCAATGTTTTAACTGATGCAGCTCTTGCAGGGAAAGAAGATAAGTTGCTTGGGTTAAAAGAAAACGTTATAATCGGACGACTCATTCCAGTTGACGCTGAACGAGCGCAGTTAATGAAATAAATAGTATGCCGACAATCAATCAACTTATCAAATTTGGGAGACATCGAAAGACAAAGAAAATAAAGGCAACAGCATTGCGTAAGTTTTTTAACACAAAAACTCGACAAATGAAACAAACGCCATCTCCATTTAAACGTGGAGTGGTTACACTTGTTAAAACCATGACACCGAAGAAACCGAACTCAGCTCTTCGGAAAGTCGCCCGTGTGAGATTGTCCAACAAACAGGAAGTGACAGCATATATTGGTGGAATTGGTCATGAACTAACAGAACACGCAATTGTCATGATTCGTGGCGGTCGTGTTCCTGATCTACCAGGAGTGAAATATCATGTAGTCCGCGGTAAATATGATTCAACAGGTGTTGTGAATCGGAAACAAGGAAGAAGTAGATATGGAACAAAAGCAACTAGTACTGGCCCAACAACAGCGAAAGCAAGCTAAAGTTATATGCGATCAAATAAAACTTATACAAAAATACTTCCTGGAGATGCAATCTATGGAAACAGACTTCTTATGAGGTTTATTAATCGTGTGATGATCAGCGGAAAGAAAAGAGTTGCAGAACAACTTGTCTACGGAGCACTCGATATTATTAAAGAGACAGGAGAAGATCCGATTAAGGTATTCGAAACAGCAATCAACACAGTAGGACCAAAAACAGAAGTGAAAGCCCGACGAGTTGGAGGAGCATCATATCAAGTACCTATGGAAGTCCGTGGAGATAGAAGGATTGCTCTTTCTATGCGATGGATTGTGGAATGCGCGAATAAGCGTTCAAATAAGGAATTTAAAACGTTCTCTCATAAATTAGCAGCGGAATTGATTGATGGTGCGAAAGGTGTTGGTGAGGCAGTGAAGAAGCGCGATACCATTCATCGTATGGCTGAAGCCAACAAAGCTTTTGCTCACTTCAAGTGGTAAACTTGTCTTCAATGTATAATAAAATTATTATACTATGAAGCGATTAAAGTATATTTTCACATACATTAGTATATATATTGGAATTTTTGTTTTGTTTACCGTTGTATTTTTTGGGTTATTTAATTCTTCTGTATTTAGATTTCAGCATGTATTTTTTTATCGAGGACTTTTATTATTGCTTTTAACCTGTTTAGTTGCTTCTCTAGATGTATTTCTAATATTATGGTGGTTGAAATATCGGTATTTTGAATCTATGATTTCAGCTCTGATGCTTGCAGCTTCTATACATTTAAGTTTCTTTGTTGTATTTCCTGTGACGTTTGAGCGTTCTATATCTATATATTTGTTAAATACACTTCAAAACAATAAAACAACTTCGTGCGGAGGATTAACAAGAGAACAGATGAATGAAGATTTTATTAACACCTATGTGGTTTTGAATGCCGCGCTTCAAAAACGCATTACAGAACAATCGATTATCAATATGATTGAAGAAAAAAATAATTGTTACGCAGTAACAAGTCAGGCAGTAAACCTTTTGAAATTTTTTAAAGTTATCAGAATATTATATAATATTAAACAGTAGTAGTTTTTAAAAAAATAGAATATTTCTTTTTTCCAAGCTCCAATAATATTTTTGCACGTTTTCTTTTTTCATGATGTGTCGCTTCATTGAAAAATTTTTGAGAGGCAGTATCTGGACGGTGTGAATATCGGAATACATGAAACTTTGAAATTGGGCTTCTCTTCAGAAAATCATATGTTTCTGCAAATTCAACCTCAGTTTCTCCGGGAAATCCGACGATGACGTCTGTAGCAATCAATGCTTGTGGATTACATGAATGAAGACACGTTAGTCTATTCATTAGATCTTTTTGCGTACATTGGCGGTTCATGAGTTTTAATATAGTGTCTGATCCTGATTGAATAGGTATATGGAAAAAATGGACAAAACGGGGATTATTGTTGTTATTTTTATACCACGCAAGAAATTCAGGAGTGATACTCCATGGATGTATGGAACCAAAACTTACTCGTTCAATTTTTGTATACATTAATATGGAATCAACAAGATTCATAAGTGTTTCTCCAGTGTCATTACCAAAATACTCTGTATTTATTGCCGTAAGTATAACTTCGTGAATTGGTGTTTTTGACAATTGTATTTCGAAGATAATATCCGAGATTTTTCGCGACACTGCCTTACCTCGAACAAGTGGCACAATGCAATACGAACAATATCGTTCACATCCGTCCTGAATTTTTATCATCATACGACCAGAATATAAAAATTTATCATGAGGTTGTGTGATATGTATATTTCCTGAGTGTTTTTGTCTAAGAGATGATAGTAATTCAGGAATCAATGTTTTTTTTGTATTATCTATCCAATAATCAACTTCTTTTAGAAG
>Ga0172368_10002845_pt1 | contig 21635 bp, 20 predicted proteins | sample Lak11m_FD_114540 | JGI IMG/M metagenome (GOLD analysis project Ga0172368, IMG submission 114540) | Freshwater microbial communities from Kabuno Bay, South-Kivu, Congo - kab_022012_11m | ecosystem: Environmental > Aquatic > Freshwater > Lake | place: Democratic Republic of the Congo: South-Kivu...
ATCCGCCCGAGACGAGGACCTGGCCGGCAGTGCCCGCGCCGAGCGCCGAAATCGATACGGTCCCGTTTCCGAGCAGAATCCGATTCGCTTCGAGCGAGCTCGACCCCGTGCCGCCCCGCGCCACGCCCAGCGTCCCCGACGCGACGAGCGAGGCGTCGTGCGCGGGCAGATCCGCGGCGTCGAGTGCGCGGAAGCCGGGCAGTGCCGCAGCGCTGCCGATGGACGGTCCCGCGAGGAAGGAATGGGGCGCCGCCGTCGACGCACCCGTGCCGCCGCTGGCCGCCCCGAGCGGCGCGCCGAAGACCGGTGCCGCGGTGAAAGTCTTGGTGCCGGCAATCGTCTGGTCGCCGCTCAGGTCCAGATACCCCGACGAGAGTCCGCCCACGTCGGCAATGCCCAGCGAGGCCGGCGCCCAGCCCGAGCCGTCGAAGCGCAGCACCTGCGCCGTCGTCGGAGGCGTCGTAAGCACCCGTACTCCCTGGAGTTTCGCCACGACGGGGGCGGCGAGGGCGCCTTCGAGATCGCCTCCGCACTGGGTGGCCGCGCCGTACTTCGCGTCGAACCGGGCGAAGTCGGCCGAGGCCATGTATCCGTCCGCCGATGCGCTCGCGGCCGCGATCGAGATCTCCGGCGTCGTCGACCCGTACCACACGGTCAGCGGCGCCTGGCCCGTCACCGCGGTCACCGTGCCGCCCGAGTTGAGGTCGAATCCCGGCTCCCACTGCGACAGGTTCCACTTGATCACCTGCCCCTGCGTCGGACCGGTCGCCGACAGCGGGCGCGACTGCAGCCGCGTCACGGTCGGCGCCGCAAGTGCGCCCGAAAGGTCTCCGCCGCACTGCGTCAGGGCCCCGTACTTCGCGTTGAAAGCGCTCCAGTCGGAAGACGCCAGATATCCGTCCGACCACGATCCGGCGCGCGGCAGCGAGATCTGCGGCGTCGACGTCGCGTTCGTCACCACGAGCGGACCCACCGCGGAAACGCTGATCACCGTGCCGGGGTTGGCCGTCACGCACTGCCATGTCGAAGCGTCGCGCACCAGCACCTGGCCCGCCTCGCAGGGCAGCAGCGACACCGTCTGCGTCGAGTCGTCGACGGCGAGGCCGGGACCGGCCGTGTATCGCGCGGTGCCGGACAGGCGGCCGTTCGCGTCGACGACGGTCTGCCCCGACACCTTGAGCGACGCGACGTCGGCGGTGCCGCCCGCCACGCTGCGCGCGGCCAGGGCGTAGGCCGAGGTGCCGATGCGCTGCCTCGGCGAGAGCGTTTCGGAGCCCACGCGGATTTCGATCCATCGGCCCCCGCCGTCGAATAGCGCCTCGGAAGGAGTGGACACGAGGCCGAGAAAAGTCGAGTAGTAGCCGTCCGAAAGCCCGAGTGTCTGCCGCTCCTGCCACAGCGCGCTGCCGCCCTCGGCTGCGTCGAAGACGAAGAACGTCACCGTCGCCGTGCCGGTCGCCGCGGTCCCGTCGGAACGCAGCAGCCGCCCCTGGTAGCCCAGGAGGCGGGGCACCTCGGCCTGTGCGGCGGCCGCCGCCGTTGCGGCGAGGAGCATTGATGCGGGAAAAGCGCGGAACGGGTTCGCCATCGCTCCCTCTCCCTCGGAATGCCGACGGCAACAGAATATCCGATACCGGCCCGCGGAGGAAGAGGACTCGGCCGCGGACGGATCCGGTCTGCCCTTGCGCCGGCCCGCTCTATGGCGCGCGCAGCGGGAATGTCGCGACGGCCTGCCGGGTGCCGTGCAGCAATCCCGGAGCGGTCCAGATGGATACTCCGTCCGCGTCCGGCTCGGGCGCGCGCTCTCCCGCGCCCGCCACGCGGCACAGGCCGCTGCCCTCCGCGATCGCACGTCGCAGCGCGCGCGCCGCCTCCGCCGGATCGCGCGGCAGCGCGAGGTTCAGCTCCAGCCGCACCGTGCGGAACATGCGCTCGTACGGAGGGAATCCGTGTGCGTCCACCGCGCACAGCCGGATGCCCGGGCTGCCCATTTCCCGCATCCGTCGCACCAGCGCGAACGCCCCCGGGTCGGGCGCGAGCGCCGCCTGCAGCACCGCGTCGGGCGCCAGCGGGTACGCCAGAAGGGCCGGCACGAGGCGCGCCGGGGTCCGCAGCAGGTGCAGCCCCGTGTCGAGCGACAGCGCTTCCGCTCCGTCCGCCGACAGCGCCGCCGCGTCGTCGCGCCAGCCGCGCGCCGGGTGCGTCGGGTGCGCCAGGTACGCCTCGCCGCCCCCGCGGTGCACCCAGCGCAGCACCGTTCCCCTCTCCTCCGGCGCCGGCGCGCGCGTCACTCCCAGCGCGACGACGTGCCCCGACGGCGCGGACACCTCCACCGCGTCCACGAGCAGCACGCCCTCCACGCGCCGCGGAGGGAGCGGGTCGACGTTGTGATCCGCGAGCACCGCGAACTGCAGCCCCGCCTCCCGCGCCGCGCGCGCCACGTCCCCGTCCGTGCCCCGCCCGTCGGAGCGGCGCGTGTGGACGTGCCACGCGCCGAAGGAACGGCCCTCGTCGGACGCCTCCTCGAAGCCCGGCGGACAGCGCGAGCGCGCCAGGAGCCCCGTTCCCAGCGGGGCGGCCGCGGCCGCGGCGAGGGCCGCGGCCGCGAGGCAGTACGGCAGCGCTCTCCCTTCCCGTGCGGGAGCGCACATGCTATCCCCGCGCCGCCGCGGCGCGCGCGTCCGCGCCGGCGCCGAGCTGGATGCGCGTCATGCGCGCGTACTCGCCCCCCAGCCCCATGAGCGAGTCGTGCGTGCCCGTCTCCGCGACGCGCCCGTCCTGCAGCACGACGATGCGGTGCGCGTTTCGCACGGTGCTCAGCCGGTGCGCCACCACGAGCACCGTGCGGTCGCGCATGAGCCGTTCCAGCGCCCGCTGCACCTCCGCTTCGCTCGCCGGGTCCAGCGCGCTCGTCGCCTCGTCCAGGATGAGGATGGGAGCGTCCTTCAGCAGCGCTCTTGCAATGGCAAGGCGCTGGCGCTGTCCGCCGGAAAGCGTCAGCCCCTTCTCGCCGATGCGCGTGTCGTACCCGTGCGGCAGCGCCGCGACGAAGTCGTGCGCGTCGGCCGCGACCGCGGCGGCCTCCACCTGCGCGCGCGTCGCACCGGGGCGCCCGTACGCGATGTTGGCCGCCACCGACTCGTTGAAGAGCACCGTCTCCTGCGTCACCACGGCGAGCTGCGAGCGCAGGCTCGCGAGCGTCATGTCGCGCAGGTCCGTGCCGTCCACGCTCACGCGCCCGTCGCTGGGGTCGTAGAAGCGCGGCACCAGGTTCACCAGCGTGGTCTTGCCCGAGCCCGACGCGCCGACGAACGCCACGACCTCGCCCTTGCGCACCTCCAGGTCCACGTCGCGCAGCACCCAGCGGGTGGAGAATGCCTGAGGCCCTCCTGCAGCGCTGTCGCCCCCCGCGTCGCCCGGCGCCGCGTAGCGGAACGACACGCCCTCGAACGCGATGCGGTGCGCGATGGCGGCCGCGGGCCTCGCGCCGGGCCGGTCCGCGATCTCCACCGGCGCGTCCAGCAACTCGAAGATGCGGTCCGCGCCGGCCATGCCCTGCACCATGAAGTTGCCCACGCGCCCCAGCGCCTTCGCGGGCTGGTACAGCAGCAGCACCGTCGCCACGAACGACAGGAGCGTGCTGCCCTGCATCGTGCCGGCGGCGACCGCGCTTCCGGCGTAGGCGATGGCGATGCCCAATCCCGCGATGGCCAGCAGCTCCATAGTCGGGCTGGACAGCGCGCGCACGAGCAGGCTGCGGCGCATGATCGCCAGGTATTCCTCCAGCGCCGACGCATAGACGCTGCGTTCCCGCTCCTCCATGCCGAAGGCCTGCACGACGCGGATGCCCCCGATGGCCTCGTGCGAGGTCTGCGTCACGCGGCTCATGGCCTCGTAGCTGCGCGTCGTGACGCGCTTGAGCCAGCGGGCGAACGCGACGACGGGCGCGAGCGTCACGGGCACCGCCCCGAACGCGATGAGCGCGAGGCGCCAGTCCAGCAGGAAGCACTGCACCAGCAGCACCGCGATCTGCAGGGTGTCGCGCACGTAGCTCGCCAGCGCGTACACGAGTGCATTCTCCACGTACATGACGTCCATGCCCAGGCGCGAGTGCAGGTCGGCCGTGTGGCGGCGCGCGTAGAACGCGGGCGGCATGTCCACGAGGCGGCCGAAGAGGTCGCGGCGCAGGTCCGCCACGACGAGCTGGCCGACGCTGCCCAGCAGGTAGAACTGCGCCGCGTAGCTCGCGCCCTTCCAGGTCGTCACGGCCACGAGCACCAGCGGCAGCGCGAAGAGCACCTGGCCGCGGTCCATGCCCGCGGGATCCGACGCCGGAAGCAGCGACGCGAGCGCGGGCGGCACCGACATCCTCGCGTCGCCCGTCACGAGGAAGGACAGCACCGGGCCCATCATGAAGGCGAACGCGGCGGTCGCAAGCGACAGCGACAGCATGCACGCGAGCGTCGCCGCCGCGCGCAGGCGGTACGGCTTCAGGTAGCGCAGAAGCCGCAGAATCCCCTTCATGAAGCGCTCCCGTGCAGGGACAGCGCCGAAAAACTCTCGGAGAGACCGGTGAGGATGAACTGCACCGCCATGGCGGCGAGCACCAGTCCGATGACGCGCTCGGTGACGAGCCGTCCCGTGGTGCCCAGCAGCCGCGCGATGCGCTCGCTGCTCGCGAGCGTGCCCCAGGCGATGGCGAGCGTGACGGTGATGGCGGCGACCACGGCCAGCGATTCCGCCGCCCCCTGTGCGCGGGCCATGAGCACCATGACGACGGCGACCGAGCCCGGGCCGGCCAGCAGCGGTATCGCCAGAGGCACGACCGAGACGTCGTCCTTGGCGGCGCCTTCCTCCTGTTCCTGGGAGGTGTGCCGCGTGGGCGGGGACTGGCCGCGGAGCTGATCGACCGCTGTGAGCAGAAGCAGCAGCCCTCCTGCCAGCTTGAACGCCGCCAGCGACACGCCGAAGAGGCCGAGGAGGGCGGCGCCGAACCACGCGAACGCGACAAGCACGAACCACGCGATGACCACGGCGCGTCGGGCCATCTCGCGCCGTCGGTCAGGGCCGTCCTTGGGGGTGAGCGCCAGGAACAGGGGCACGACCCCGACGGGGTCCACGATGACGAAGACCGCCGAGAACGAAAGCAGGGAGAAGTGCAGCAGATCGCCCATGCGCGGCGGGGTTTATACCATGCCGACGCGGGCCTCGACGGCGGGCGCCGGAGCCCGCCCGGTCGCAGCGGGAACCGCCAAGACGCCAAGAACGCCAAGGAAGGAAGAACCCGGAAACCTTGGCGAATCTTGGCGAACTTGGCGTCTTGGCGGTTGTCTGGGCGCTCCGCCGGATCTCGGTGCCGCGAAAGCGCGATCAGGCCGCGCCGGACGGCCGCCACCCTCGCATGGCCCACACGCCGCGCACGGCCTCCAGGAAGATCGCGCGCGACATCTTGCTGCGCCCGACGCGCCGGTCGGGGAACACGATGGGCACCTCCTCCACGCGGAATCCGGCACGAACCGCTCTGTAGGTCAGTTCGATCTGGAACGCGTACCCCCGGCTGCGCACGCTCGCGAGGTCGATGCGCTCCAGCACCTCGCGCCGGAAGCACTTGAACCCGCCGGTGAGATCGCGCACGCCCAGCCCCAGCACCGTGCGCGCATACAGCGACCCGCCGCGCGAGATGATCTTCCGGCCGGTCTTCCAGTCCGGCGTCGCCCCGCCGGGTACGTAGCGCGAGCCCAGCACCAGGTCCGCGTCGCGCGCGGCCTCCAGAAGCGCCGGTAGTCTCTGCGGCGGGTGCGAGAAGTCGGCGTCCATCTCCAGCACCAGCCGATAGCTATCCGACAGCGCTATTGCAAAGCCCGCCAGGTACGCGCGCCCCAGGCCCTCCTTGCGCTCGCGGTGCAGCACGCGCACCCGCGGCTCGCGTGCCGCGAAGGCGTCGGCCAGCCGCCCGGTGCCGTCCGGCGAGTTGTCGTCCACGACCAGCACGTCCAGGCGGTCGTCCGCACGCATAATCGCATCGAGAATCGCCTCGATGTTCTCCCGCTCGTCGTACGTCGGCAGCACCACGCACGCCTCACGCATCGGCGGCGCTCCTTTGCTCCCCCTTGGGCGGCAGAGCGTAGCGCAGCACCGCCCCGGCCACGCGCGCCGACGCGCCGGGCGTCCCCAGGCTCGCGCGCACCGCGGCCAGGTCCGCGAGCTGCGCCGCCCGCTCCGGCGTGTCGTGCAGCAGAGGCGATATCGCCCGGGCACAGCGCTCCGGAGTCACCTCGCGCTGGTACAGCTCCGGTGTCACGCGGCGTCCGGCCACGATGCTCGGCAGGCCGAGGTTGCGCGTGCGGAAAAGCAGGCGGTAGATCAGCTCGCTCGCCAGCGAAACCCGGTACACGGCCGCCATGGGCGTGCCGGCGAGCGCGCACTCCAGCGTCGCCGTCCCGACGCCCACGAGGGCCGCGTCCGCGCACGCCATGACCTCGCGCGCGCGCCCGTCCACGAGCTCGGGCACGAGCCCCGCCCGCAGCGCGATTTCCTCGATCGCCGCGCGTCCGACGGAAGGAGCGACCGGCAGCACTGCTCGAAGTCCGGGGTGCTCCGCGGCGAGTATCCGCGCGGCCCCGAGCATGGCGGGCAGCAGGTTGCGGATCTCGAACCGCCGCGATCCCGGCACGATGGCCAGCAGCGGTCCGGGTGTCCCCGCGCGCAGCTCCCTGCGCAGCGCTTCGATCCGCTCCGGCGGCGGCTCCAGCTCCAGCAGCGGATGGCCCACATACTGGGCCTTCATGCCGCGGCGCGCGTACCAGTCCGGCTCGAACGGCAGAATGCAGCACACGGCGTCCGTGCGCTCGCGCAGGACGCGCGCGCGCCACGGACGCCACAGCCACACGGTCGGCGGCACGTAGTACACGACGCGGATGCCCGCTCTTTTCAGCCGTTTCGCGAGCCGGAGGTTGAAGTCCGGCGCGTCCACCAGAATCGCTGCCTCCGGACGCTCGCGCTCCGCGGTCGCGGCGAGATCCTTCATCAGGCGCACGATGGACAGCAGCTTCGGCACCACCTCGGTGAAGCCCATGACGGACAGCTCCGAGACGTCGTGCGTCGTCTCGACGCCCGCCTCGCGGCAGCGCGGTCCGCCCAGCCCGAAACAGCGCAGATCCGGCCGCGCCGCCCGCAGCGCCCGCACGACGCCCGCGGCGAGAAGGTCCCCGGAGGGCTCGCCGCAACTGACCAGCACCGAGGCCACGTGACTTCAGCCCTCCGCCTGCACGCCGATCAGCACGATTCCCGCCCGATCCGCGAGCCGGGTCATCTCCGCGCGATCCGCGAGGAGCGTCCCGCCCGCCTCCACCGCGAGCACGGCGACCTTCGCCTTCGCGCACGTCTCCACCGTGCGCGGGCCCGCCGCCGGCAGGTCGAAGCGCTCGTCCTGGCCCGGCTTCACGACCTTCACGACCACCGCGCCGCCCGACTTCGCCAGCGCCCCGCCGCGCGCGACGCACGCGTCCGTGCCCTCGATGGCCTCCAGCGCCAGCGGTGCACGGTCTTTCACCACCACGGTCTGGCCGACGTCGAATCGCCCCAGATTCCGGGCCAGTTCGAATCCGTAGCGCACGTCGGCGAGCTGCTCCGCGTCCGGCTGCACGCGGCCCAGCACGCCCGCGGGCGCGCGCAGCGCCCCGAGCCAGGGCAGCGACGAAACGATCTCGATTCCCTCCCGTGCGTACTCGTCCGCGATGGCGCGCAGCAGGTTGTCGTCGGATCGCACGGCCACGCCCGCAATCACCATCAGGCCGCGCAGATCCGGGCGCGCCCCGGCGAAGAACGAGGTCTTCGTGATGCCGCCCAGCATAACCGCTTCGGCTACCTCAAAACGCTTCATCGCGTCAAGCGCGTGCCCGAGCTGCCCGACGCGCACCCACTCGATCGCGTCGACCTCGCGCTCCAGCGCCGGGTCGGTTTCGCCCGTGTGCGCGACCGCGACGACCCGGCGCCCCGACGCACGGACGGCGCGGGCGAATTCGAGCGGAAAGCAGCCGTTTCCGGCCACCAGCCCCATGGGACCCGTGCCGCACTCCGGCATCGCCTAGGGCTGCCCCGCGGCGGTCGGCCCGCGTGCCACGCCGCGCTCGCTGCCCTCGATGAACGCGACGAAGTGATCCACCTCGGGGTTGCCGCCCAGCTCCGCGCGCACGTGCGCCAGCGCCTCGCGCAGCCCCATGCCGCTGCGGAACACGGTCTTGTACGCCTCCTTGACGCGGGAAATCTGCTCGTGGGTGAAGCCGGCGCGCGTCAGGCCCACGGTGTTGAGGCCCATCAGCTCCGCGCGGTCTCCCTGAGCGGTGCAGTAGGGCGGTATGTCCATGGTCACCTTCGCGCCGCCGCTGATGAACGCCAGGCGCCCCACGCGCACGAACTGGTGTACGCCCGAAATCCCCCCGAAAATGGCGTGATCCTCGATGACCACGTGGCCCGCGAGCCCCGCGCCCTGGCTGAGGATGACGTGGTTGCCGACCTGGCAGTCGTGCGCCACGTGGCTGCACGCCATGAACAGGCCGTCGTCGCCGATGCGCGTGACGCCGCCGCCCTGCGCCGTGCCGATGTGCATGGTGCAGAACTCGCGGATCTGGTTGCGCCGTCCGACGACGAGGCGCGTGGGCTCCCCGGCGTACTTGAGGTCCTGCGGAATGGCGCCCAGCGCCGCGAACTGGAACACGCGCGTGTCGGCGCCGATGGTCGTGTCGCCTTCGATCACCGCGTGCGGCCCGATTCTCACGCGCGGACCGGCCTTCACCATCGGACCGATCACCGCGTACGGTCCGACCTCGACGGTCGGGTCCAGCTCCGCGTGCGGGTCTACGATCGCGGTCGGGTGGACGCTCATGCGAGGACTCCTGCAGCGCTGTCGCTGCCTTCAGCCCGGGTGCGCGGCGAGCCGCTTCTCCAGCTCTTCCACGCGCGCCTTGAGCCGCCGCATCTCTGCCAGAAGCTCCGGCAGCCTCGGCAGCGCCAGGGCCGCGCGCAGGAACGCGTGCGCATCGGAGGCCGGCGCGCCCAGCATGCGCGCGCCCGGCTCCACGTCCTGTCCGACGCCGCACTGCGCTCCGAGCTGCGCGCCGTCGCCGATTTTCAGGTGCCCCGCGACGCCCGCCTGGCCGCCCATGGCGACCAGCGTGCCGAGTTCGCTGGACCCCGCGACGCCCGACTGCGCGGCGAACAGGCACAGCGGTCCCGTGCGCACGTTGTGGGCGATCTGCACGAGGTTGTCCACCTTGGTGCCGCGTCCCACCACGGTTTCGCCGAAGGTCGCGCGGTCCACGCAGGTGTTCGCGCCCAGCTCGACGTCGTCCTCCAGCCGCGCGATGCCCGCCTGGGGGATCTTGCGGTGCATCGGGCCGTCGCCGTCGCCCTCCGGGTCGAACGCGAAGCCGTACCCGTCGGCTCCCACCACCGCGCCCGCGTGCAGGATGCAGCGCGCGCCCACCTCGCAGCGCTCGCCCACGTGCGCGCCCGGGTGCAGGGCGCTGCCCGCGCCCACGCGTGCGCCGGCTCCGACATACGAGCCCGCCCGCAGCGCCGCCCGCGCCCCCACCTTCGCCCCGGCGCCCACGAACGCGAAAGCCTCCACGTGCGCCGAGGGATCGACCTCCGCGCCCGCCTCCACGCGCGCCAGCGGATCGACGCCCGGCATATACTCTGTTGGTGGATGAAAGATCGCCGCCGCCTTCGCGAACGCGGCATACGGATGGTCGCACACGAGCAGCGCCTTCCCAGACAACTCAGGGAGAGCAGCATCGTTCCCGGAAACCAGTATCGCCGCAGCATGGCATCCGGGGAGCTGCCTGCGGTATTTCCGATTCGCGAAGAAGGCGACCTCGTCGCCGCCTGCCCCGGCGAGCGGAGCCGCTCCCCTCACGGGCGCGGACGGATCGGCTCCGCGCAGCTCCGCCCTGCAGGCGCGCGCCAGCTCGCCCAGCGCGACGGCGCGCCCGCCGTTCACTTCTTTTCGCCCTTGGCCTTGTCCGCCGGCTTGTCCTTGCCCTTTTCCGGCGCCTTTTCCTTCGCGGCGGCGCCCTTGGAGGGGAAGCGCTGGTTGTAGCGGCGGATGATCTGCGCGGTGAGGTCGTGGCCTGCGGGGGCGTAGAACAGACCCGCGTCGTTCTTCTCGAACACGTAGGCGTAGCCCTCGTCCTCGGCGAGATCCCGTACCACGGGCTCCAGGCGCGTCACCAGCTCGGCCAGCGCCGTCTGCTCCTTCTGCGCCAGCTCGCCCTGCAGCTCCTGGAAGAGCTTGTTGGCGTTCAGGAGCTTGGTCTGCAGCTCCATGGCCGCCTGCTCCTTGGCGGACTGGCTGAGCACGGCCTGCTTGGCCTGGAAGTCCTTCTGCAGCTTCTCCAGCTCCGTCTTGGCGTCGTCGAGCTGGCGCTGCTTGTCGTCGAACTCCCTCTGCAGGCGGTTCTTCGCGGCGCGTGCGTCGTCCACCTCGGCCAGAATGCGCTTGATGTCGAAGTAGCCGATCTTCGTCGCCTCGGCGCGCACCGCGCCCGGCACCGACAGAAGCGCGAGCACAGCCAGCACCGGACCCGCAGTTCGCAACCCACGCCGAATCGCCATTTTTCCGGCTCCTTGCGCGCGGCCGGAGCCTTTCCGGCCGCCGAAGCGCGGGACCGTACTTGCGGGTGTGCGGCGTGTCAAGGACGCGCTCGGGCTTGCCGTCCCCGGTTTTCGTCTGCCGGGGCTGCGGGCGCAGAAAGGAGCCCGGCACGGAAGTGCCGGGGCAAGCCGCTGCCGCCGCGGAATCGGCCGGGCGACGCGCGGGCGGGGCACCGGATCGCAACGCCGGCCGCCCCGGCGAGACGGACGGCTGCCTCATGCCTCGGCAGCCGCTCATGGTGAGCCTGTCGAACCACCGTGCCGGGCTTCTTTCCCGCCGTTTCCGGACGGATTGGAGAAAACCTGGGGTGGCAAGCGCGCTCGGGTCCCCGGGGTTCGACGCAGCGCCCGGGTTCCGCCGGGGTCGTCGGACATGGCACCGGTATCCCAGTCCTTGGCGCCCTTGGCGTTTCCGGCGTCCTGGCGGTTCCGTCTGCGGAGCGCCTGCCCGCCCGCCCGCCGCCCGTGCGGCCTCCCGCCATTCCGCGACACTGTCTCCACGATGCCGTTGACATCCGGGATCGGGCTTCTTTAGCATCGTCGCGGGAGGCCGGAGCAGCCCCGTCGGCCGGCCGGGCGCCCGCCGCGCGGCCCTCCGGACGCCTCCCCAGCGGAGGTTGCATGTCGCAGCAGCACGAGGACAGGGACAAGCTCGTCGAGCAGCTCCGTCGGGACCACCGCAAACTCGACGCGCGCGTGCTGGAGCTGGAAGCCCGCAAGTGGCTCACGCCCGCCGAGGAGCAGGAGGTCCGCCGTCTGAAGGTCGCGAAACTCGCGAAGAAGGACCAGCTCCGCATGATGCAGGCCGAGGTCTGATCGCCCGGCCGTTTCCCTCTGTTTCCGCCCCCCGGGCGGAGTCGCCGGTCCGGATTCGGCCCTCTCCCCCCCGGGGCCGCGCCGGTCGGGCGGCTCCGTCCGGGGGGCGGCGGCGTTGTGCGGCACGCCGGGTGCCGATCCCGCCTCCCTCGCGAAAGGCTGTCCCGTGAGAATCGCGATTTTCGGAGCCACCGGCGCGCTCGGCCGCGAGGTCGTGGCCGCGCTGGCGGACGCCTCGGACGACCCCGCCCTGCGCGAGCCGCCGCTGCTCTTCGCGGGCGCTCGTTCCGCGGGAGAGACGCTCCCCTGGCGCGACGCGGACGAGGATCTGCCCGTCGAGTCCTTCACGGACGACGCCGTGCGCGGCGTCGGTCTCGCCCTTCTGGCCCTGCCGCCCGACGCAGCGCGCTCGCTCGCCCCGCGTCTGCGCGCGCTGGGCGTGCGCGTGCTCGACGCCTCCCGCGCCCACCGCGGCGAGGCCCCGCTTTGGAGCCCCGCGGCGTCGTCCAGAGGCCCCTTCGTCGCACTGCCGGGCCCCGAAGCAGTCTGTCTGGCCCGGGCTCTGGTTCCGTTCACTGCCGAACATCCGGTCCGACTGCGCGTCGTGGCGCTGCGTGCGGCCAGCCGGGCGGGCAACGCGGGAGTCGCGGAGCTGGGGGAGTCGACCGCGCGTCTGCTCAACGGGCAGGAGCCCGAGCCGGGGCGGTTTCCGCACCGGCTGGCGTTCAACCTGGTGCCGCAGGCGGGTGCGTTCGCGGGCTCGGACACGCAGGACGAGCTCGACTTCGCCTCGGATCTGGCTGCCCTGCTGCCGCACCGGGTGCGCGCGGCGACGACGATCGCCTGGGGGCCGTGGTTCTTCGGCGACGCGATGTTCGTCTCGGCGGCGTTCGAGTCCCCGTTGGAGCCGGCCTCCGCCCGCGCGCGGCTGGCGGGCGTTGCGGGCGTGAAGCTCGTGGATCGGCCCGAGGAAACGGTCTATCCGCTGCCGTCGCTGGCGGCGGGCGACGAGGCGGTGCTGGTGGGGCGCCTGCGCGCCGACGCGGCCGAGCCCGGTGCGCTCTCGTTCCTGCTGGCCTTCGACGCCATCCGCGTGGCGGCGGCGCAGGCCGTGCGCGCCCTGCGTGCCCTCGCCGGAGGTTTGCAGTAGCGTCCGGCCGGCCGTCTGCGGCTTCCCTGTTCATCTTTCGTTTTTCAGCAACGCATCGGAGAGCTCCACGCGATCCCCGACGGCGACGCCGTGCAGTGCGCACCAGCCGCCGTTCAACTCCAGCACGTGGCGCGACGGGCGTCCCACCGAACGCGGCCTGTCGGTCTGCGGCTGGGCGTCCGCGACGATGCCCACGACGGTGCCGTCGGAGGCGAGAAACACCATGTCCAGCGGCAGAAGCGTGTTGTGCATCCAGAACGTCTGTTCCTTCTCGACGGCGAACACGAAGAGCATGCCCTCGTCGGCCCCCAGGGTGCGCCGGTACATGAGCCCGCGGGCGCGCGACTCGTCGGTATCGGCGATCTCGACAGCGACGGGAAACGCCGCGCCGCCGCGCGTGGCGACGACCACGCGGCGCCGCACGGGCGCGGGCGCCGGCGAGGTCTGCGAGCCGGCGGCGGCGGCGCCCGGATCGGCGCGGCAGCCGAGGCCCGACGCGGCCGGCAGCAGCGCGACGAAGAGCAGGGCGGGGCGCATGCGCATCTTCTATCACTGTCATCCTTCCTCCTTCACCTTCATCCTTCATTCTTCATTTTTCATCCTTCGGAAGGCCGAATCCCCGGCCCGTCGGCGGGCATCCCAGCGGCGTCCGCCTTCGCGGGAGGCACCATGGAGCTGGAGCAGGCCATCGAGACCGCCATCGCGTTCGAGAACGAAGTGCGCGACACCTACCGCGCGGCGGCCGAGCGGGCGGAGGATCCCGTCGGAAGGAAGGTCTTCGCAACCCTGGCGCGCGAGGAGCAGTTCCACGTCGACTACCTGGAGGGGCGCCTGGCCGAGTGGCGGGCGACAGGGCGCGTGACGGCCGCCCCGGTGAGGTCGCTCATGCCCTCCGCCGAGGCCGTCGACGAGGCCATCCGGACGGCCTCGCGTCCGCTGCAGGACTACGACCACCGGAGCGAGCTCGCCATGCTCCAGCGCGCGGTCGAGATGGAGGTGCAGGTCGGGCGCTTCTACGAGCGCATGGTGGCCGAGCTGCCGCCGGGTCAGCGCGAGCTGTTCCACCGCTTCCTGGACATCGAGGCCGGCCACCAGCGCATCGTGCAGTCCGAGATCGACGCCGTCACCCGCATGGGTTTCTGGTTCGGAATCCCGGAATTCGCTCTCGAGGCCGAGTAGGCGACCGCATCAGCGAGCCCCTAGCGCCTGTCGGATCGCCTGCTCGAGCTCCGGGCGTCCGCCGGGCAGGCGGGCGCGGGCCAGTTCGGTTCCGTCGCCGTCGAACACGACGCCCAGCGCCTGGGGGGCGTCGCGCACCAGGCCTTCGCGCGCGGCGAGCGCCCCGTCCGGGTCGGCGACGATGGACAGCGTACGTTCGGACTCGGGCGGAGGCTCCCGGCCCGCGCGCCGGAACGCGTCGGCGTAGTCGTGGACGCTCTGGCGCCAGGCGGCCTGCATGCGCGAGCGGGCGATGCCCTGCAGGAAGCCGGGAAGTCCGCGCAGATCCACGCGCACGACGGTGCGCAGGCCGCTGTCGCGCAGGTTCCAGGCCATCTCGCGTCCGGCGCGCGACGCCCCGTCCTGCGAGTGGCGGTTCGTCAGGATGAGCAGCAGCGGGGCGCCGGGCGGGACGCGCCGGTTGAGGGCCTCGCCGAAGACGTCCGACCCGGCCAGGGCGGCGGCGAACAGCGGCGAGGGCTGGGCCGCTCCGGCCCCGGCGGCCGCCAGAACCGTTGCCGCGACGAGCAGCCGCATCCCGCCGACCTCCGCCTGTGGAGATACGCATCGGGTGCGGGTCCGGCAGGGGGCCACGCGGGCATCCTTCATGCGCTATGCTCGGTCCATCGGAGGCCGGTCATGGGGCAACGATATCGCGGCATGGAGCCGGGCAAGAACATGCCGCGGCGGGCCGCTGGCGAGAGCCATGGCAATCACCGCCGCGGCATTGTGAACCGGTGTCGCACTCGGAACGAACAGCGGCCACCCTCGCTCCGCATGGAGTGCGCGCTCGCAAGCGAAGCGGTTCTCGCACGCGACTGGGACACTCCGGAGGACGGCCGGGCCTGGGCGCGCCTCTGAACGGCTGGCCAGTGCGCTGCGCCTTCACCCCTCCGCGCGCACGAGGAACGACCGGACGTCGGCGGCCAGCGCGTCGACGGCCTGCTTCGTCCGGTACTGCGGCGAGAGCGCCCGCTGGCGGCCCTTCTCGCCCTCGCGCACGACGATCCCCCGGTCCTCGAAGAGCTGGAACGCGTTCTCGTAGATGGCCTTGGACACGCTCTCGCGCCGGCGCAGCCTCCCGGCGAGGTACGAGGCACGCCCGCGTTCCAGTGCGAGCTTCATCCACTCGCGGGCGTCGCGCGGGCCTTCCAGCAGCAGTGCCAGGGCTTCGCTCGCCGCCGCGTAGCCCTCCACGAAGTTCACGAGCAGCTCCGCAAGCAGCCGCAGCTTCGGCGCCCCCGCGTCGTCCGGCCGCAGCGAGCCGTCCGAGTTCTCGTGCAGCCCCGCGTCGCCCAGCCGCGCGACGTTGCGCGCGAACACGTCCCCGTACTTTCCGGCCTCGAACACGAACTCGTTCTTGAACAGACGCGACAGGTCCTTCGCCCGGGCCTCGACGACGTCGCGCCCCGCCGACGGGGAGGTCAGCACCGCGGTGGCGACCACCGCCTCCGGCACGAAGAAGTGCAGCACGTTGTTCTTGTAGTAGTCCAGCCGGATCCGGTGCTCCTCGGGCACGGCGTAGATGTGCTCGCCGCCTGTTTCGTGCACCGTCACGGATCCGTCGCGCCCCAGCAGGCCCAAGGCTTCGACGATGGGCCCGGGCCGGCGCGGGTCCAGCCCGCCGTCGGCCGTGAACGAGGGCTGACCGCCCGCGAGCCCCGCGCGCGCCAGCAGGAACTCCATGCGCTCCACGAGATCCGGCGCCGCGAGCCCCCGCCGGTCGTGCGCCAGCAGCGCCGTGCTCAGCAGCCCCGTGGGCGTCACCGCGGCCGAGCGGTTGATGCCCTCCACCACCCGGAATGCCAGCGCCCGCACGAGGCCCCGCTTCTCCTCCTCGGTGTGGCGCGCCCGGTCGAAGCCCCGCTCGGCCGCCAGCGCCGCCAGCGACAGCGGCTCGGCGAACTTCACGTGCAGCCGCCCGAAGCGGCTGGCGAGCACCGCCGGCGCCCGCAGGAGCGACCTGATGTCCTCCTGCTTCTTCTCCTCGCCCCCCAACTCGCTGGCGTACGTCTTCGCCTCGATGATCTTCTCGTACCCGATCCACGCCGGGCAGAACGCAAGGTCCGGCCGCACCCCGTCCACCCACGCGTCCACGTGCATGGCGAGCATGCCGAAGCGCGGCAGCAGCACCTTGCCCGTGCGGCTGCGCCCGCCCTCGACGAAGTACTCCATGGGGAAGCCGTCCTTCACCAGCTTGCGCACGTACGCCTTGAGCACCGCCGAGTAGACGCGGTCGCCCTTGAAACTGCGCCGGATGAAGAACGCCCCCGAGCGCCGGAAGATGACGCCCATGGGCCAGAACGACATGTTGATGCCCGCCGCGATGTGCGGCGGCACCAGCCCCCGCTCCACGAACAGGTAGCTCATGATGAGGAAGTCGATGTACGACTTGTGGCTCGGGCAAAGCGCGACGGGCGCCTGCTTGGCGGCCTTGAGCACCCGGGCGAACCCCGCCTCGTCCACCAGCACGCCGTCGTATATTCGATGGAACACCCCGTCGAGCGACCGCTTGAACAGGGCGACGACCGCGGGCGTGAAGCGGGCGGCGATTTCGCGAAGGTCCCGGGCCGCCTCGCGCTCCACGGAGCCGTCGGCGCGGCCGCGCTCGCGCGCCACTTCCACGAGCACGGCGCGCAGCGAGCGGTCGCGCAGCGTCTCCATGGCGATGCGGCGCGCGGGCTTGAGCGCCGGCCCGGTGACCACGCGCGCCTCGCGCGTGAGCTGCTGGTGCAGCCGTCCCCGCGCCAGCCTCGCGATGGCCGCGTCGTCCAGGCCCGGCGATGCGAGCACCAGTTCCTTGAGGTCGACCGGATCGCCGGCCTTCACGAACGCGCGCCGGCGGTTGCGCAGCAGCGACACGAGCGATCGCCAGAACCCGGGCGCCTCCGGCTCGCCGAAGAGCAGGTCCAGCAGGCCCCGGCGCAGGTTCAGCGGCGCGCGGTTCCACAGCAGGATCTGCGGCACCAGCAGGACGGGTTTCTCCATGGTGCGCTGGGCCGCCACGAGGGCGGGGAACGGGTCGCGAAGCCCGCCGAACGCCAGCATCGAGCCCAGAGATCCGGTGCGCCGCAGGAACACCATCGCGCTGCGGCCGGTCTTCACCGCGCCCGCGACGTCGTCGCGCCGGGGCGCCCGCACCCGCCGCCGCCCCGCGACGAGCGCGCCCCACGGCCGCCAGATGCGCGCCGCCAGCCCCGCCACCGCCTGGATGGCGGGCAGGCCCAGACGCACCATCAGGTGCTGGAAGTAGAGGAAGGTGACGATGGCCGCCGAGCGCGCCACATGGACGACCACGCCGCGCTCGTGCAGCGCCCGCAGCTGCGCCACGCCCTCTTCCGGGTACCAGACGGGCAGAAACGCCCATCCCAGCAGCCGCCGCAGCAGCCAGCCGTAGGCGCGCGACAGGCGCGCGTTGGCCTCGTCGCCCAGGGGCGCCCCGCGAACGGGCGCCGGGGGGCCGCCCGCCGCGCCCGGCGCCCCCTTCGGTTCGCAGTCCCTCGCCGCGACTTCGTTCATCGGAGCCAAGCCACTACCCGGCGCGGAGTCCGAGCGCAAGCCTCCCCGGTGCCGCATTGCGTCACGACCTCCCCGCGACGACGACCAGAACGTCCGCGCAAGGCCGCCTCGTCCCCGGATTCGGCCTCCCTCGACAGCCCCGGGACGGGCTTTCGGCGTTCGGCTTTCGACTTCCGGGAAACCTCGGCTTCGCGCGGTCTGCCCCGGCACTTCCGAAAGCCGAAAGTCGAAAGCCGAAAGCCGGCTTTTCCGCTACTGTGCGCTTCCGGGGGCGCGGTCCGGGGAGCCCGATGGTCAAGACGGAGCATGGCATTGTGGTGTGGCCCGACCCGGTTCTGGACCGGCCGGCGCGGCCGGTGACGGAGTTCGGCAAACCGCTGGAGGCGCTCGTCCGGCAGATGGCGGAGGCGATGGAGCGGGCCGAGGGCATCGGCATCGCGGCGGCGCAGGTAGGGGTGCCGCTTCGGCTGGCGCTCATCGGGCGCGGCGACGGAACGTGGTTCGAGGTGGCGAACCCGGAGATCGTGTCGGCGGACGAGATCGTGCAGCCGGGCGAGGGCTGCCTGTCGGTGCCGGGCGAGCACGAGCCGGTGCCGCGATTCCGGCGGGTGAAGGTGCGCTACCAGGACCGGGCCGGCCGCACCCACGAGCTTCAGACGGAGGATCGGCTGGCGCACGTGCTGCAGCACGAGATCGACCACCTGAACGGGGTGGTGTTCGTGAAGCGGCTCTCGTCGCTCAAGCGCTCGCTGGTGCGGGGGCGCATGGTGAAGCTGCAGCGCGACCTGGGGCGGGCGGCGCGGGAGGAATCCAAGTCGGCGGAGCGTCCGTAGCGCCGGCGAGCTGTTGGAGGCGAACGGTCGGAGCGGCGCCAAGCAGTCGGAGCGGCGGCCTCCGGCCGCACGTCGGAGCGGCAGCCTCCGGCCGCACGTCGGAGCGGCGGCCTCCGGCCGCACGTGAGCGCGCGGCCGATGGCCGCCGCAACCGCCCCGTTTCGAGGCCGCGCAACACGCCGCCGCCCGCCGATCCGTCGATCGGCGGGCGGCGGTGTTGAGACGGCGTCTCGTTTCGCGCTACTTCGGCTTGCCCGTCTTGGGCGCGGCCTTCACGTCCGGCGCGGGCGGCATCTTGAGTCCGGCGAGGACGACCTGGAGCAGGCGCCGCTCGGCGCGTTCGGGCGGAGTGAGCCCGCCGCTGACTTCGCGCAGGCGCCGCACGTTGTCGCGCGCGACGATGAGCTCCGCGGTGGTCGTCTCCATCGGCGTCATGACGTCCGAGCGCGACGCGAGCAGGTCGTGGACGCGGTCGTAGAGCGCGTCGGCGTCGGCCGGCTTGGACGCGGCGGCGGCGATGAGCTTGGACGCCTCCGGAAGCTGCCTAAGCTCCTCGACGAGCGCCTTGTCGTGCGCCGTCAGCGTGTCGGCGACGGCTTTGTTCACCTGCACCCGCACGATCTCCTCGAGCGTCTTGCGGAACTCGGGCACCGCGTGCTGCACGGCCTCTTCGGCGTCCTTGACGAACTTGGGGGCGTTGCTCTTCGCGAGGTCGCGCCCGCGCTCCATGATCGCGCCCAGCCGGTCGATGGCGATGTCGCCGGCCACCTCGGCCAGGTGCTCGGGCTCGGTGAAGGCGATGACCTCGCTCTCCACGTACCCGAGCAGGCACCCGAGCACCGCGATGGTCACGACGTACCCGAGCGCCCAGCGCCCGTTGGAAAGGCGCATGGCGTCGGCGCGCACGCGGGCGGTGTCGGCCAGCTCGTCTATCTCCTCCAGCAGCGGGTCCGGGCCGGTCGCCGGGGCGCGCTCATCCGCCATTTCGGTCGTCTCGTCGGCCATGGCTACATCCCCTTTCCGGCGCTGGCCTGCGCGGGCTTGCCCTCGGCGCGGCCCGGCGCCTTGTCCAGTCCCAGCACGTCGCCCGTGGAGATCTTCGCCTTGACCACGTCGAACGCCGTGCGCCACAGAGCGTCGGCCAGGTCGCCGCGCACGAGGCTGTCCTCGTCGGGCGGACCCATGCCGCGCAGGTGCTCCTGAATCTGCCGGAGCACGACGAACGGCGCGCCCAGGTCGCCGGGCTTGCCGGCCGGCCACGGCGCGAGCTGGCGGGCGCGCAACTGCGCCGCCAGCGCGCGCGCCTTCGCCTCGTCCTTGCCCAGCACGTCCGGGAACGCCTGCGCCAGCGCCTGGGCGAGCTTCGCGTCCGCGTCGCGCGCCAGCGCCGACGGGTCCTGAAGCACCAGCGGCGACAGCGTCTCGCCCAGAATCGCCGCCTCGGCGTTGATGGCGTCGCCCAGCGCCTTCTGGAAGGCCGGCAGCGTGCGCTGCACCTCGGCGCGGTACACCGGCCCCAGCGTCGCCAGGGCGCGCTTGAGCCGGTCGGTGATCTCCGGGGCGCGCCCCTGCAGGTGCTCCATCAGGTTCGACGTGAACACCTGCCGGTCGAAGCCGCGCGCCACCAGCATCGCAGCCAGCATCCCCAGCAGCACCAGGCCGGCGAGCGCGACGCCGAACCGCCAGCGGTAGCGCGCCTGGCGCCCGTACTCCGCCTCGCGCGCGACCACGGCCTCCTTGAGCTCCTGAAACGCCTCCAGCACCGCGGCGCGGGGTATCGTGCCGGTCGCCTCCGATTCCATCGGCTCTCCTCCTGGTCTGCCTTCGACGGCGCCCACTGTCCTGCGGCCGGAGCGTCCGGTCAACAGGAATCGGCAGGTGCGCACCCGCCGGCACCCGGCGCACCCCGGCGTCCTTCCCGGCGTCGAGGGGGCGTCGCGCATCGACGCCGAGTTCTCCGGCAGCCTGCCGCGCCCCCTTCTAGCGCGTTTCGTCGTCCGCCCGCCACCCCCCCCGCTTCCGGCTGCCGTGCCGGATCGCGCCCGCCCGCCGGCACCGTCCGCCCGACGCTCCCGGGATGCGCAACATGCCGGAATCGTTGAGCTTTTCGGCGCCCAGGAAGCGGGCCCCGGCCGTCGCGCCGGCCGCTTCCGGGCCCGCCGGGCGGGTCGGACGGCCGCGGGGAATCGGCGTCGGCGCGCGGAGGTACACTGGTCCCGATGGACGCCGCGCCCGCACGCTACTGGGAGGCCCGCGGCGCGCGCGTGGTCTGCACCGCGTGCCCGCGCCGCTGCACGCTCTCGGACGGCCAGGAGGGGTACTGCCTCGTGAGGGCCAACGAGGGCGGCCGGCTGGTGCTGCGCACGTACGCGAGGCCCGAGGCGGTCGCGGTCGATCCGATCGAGAAGAAGCCGCTCTACCACTTCCTGCCGGGCACGACGATTCTGAGCCTGGGCACCGCCGGGTGCTGCCTGGGGTGCCGCTTCTGCCAGAACTGGGACCTGTCGCGCGCTCGCCCGGGGCGCCGCGCGGGGCCGACGCTGCTCCCGGAGGAGGTGCCCGACCTGTGCGGGCGCACCGGCGCGGCCTCGGTGGCGTTCACCTACAACGAGCCCGCCGTCTTCGCCGAGTACGCCGTGGATGTGGCGCGCGCCTGCCGCGAGCGGGGAATCCCCTCGGTGGCCGTCACGGCGGGCTACATGGACGGGGCCGCGCGCGACGACCTGTACGGGTGCATCGCGGCGGCCAACGTCGACCTGAAGAGCTTCGACGACGGGTTCTACCGGAAGCAGTGCGCGGCGCGACTGGCGCCCGTGCTGGAGACCATCGAGCACGCGGCGGCGCGCGGGGTGTGGGTGGAGCTGACGACGCTGCTCGTGCCGGGGCTCAACGATGCCGAGGATCTGCTCGTGGCCGAATGCCGGTGGATCGTCGAACGCCTGGGGCGCGACGTGCCGCTGCACCTGAGCGCGTTCCACCCGGACTACAAGCTGCTGGACGTGGCGCCGACGCCGCCCGCGACGCTGCGGCGGGCGCGCGCGCTGGCGCTGGGCGAGGGGTTGCGCCACGTGTACACGGGCAACGTACGCGACGACGAGGGCTCGGCGACGCGCTGTCCCTCGTGCGGGCGGGTTCTCGTGGAGCGCGCGGGTTTCGCCGTGCTGCGCAACGAGCTGGTCGGGACCGGCGCGTGCCGGTGCGGCGCGCGCATCGCAGGGGTGTTCGACGAGCGCTCGCGGCCGAGGTCCGACGGGCTGCGGCGGACGCTCGCGTAGGGGCAGCGATCCCGGTTGGCCATCGGATCCGCGGTCGGCCGTAGTTGGTAGAATGGGCGTGCCCTTGCGCCAGGAAAGCCTGGCACGGGAGGAAGGAGGCAGACGATGTAGCCGACCGAAACCCGTAGTTGGAGCCCTCGCGGAGGAATCCGCCGGCCAGAGCCCAGCCAG
>Ga0172368_10002846_pt1 | contig 21633 bp, 13 predicted proteins | sample Lak11m_FD_114540 | JGI IMG/M metagenome (GOLD analysis project Ga0172368, IMG submission 114540) | Freshwater microbial communities from Kabuno Bay, South-Kivu, Congo - kab_022012_11m | ecosystem: Environmental > Aquatic > Freshwater > Lake | place: Democratic Republic of the Congo: South-Kivu...
TATTATAGAGGTGAATGTGGAACCACAGATGGAAGCAACGATCCTGTATACAACGTCGACGGCAACCCAGATAATGACCAGCCTACCGCATGTACTATGGAATACGCACCAGTCTGCGCTAGCGTCGCTGTCCAATGTATCAAAGCACCATGTAATCCTGTCGAGCAAACCTTTGAAAATAAATGCCAAATGAACGCAAACAAATTAGCGACTTTCGTCCACGACGGAGAATGCACTGGAAGATAACTAATAGAATTTTTGTCTCCCTTTATAGAATCACCCTTCGTTTCCCTCTTTAGCAAAGAGGGACTTCAGTAAAAAAGCCCCCCTCTTTGCTAAAGAGGGGTTAGGGGTGATTCAAAAGGAGGACAGATAAGGAAAACTTTTTATTCACCAAACAAACATGGAACAAATTATCTGAAATTCATTCCTCGACCAATACTTCGACGAACATACGATGTCCCTTCATATCAAGGAAGGCCGTCCGATGTTAAGAAAAAAAGGTATGCCAGGAAATCGGAAACCAGAACTCGATACCAAAGCTTTTACCAAAGCAGAGATGGCTGAATTCATCCAAAAAATTTATAATGAGATAGATAGTAGAGACGATGGAGTCATGGAAATCGATAGAAAACTTTCCAAAGTCTTACAACTCGGGCCGTATAGAATAGTAATAGTCTACCCGCCATTGTCTGATGGATTGGAAATGACGATCGTCAAACCGATCAAGAAGTTGACCATGGATGATTACAAATTGGAAAAAAATGTCTTTGAGTTATTGAGAAATGAGGCAAAAGGTATTTTAATTTCATGATCACCATGAAGCTGAAAGACTACCTTTGCACAAGCATTGATTGATGTCTATCATCAAGACAATCATATCATCAAGACTATTGAATCACCTCGTGACCTCTTAGTATCCGATGATATCGTCCAATATAGTTTCACCTATGGAACTCATGATGAAGTCAGAGATATCTTATTATTATCGAGACCGGATTATACTGTCTATGATGAAGTAAGAAATGCTTCAGACTTTCAGTTGTATAAAGACTTGAGATTGACGGGGATATGATTGGTGTGAGTAATTCACGCTTCGAGAGCCGTAGATAGCATCCAAAGATTTTTATGAACTATCGAGATGGGAATCATCCCACAAGTCATCGATACGGTCGTATATATAGATAAATGAGTGATCCAGCAAATTTATAGATTAGAGCTTACGGTCAAAGTTCCTGAGGGAATGGAGTCAGAAGATTTGGCAAGACCGGTGATAGTAGTGACAAGCTTCCTTACCAAACAAATCGAATATGAGATCTATACTTTCGGAGAACAGATAGTCGTCATGCCACTTTTATGAACTGCAGATGGTGAATGAAAAGTTGTGAGCAAAGGCAAGACTGCCATGAGCGAATATGCAAAACATACGATTACACAAAAATTACAACAACTCTTGCCCTGCGATTTCCTTTTGAAAATAAAATGAAGTTCGACCTTGGCGCTCTATATCCCAGAGATGTACAAATGACGTGTCATCGGAAAAGCATGAGCAAATATCAATACCTTGGAAAAGAGTCTCGGTCTTAAAATAGATATCAAAAGTTTCGATGAACTTCCGCTCTTGGATGTCAAAACGCAGATGACCACACCCAAAAAGAATACAAGGACCGACATTATGTTTCCACAAGACTATGCTGGTCAAAACATATGTTTCCTTATCGGAGACGAGATCGCTTACTTTACCGCTGATGAACGTGGTATGGTCATGATCAAAAACAAAGAGCTCGTCAAAGCTATGGCCAAAAAATGATATGTAATAGTAGATACTAATAAACTCTAGAAACAAATATTTTGTCTCCCTTTGTAAGGGGAGAAGCCGAAGGTAGAGGGGTTTATGGACTCCATAAATCCTCCACCCTCCGGGTCCCCCTCCTTTAAAAAAGGAGGACAGAAAAAGAAAAAAAGCAAAAATATTTTTTTATCATTTAGATGTGTGGTATGAACAACTTCCATTTCGCAAAAATCATCGCCGGTGTAGGGCCGACATTAGCCAAAGAGACCGTGCTTTCCAAGGTTATCAATATGGTCGACGTCTTCAGGATTTCCTTATCTGGCGGATTCGATGATAACAACAAAAAATATATCGATACGATTATGAAACTCGATAATAGCAAAACCATCATGATGGAAACGAGAGGTTCAGATATCAGAGTAAAAAATGTGATGGATATCAAAGTCAAAGCGAGACAGACGATAGAGATCGATTACAGTGAATACGCACAAGAGCATGACAAAAAAATATTTATGGACGCACCGTTTTTGAAAGAATTGAAAGTCGGTCAGCAAATCAATTTCCAGCAAAGCGGTGTCGTAATCAAGATTAAATCGATCAAAGACGGTATTATGTGCGAAGTACTGGAATGAGGATGGATCATCCAGTTTGATAGGATTTTTTTTAATAAATACGATTTAGATTTGCCGTTTTTGGGTGAAAGAGACAAACACGATATCTTACGATGATTGGAATATGGAGTACATGTCATAGCTCCATCATTAGTGAAAACAAGAGATGATATCATAGAGCTCAAATATTTTTTGAAAACAAAAAATGCCGGAAATATGAAAATCCTCGCTAAAATAGAAACAGAAGAATCATTGGAAAATATAGATGATATCTTGGATATTTCAGATGGTTTGATTTTTGTTTTTGAGAAAATCGAGAAAGCTATGAAGAGTTTGAAGCTAAATGAAGAGATTTTGGTGAAGAAGTGTAAGACTCTCGGAAAGCCAGCGATCGTTACCTTCGTAGGCAAGATGGAAAAAAATAAATATCAGTTGATCAATGAAACGCAATTGAAGAAATTCTCAAATATGGCAGCTGACGGATATATGCTTGATACCTTACTTCAAGAAGATGATCCATTAAATATGATCACCCAATTGTCTGATGTTTTAGATAAATTGGAATTGAAAATCACTCCACAAGAATTGATAAAATTCTATGCGAACAATGAATTTATGGTCAGAGATTATATCATCTACAACGCGCATAGAGCTACGCAAGAAGTCGATGTCAGAGCAATGGTATTATATACGGAGAACGGCTATTCCGCAGGAAGGCTTTCAAGTCTGAAACCAAGAGTTCCAATCATCGCATTTACGAAGAATGATAATAACTATAGATATCTGAATATGCTTCGAGGCGTGAGAGGATATAAAATTTCACAATCCTTCAGTTACGAGAATTTGAAAAGAATCGGAAAAGAAATGATCAGAATCATCTTCAAAGGGAACATCTCATTGGACGACAAGATCATCATCGTGCAGGCCAACGAAAGCGTCGGCGATGAAAAGACCGGCATGATCAACGGTTTAGAGCTATATAAATTCAAAAATATCTAAGACGTCAGGCGCCAAGTGTTGCGGCCGGAATCCATACTAAGAAACTCCGCTCCTTGAGTGGATTTTTCTTTATTTTATTTTTTTTGTCCTCCTTTTAAAAAGGAGGGGTGGTGCGAAGCACAGGAGGATTTAAGGACAAAAATAACTCCATAAATCCCACTTCCCTTCTGGCTTCTCCCTTTATAAAGGGAGACAGAAATATTCAGTCGATTAAGCAATGCCGAAAGTAAGCCTAGCGGAGCATTTAGAAAATATATAATAATCCTGGCTTAAAATACCTATTTAAGATACAATTTTTTCTAACGAATTTTCTGTTGCAAAACCCTAGTGATACAATATATAGTGTCCATTCAGTTCTATATACCACAATATATTGTATATTATATCCACTTTCAAAAAACTGTAAATACATTTAAACATAACTAATAATAAAAAACTAATAGTGAATAACGAAAGAATTACTAAAACAAACTATCGTAAATTACAATAGTCCATAAGAAAACAAATCCTACACCACTCACTATTAGTTGTTGACTGTTCATTAAGTTTTAATTATTAGAGTTTCAAAGTATGGCTATCTACAAAGTAAGAAAAAGAAACGGAGCGATCATCGATTTTGATCAAAGCAAAATAGAAATAGCCATTAAGCGCGCTATCGAAGCCGTTGGGGGGACAGATTTCAAAGACGTGCCTTCGCTCGCTAAGAAGGTAAGTAAAGAAGTAGAAAAAAAAACAGGAAAAGAAATCCCAAACATCGAAATGATCCAAGATATGGTCGAACAAGTCTTGGTTAAGGAAGGACACGATACGGTAGCCAAAGCATATATTATCTACAGACAAAAAAGATCAGAATCAAGAGCGCAAGAAAGCGTTGTTGTTGAAGTAGGGAAGACTATGGACGAATATTTGGACCAAAGCGACTGGAGAGTAAATGCAAATAGTAACCAGTGATATTCTTTGGGGGGTTTGATCTTAAATGTTTCAGGGAAAGTGATCGCCAACTACTGGCTTTCTCATGTCTACCCTGCAGATATCGGTACTGCTCACAGAACATGAGATTTCCATATCCATGATCTTGATATGTTTTCTGGGTACTGTGCAGGACGAAGTTTGAGACAATTATTGGAAGAAGGATTCAATGGATTGACCAATAGAGTCCAATCAGCGCCACCAAAAAATCTACAATCTGCGGTCAATCAAATGATTAATTTCTTCTGAACTTTACAAAACGAATGGGCTTGAGCACAAGCATTCTCTTCTTTCGATACCTATCTTGCTCCATTTATTCATAAATATAAAGTAGAACTTGAAAAAGAACTTGATGATATGAATATGAAGTTTACAAGTCCTGAAGCTAAAAAAGAATATATCTACCATAAGACATACAAATATGTGACACAACAGATGCAAAATTTCATCTTCGGATTGAATGTCCCATCACGTTGGGGAACACAGACGCCATTCACCAATATCACCCTAGATTGGACATGTCCTGAAGATTTGAAAGATAAAGCATTGATGTTATGAGGAATAGAAAAATGATATTATTATAAGAAATTCAGCGAACTCGAAGAAGAGATGAAATTACTCAATAGAGTGCTTATCGAAGTATATACTGCAGGAGATTGGACAGGATCAGTATTTACTTTTCCTATCCCAACATATAATATCACGGCAGATTTCCCATGGGATGATCCGGATATCGACCTCTTATTTGAAATGACAGCAAAATACGGAATCCCATATTTCCAGAACTTTGTAGGATCACAATTCAAAGTGATGAAAGATAAAGATGGTAATGTGACCAAAGTAGATAATCCAGACGCATATAAACCAGGTGCAGTGAGATCAATGTGTTGTAGATTACAGCTCGATTTGACACAATTGGAAAAGAGATGATGAGGATTGTTTGGATCAGCAGAAATGACAGGTTCTATCTGAGTTGTAACCATTAATATGGCAAGAATTGGATATAACTTTAAAGATGATAAGGAAGGATTCAAGAACCAAGTTCGTTATCTCATGAATTTGGCCAAAATATCACTTGAACTTAAAAGAAAAGAGATTACAAAATGGTTAGATGTAGGATTGTATCCCTACACCAAAAGATACCTTCATTCATTCAGAAACCATTTCTCGACCATCGGTTTGAATGGCATGAACGAAGCTATCCAAAATTTCACCAACGGTAAAGAAGATATCTCTACGGAAGAAGGAAAAAAGTTTGCAACGGAAATCTTAGACTTTATGAGAGATACGCTTAAATCATATCAAGAAGAGACAGGAAATCTTTACAATCTTGAAGCAACTCCAGCAGAAGGAACTACCTACAGATTTGCAAAAGAAGATAAAAAACAAATCCCGAATATTATCCAAGCAGGAACGCATGACGCTCCATACTATACCAATTCCACCCAATTACCCGTCGGCTATACAGACGATCCATTTGAAGCACTAGAACAACAAAATGAATTACAATGCAAATATACCTGAGGAACGGTGCTTCACCTCTACATGGGAGAAAGAGTCTCAAACGCTCAAGCATGTAAACAGCTTGTGAAGAAAGTTATAGGAAATTATCAATTACCATACATCACGATATCACCAGTCTTCTCTATCTGTCCAAAACACTGATATGTCGTAGGAGAACATGATTACTGTCCAAAATGCGATAAAGAACTTGGATACGCTGGAGATGAATTCAATGTAGAAGTCAGACAGAAACATACCTCAGATCCAGAAAAACTCAGAATTATCAGAGAAAAACAATTCAAAGACTAATCCATACATATCTCTTTTTATATTCTTACTTTTTGTCGCCATGCAAACCTTCTACAACAAAGACGGACAAGAGATCCACAGAACTCCATGTCAAGTGTACACTAGAGTAATGGGTTACCTCAGACCAGTGAGTCACTACAACATCGGTAAAAAATCAGAATTCTATAGTAGAAAGTATTTCGACGAAGGAAAAACTTCAAACTCAGCGTTCGTGAGACATTTCGCACCAGAATTCGTTGCATGCGGATGTCATGCCAGTTAACAAAAGATTCTTAATAAACAAATAGTAAAGTAAAGTGAACAAAGCATACTATCGCTTTTCGGAAACTTTACTTTTTATTTACTGAAAAAGATTATGTTATATAGAGATCCCATCTATGGGGAAAATGATATCTCACCAAAGAGGATTTCTATACCACCGATGATGTCGTCTTAAACAAAATCAAGGCGCATCTGGATGACGAACAATTGCTGATCTATCGGAAACGCATGAACAATAAAATAGGATGTAAGAAATCACCTGAAGGATATGATGCGCAGATTTTCTGTAAAAGCAGGATTGTAGATCCGCTCTTCGATGACCATTGAACATTGAAAAGAATATCTGATGTAGACAATGAACGGAAAGAGGTTATACTCGCCAAAGCTCCAGCCAAAGAATACTTTCTGAAGTTTGAACAATAGATTTTATTTCTTCAATACAACATCACCCGTGAAGATTGCAGGAATACAACAAAGCACAATGATAGATTACCCAGGCAAAATCGCTTGTGTAGTCTTTACCCAATGATGTAATTTCCGCTGTCATTTCTGCCATAATCCTGAATGCGTATTGCCTGAAAGAATGATGTTGTTTCAAAACGATCTGATCCCTGAAGAAGCGTTTTTCAATTTTTTGAAAGCCAGAAAATGACTTTTGGATTGAGTGAGTATCTGTGGTGGAGAACCTACCTTACGACCTGACTTGTATGACTTCGCCAAGAAGATAAAAGAGATGTGATTCTTAGTCAAGTTGGATACTAACGGGAGAGATTATAAAATCGTAGAAAGAATGATCCAGGATAAGATTTTGGATTATGTTGCAGTAGATTTGAAACATTCTATGCACTGTTACGGTGATGCGGTCGGATTGGAACAACCGGCGGAATTTTATCTCAGCTATCAAAAATTATTGCAGACATTATTAGAAAGCAAAATCGATTATGAATATAGGACTACGGTCGCAAAAGGACTTCACACCGCAGACGATATCGAAAATATGGCGGTCTATATCAGAGGAGCCAAGCATTATTATCTTCAGAATTATATCGGTGGGAACACCCTCGATCCTGATTTTGGTGGAACTCCATTTAATGACGAAGAACTTGAATATTTCAAAAAAATAGCTGAACGTTACGTCCAATATTGCGAGATACGCAAATAAACTATTATTTAATATTAAGTTCTAAGTTTTAAGTTCTAAATAATAGGAATTTTTCATATTTGACACTTAGCATTTAAATTTAACATTACTCATTAAAATGAGTGATACAATCTTCATACCCATCGAGATATGCCTTGTGCATATTTTTTTTATTGATGTCCAAGACTTTGAGATTGAGATTTTTATAGAAAAGATGTTTGACGAGATGCATATGCTCTATGGTATTGTGTCTGAGAAGAATTTCGAATGAAACTGATAAGGTGTCGAAAATGTTTTTTATTTTTTGATCTTCCTGAAATTTATTCAAGGCAATGCCTATGATGTCAGTATTGGGATATTGTTTTTTTGCTATACTGACGGGAAAATTATTCGTCGCTCATCCATCCATAAGTATGGTATTTTGATAAAGAACAACAGGGAATATTCCTGGTATCGACATACTTCCGAGTAGAATAGGAGCAAGATCACCTTTATCAAAAAGGAGAAATTTTCAAGTCTTGACGTCGGTAGTTCAGATATAGGTCTTTATTTTGAGGTCAGATATTTTCTTCGGTAAATCTTGGGCGAATTTTTTTTCAAAGTAATTGAGCTTCAATAAACTCTCTTTGGAAAAAATATTTATAGAAGAAAATCCAAATGGACGTTTGTCGAAATAGATATCGTAAATCTCTTGCGCTGAAAATCCGGCGGCTCGATATGCGCCTACTAGTGCTCATGCGCTTACGCCGTAGATTGCTTGAATTTTATCTTTGTATCCAAGTTCTTCTAGTCACTTGAGAATTCAAAGTGCGTAAAATCCTCTCGTTCCTCATCATGAGATGACAAGTGTATACTTCTTTGGCTTCGATAGGAATGATAATATTCACATACTATAAAACATCAAATAAAATAATTTGAAATGAGAAATGATAGATGATAGATGAATGATTTGTTAGAATGAACTATTGTGATAGTACTATAGTCTATAACAAAACAAAGTCTTTAATTTATCATTTCTAATATATCATGTATCATTATTTATTTAATGATTTCCGCTCGATCACCTGGTTTGGCTCAAGCCGCATTTGCTTCTTCGATATCGATATGAAAGTCGAGGGCGTAATCATCTCTGGCTCTGACTGCTACATGTTCAAAAACCACTCCTCTGACACCACCCACGTGCATCTTGATTACATCACCATCTTTCAATCACATCTCTTCTGCTTCTTTCACGGTGCAATGTAAATGTCTTTCTGACACCATAGCAAATTGACCGTAAACTTTTCCAACGGGTCAGATAATCCTGATGGATTCTAGGCCATTAACATCTCCAGAAACTTTGATAGGTGCGTTTGTTCATAGTATGAAATTATCGCCGATCATGATCTCCACTTGCGTAGTTTTTCTTGTCGGTCCGACCACCCTCACTTTTTCTATCTTACCCTTTTCTCCTGATAAAGTGACAGTCTCCTCGCAGGCATATTGGCCTGGCTGTGAGATATTTTTCAAGACCTTGAGTTCGTATCATTTACCGAATAATTTCTCTACATCAGCTTGCGAAAGATGAACATGTCTATTGGATATTCATAATGGGATTCTCATACTCTATTACTTAAATGTTAAAATGATGAAATGATTAATCACTGTTTTTTTAGTCATTTCGACGACTGTAAGGAGGAGAAATCTTATATAAAGGCGCAGATTTCTCATTCCATTCGAAATGACCTGTTTAGTTTATATATTGAATTGAGTGATTACTGATTCTATCTGTTTATACAGGTCTTCAAATGTACCGTCATTAGTGAAAAAATAGTCAGCCATCTGCATACATTTAGCGATATTTTGTTTGTTTGGATCTTCATTTGTCATTTCTCTTTGTTCATTGGCCATGAATTCATCGTATGATACTTTATCTGTTTCACTTCCTCTGAGAACGACTCTTTCATATCTGATTTTTGGATCAGCGTCGATAGCGAAGAAATAAAAATTCTCCTTACCCTTCAATGCTTCAACTTCTCATACTGTCCTCAGACTTTCTATAATACAATTTTTTCAGCTTATTTTTGCTTGTTCGTATAATTGTTCAGCAACATAGGAAGCTCCATGTTTAGCACGCATATCATTACCTACGATAACCATACTATCCCTAGTAACTAACATTCCTCTCTTTATTATCTCTTCGGTCAAAAAAGCTCTTACGGAAAAGTGTTGAAATCATTTCTTCTGGACCAGATAATCAACGATGGTGCCTTTGCCGGCACCGAGCGTTCCCGTTATTCAGACGATAATCATGGGTGAATGTTTAAGGGATAAACTTGCCTGAGTATAATAATTCTGAAGTGAATTGGAAGTTTTTTCATAAAAAGAAAAAGAGGACCGGAGTCCCTCATCCAGTATATAATATCTTTTAGTTTGTCTCTCAGGTGAGCGTATTTAAGGTAACGGTATCGCCTTCATTCTTGTGTAATGGAATCATAATTTCCATCCCTGTCTCTAAGGTAGCTGGTTTCTTTCCTGCTTGCGCCCTATCTCATTTGACTCCTGGTACCGTCGATTTTATCACATAGGAAACGGTTGGAGGTAAGATAACACTAATAACATTTCCCTTGTAGATCATAACGAAACAATCCATATTTTCTTTAAGATATCCAGTTATGTCATCAACCATAGATATATTTAAATCATACATTTCACCTGTATCATTTTCCATAAAGGTATAACTATCTCCTGCTTTATATAAGAAGACTGCGTTCTTGGTTATGACATCGCCCTTTTCAAGAACAGTTCCTGATTTATAGGTGAATGTTTGAACACCTCAAGTAATAAGGTTTTTCATCTTGAAGGAATAACTTCATTGTCTTTGTTGCATCTGCATAAATGCAAAGTCCACTACTTTGAATAACTGACCATCGATCTCTACGATAGTATTTTTCTTGATTTCTGATACATCTAACTTCATGACTACATTACTTAATGACTAAAAGATAATTTTTATTTTGTCTCCCTTTTTAAAAGGGAGAGGTATCCGTATTTACGGATGAGGGATTTAGTGTTTACGACTTAAATCCTCCGGTGCTTTCGCACCACCCCTCCTTTACAAAGGAGGACAAATATTGATTTTTAATTTATTAGTTTAATTCAAACACGATTAATTGGCTTCCTCCACCAAGACTTTGTCCCATGATATTATTTACGAATTCTTGATATTGTGGATTGCTGGCTTTGAGAAGATTTACTAATCCAAGATATTGCATAAGGATCAGACGATCATCTTGTGATAATCATTCTATAGTTTTACTTAATTCTTCTGAAGCTCACTGTGACGCAAGTACTGCTTGTGCAGTAGTAATTATTTTAGCTTCATCGATAGTTTTTCCATAAACGTCAGCGATATCACTGATTACTTCTCCATTAATTATCCTATTGGTGAATGTCTCTCCAATGAAGTTAAGTAAATCTTGCGCGTCTGGGAAGAATCTTGCGATGGCGAGTTTAGCTCTCAAGAAGATAAGTTCGTCAGCTGACATAGTTCCGAATTTTGCTTGAATGGTTTCGTCAGATAAAGTGAACGCGTATTTCGCTCAGAGATTATTGGTAGAGAATAATTTGATATATCCAGCTTTTCGAAGCTTAACCAAATTACTGATTGCTCCGTCTTCTTGTATCTTTCCGGTAACGGGATCTTTCTTGGCAAAGAATCTATTGAAGAGCGATTCATTTCCTTCACCCATCACTACCGTTCCGATATTTGGATCGATGACTAAATATTTCAAATTAGCATTTCTGAGTCTCTGATATGATTTACACATATTGCCGTCACTATTCTGCTCTCGGAATCGATCAAGCATTCCATCTCATTTTATGTTTCTCTGATTGTCTAAGAAATATTGTATATAGGTTCCTGCTATCAATACTCCGTCTTTATTCGGTCTATGTTTTACATACTCGATGAATTTATTATAGTGAGGGAATTGGAGATCAAAAACATCTCTTCGTCCATATCAAGCTTTTATTGTTTCTTTCTGTTGGAGTGAAGAAGTTATTTCCATACTCTTTCCGTTGTTCATCTTATATCGAAGGAAAGGACCTCAACCTCCTTGTGAAGATATCCTGATGAAGTTGAGTACAAATTGTACCAATCCTCGAATAGCCAAAAGGAATAATACTATATAAATCATCGTCTTATCTTTTTCTTCGTGTGAATATTCAAACATATCTCTGAGAATCATAGCTACTGCTATAACTGTCCATACAACAAGCCCCATTCCATACCATACGATACCTCATCCGATAATCCACCAAATAGCCCGTCCTACAATAGTGATACCTGAAAGTACAACTAAGTTTGTATCTTGTCTGAAACGCTTCGCATTGAAGAGTGTATATACAAATCACAAGAGCAATAATAAGAAGATCAACAACCGTACGAATCCGATGTCGGTGTAATAACTACTAAGATTCTGCAACGATCGATTGAAAACGATATTGAATGGTGTGAGATATCTATAAGGAATATTTATTTTCCCTGCTTCTGTCTTGATAGTGTGGTTTTGATAGAACTGTCTCAATGACATAATTTGATCTCTATATTCTGCAGGATTGATTATTACACCGCTGCTTCATTTTGTTTGATATGCAGCAAGTGCTCAGCTTAATAAATTGTATACTTGAGTTCATGGTTTAACTTTTACAAACATTGCTTGAAGTGTTGACACATTGAAGCTATCTATAGCTTGGGCGTTTTTACACAACATTTTAGCTGCACCATTCGTACCATAACAGGTATTGTTACGTGGATAGAATATTCTCAATAATCCATATCCGAGATTAAGTCCTCCGCCTTTGCTAATTTCTTTCCATCCATATCCAACATATCTTCCTACGTCTTCATTGCTAGTCACCGCTTTTTTAGTATCAGCGGATAATTCCTCTTTGGTGAATGTCGTTTGTTTGCATTGTTCTGGCGTCAAAATAGCCGTATTCACTACTGTCTGATCTATGGTAGTTTGTTTAGCTAAAGTAGTCGTATCGCTAGCAGCCAGCATTATATTCTTTACGAAATTTCCTGGAGTGAATGTGTGGCTATTAATTTGATTTATTAATACATTCGGTCATTTGAATACAAATATTGTAGCCACTAAAGTCACTATCCAGATCATAATATATTTGAATAATCTTTTCTTATCTGACAAATTTCCTTGGACTTTATCTTTATTCATCATCATTTTTACTATTCCAAGAATGGTTACGATTACTCCTATAAGGACAATATATTTTCCTGATGCGGGAGTCATCATATCCGGCGCATTAGCAATCTTTATAATTCCCATCATTCCTACCGTTATTATACCTACACCGATAGCAATCACACTATCTATCCAAAGTCCGATAAGTAATAGACCGAATAATGTAATATCGATAAATGCAGTCGGTTTAGCCATAAGCGCCCATGCAAACATCACTCATGAAATGATAATATATTTCAATGAATCTCGATGTAATCTGAGTCCATGTTCACGATTATCGAGAATATATTTAAGGAAAATGAATCCGGAAAGGATCGCTAAGATTGTCAACGCCATTACTCCAAGATCTGTCTTATTATCAACAAAAACTAAGAATGCACCCATTCCACTAGTTAATCGAAACAATAACATCATCCATCCGGTATACATACCAAGTGTCGTAGTAACTTCTCCATCATCGCTTTTCTTTGGAGAGAAATAGGTAAGCACTTCTTTGATAACTCCCGTTCCGAAGATAAGAACAAACACTCCACTTAAAAAGTTCATCGCTACAGCTATAGTATCTGGAGCCAGCCAGAATCGATTTTTGATAGGCTGAATAAGGGCAAAAAAGAATGTAATAAACATATGCCACAATCCTGGTACAGAATCAGCGACTCATGCATTTCATCGTAATATTCCATGACTTTGTGCGATTACTTTAGGAAGATACATATAAGCATGATTAGCATCCCAGGCTGTTGAATACGGGATAAATGCTAATTGAAATCCATAGAGATAATAAATAAGTGAAATCGCCAATAAAATAACACCTAGTCGTTTTCGTCGATTAGCTTTGAGCTTATCACTCTTAAATCCATCAGTGATGTCGCTTATTATCGTTTTGTAAGGAAGTATATCTTCTTTCATATACCACACCATATATCCAAGCCCTAAAAAAAGGATCCAGATGATTACACCCCGAATCAAGTGAACCATAGAGAATATATAGATGATGAGTAAGAAAATTCCTAATCAGATTCAGAAATTGATAAGCATTTCTTGTCGTCTTGTTTCTTTGAATTTGATATATGTTTTAGAGATTCGTGTTCCGAAAGCAGTTATTCCTACGATAAAATACATACCTAGGAAATAGAGCAATAAGGTATTGAGCATCAGAATAATGAATCCTGCCGATCATCCTATGATACTATCTTTGATCATCGTAAATGCGGTAGTGAAGACCATAAGAGTTAAAGGAATAATATAGACGAAGAATTTTTTTACGGAAAATACTTTTGATCTGATAATATATACGATAGGAATACATACCGCGATAATACTCCAGATGACTAATTTCCGATTACCTCGATTTGCAAGCATACCTTGATAATACGCATGGTTTGCCATAAACTCATTATAGATAGATACTCCAAAAAAACTAAGAAGTAGTATACCGATAATTAAAAAGATTTTTTGTTTCATTGCAGAATAAGAAACGAATAAAAGAATATAATTAAGAGATATATAAGTTACTTAGTTATTTGTTTTTTTGAATCATAAAATATATGGAGAAGCATCTTTGTTAGTGGCACATTGAAAAATAAGGTAAGTAATATAGTCACAATCAACATAGATCCGAATCCTTTGAAGACATTAGTTCCCATAGAAAATAATACGAATCATATCAATCATGCGCTTATTTGTCCGTCTCTGATTGCCGATCGACTTCTATCTTTTGCGTTGTCGATTGATCATCCTATGCTTTTTCCTTCTTTGAGCTCTTCACGAAGTCTTTCATACATCAAGATATTTGCATCCACTCCCATTCCTATTGAAAGGATAATAACTGCTATTCCACTAAGCGAAAGTGCATAATCAGTGAGTTTCATAAATGCTGCAAGAACCATTAAAAATGAAAGCAACACCATACCCGTAAGAATCATTTTTTTATATCCATACATACAATATAATAGCACCATAATAGCTATGAATCCAGCCAATCCAGCTCGTAAAGCTCCTGTCAATGCATTGTCTCCAAGTGATGGACTGATTTTCTCTTCCTGCATCAAGATCAATGGCGCAGGTAATGTTCATTCGTTCAATGCATCAGCAAGTTGTTTAGCGGAATCTGTCGTAAATGATCCATTGATTTCTGCCGTTCCTCAACAAATCTTGCTTTGGATATTTGGGGCAGTAAGTAAATTTCATCCTACGAAAATCGCCATAGGCTTACCTATATTTGCTTGGGTTATATTACAGAATATTTCCTTTCATTTTTCATCTAAATTAATAACAACCACTGGTTCTCCCATTTCTGATGCACTAGAGTTGGCAAACTTGAAATATGCGCCATTAAGGATTGTCTGACCATCAGTTGCTGGTATTCGAGTTTCTCTATCTTGCACGAATACATCTTCGAATACATAGATAGTTGCAGTATTTCCTGAAATATCTTTTCCTTCTTGTTTATTTATAAGACGGAACATAGTATATCCATCTAATGCGATTCCTGTCCCTTGGGTAAGAGTATTTTCTGTTTGCTGATAGATAGTGGTATAATTGCCTTCTATAGGTCCATAGATTTTCCCTGTTTCTGCCGTAGCAAGAAGTTTTGGATTTTTCTTGTAGATATCAGGCAATTGATTTATAGTGTTTCCTGTATATAGATTATGATAGATATTTTCTGACATCCTTCCTTCGAGTGTTTTCTGGATATTTTCTGGGTCTTTTTGTATTTCCGCGAACACTTGATTAGCTAATGATTTTCTCGCAGCGATAGTAGATTTGGTAGGTTTTTCTGGGTTTTGAAGTTTGAATTCAAGTTCGAGTGTCTTTCCGATTAATTCCTTCGCTTGATCAAGATCAGCAATACCTCATATCTCTACGACGATATAATTTTGATTGTCGAGATTTTGTACATAGGATTTGTAATCACTCACTCCGAGTTTTGAAATTCTGTTATCTATGTTTTTCATGATAATAGTTTCAATGGTTTTTTTGATAGCGGCAAGCTCAGTGGGATTGGTATATACTTTCTCATATTTATCATAAGAAATCTTGTAGACAAGTTTGGTACCTCCTGAGACATCAAGTCCTTTTCTGAAATGAGAAAAACCGTTTGACGTGAAGATAAAATTTCTAGTGCCTGTTGTTGGATCAAATTTTCTCCCTACGAAGAATACGAATATCAATGATACGATAAACAGTACGGAAAAAATCATTTGTTTACTAATTTTCATCTGCTACTATAAAGGTAAGTAAAATAATTTCAAAATAACAAAAATATTTGAACGCTATTTTTTAGCTTTTTAGGGGTGTATTGCAAGAGAAAAATAAAGATACTTTGCTGGTGTGACCTAGACAAATGAATAGACAACATCGATAAAATCCTTAGCTTGCAAGAACAATTATTTTATATTGTTTTTTTCATTTTCTGAGAAGAAGCATACCATTGATAAAATCTTTCTTGGAAATTATCATCTGAGGGTCTTCTACTTTTATCTCATTTATAAACAATGATCCTGATTGCATCATCTTCTTTGCATCGCCATTTGAGCTGGTCAATCCTACTTGAGTAAAGGCATCCAAAACTTTCATTTCAGACTCTTTGATATCGATACCTCAAGTTTCAGCATAGAGAGCAGTTAAGTCATCTTGAGACATAGTTGTAATAGTCTCTATAATATTTTCTCATCCAAAGAGGATATTGGAAATCTTTTCGGCCTGCTTTACAGCGTCTTTACCAAACAATACTTCTACCACCCGACTCGCAAGCTCTTTTTGTCCGTAACGAAGTTCTGGCTTTTCCATATGTTTTTTTACTATAATATCTATTTCTTCTAGCGATTTCAATGAAAATACTTTGAGCAATTTTTCTACTAACGCGTCTTCAGCATTCATGAAAAATTGATAGACGAAATATGGACTATTTTTTTTCTTATCTACTCGTACTGCGTTTCCTTCGGACTTTCCGTATTTGGCTCATGACGCATCGGTAATCAACGGAATAGTTAAACAAAACGCTTCTTTATCTAATTTTTTTCTAATAATCTCCATACCGGTCGTCACATTTCCTCGCTGATCTGAACCTCAGAGCTGGATATTTACTCCGTAATTTTCGAATTGGTAGAGAAAATCGTATCCTTGGATGAGCATATAACTGAATTCTGCATACGTAATACTCTTATCTGGATCTTCTATTCTTTTTTTCACTGATTCCTTTGCGATCATCGTATTGACGGTCATATATTTTCCCACGTCGCGGAGAAATTTAAGGTAATTCATATCCTTGTAGAAATCGTAATTGTCGACCATTTCGTAATCGAAATCTATCTTGTAATTCTTTTTTATATTTTCGAGAAAATGCTTCAATTGATCGTAGATACATTGTTCATTGTGTCTCAATTGCTCTTCGGAAAGAAAAGATCTTTCCGCATTTTTAAGACTCGGATCACCGATCATACCGGTAGCTCAGCCGACGAGAAAATAACATTTGTTTCCATATTTCATGAGATGGATAGCTGCCATGACGGAAAACATATTCCCAATCTGGAGAGAATCCGCTGAAGGGTCAAATCAGATATAAAATTTTTGTCCTCATTTCCCTAAGAGATCAAATACCTTTTCATGCGAAAATTGGTTGATAATGCCACGTTGTTCTCGTTCTTTACGGAGCTTCATTATACATACGTAATAAAGTAAAATGAAATTACATTCTTTCTACAAAAACCATACCTATAAGATTCATAGCTTTTTTTAATGTTTCTAGAACTTTTTGTAATAAAGCCGTTCTCGCTATTTTGATATTTTCATCATCTACTACTATCTTTGTATGCGCATAATAACTGTTTACTAACTGCGTAAGATCGAAACAATATTTGGCTATATAATGGGGAGATAATTCATCTTTTGCTTTTCAGACAACTTCATCGAAAGAGCTTATTTTTTTGATGAGTAAAAATTCCTCTTCTTCTTGCAATAATGTATACTCTATTTTCTCTTTTTTTATAACTCATACACTATCGATGATACTCTGTATCCTTGCTCAGGTATAAAGAATATACGCTCAGGTTTCCCCTTGCATATCCATCGCCTCATCAAGATCAAAAACAATATCCTTAGTCACGTCACCTCTGATCAAAAAGAATCTCAATACAGAGACTGCCAATGCTTCAGCGACATAATCTAGTCGTTTATCGTCTCTTTCTGGATTTCTTTCTTTGGTTTCAAAATATGCTTTTTTGTGGAGGATATCCAACATTTCATCTATGGTTACTGTTCGTCATTTCCTGCTAGCGAATGGTAATTTTTTTTCTTTCTGTTCTTCTTCACTCAAAGTGTATTTAAGTTTTAATAATGTCTGAGGAGTCAAATACACAACTCAATATCCGAGTGGTAAATATTGTTTTTCTTCTTCGTTATGTCCGATTAATTTTAAGGCCGCTCCTACAATTTGTTGTGGAGGAATCTGTCTATAATCGATAACCGTAATAGCCGTATCGTAGTTTCCAAATGTATGATTTTTTCACTGACTAGCATCTGCTGTTGTCGTATACATTCTGATTCCTCTAGGATCTTCCCATGATTGTTCGTATCAGAAATTTTTGTTGAGGTATCAAAGTTTCCACATCGCGAAAGCGATATCTTTGGCTACATAGGTTGCTAAACCGTCTGACTTTATCATAATCTGATATTGTTTTTCTTCTTTGGCATATTCAGGAAGTGATGACAAATCTAATATTCGACATCATTTTGCATCACCTTCTTCAGTAAATTTTACAAATCATTTTTCTTTGAGGATATTAATCGCTTCAGCGAAGAATTTCAAATGAAGAATATTTGTCTCCCAAGCGACAAGTTCGAAATATGCACCCATCCTCCGACAACTCACCATTTGTTGTTGAGTGCAATCTTGAGTATATTTCTGATGTAATTTTTTAATTTCTGGATCAGTATCTTCTTCTATTTTTAATAATGTCTCGGAAAGATGTTTCATAAATACAGGATCTTCTTCAAACATTCTCATCTTACTATATATCTCTCCACAATAGTGATCGAATTTTTTTTCTGTCTCTACAGGGATATCATAATACAAATGTCCTACTATATTATAGCCAACATTCACGCCGCTATCATCACCGTAATCACAACTGGTGACATCATATTTGAGATATTCGTATATCCTTCTCATACTATCACCGACACAAATATTTCTCGCCTGACCGATATGGAGCGGTTTATTTGGATTGGCACTCATGTATTCTATCAAAATCTTCGATTTTGAATTTTGAATTTTCAATTCTCAATTTTCAATTTGGAAAAACTTGGTAATAAAAGCTATTTTGTTAATGTGTGCATTCAAATATCATCCGACTGCTTGAAATTTTTCAAAATATTCTGAACTGAATTTTTCTGCGAACTGTTGTGCGAGAACGTTTGGGGATTGTTTTGCTTGTTTAGCGAGTTGAAAACAAGGAAATGCTAAATCTCCAGGAATATTTTCCGGTGGAATTTCTATCAATACCAAAATGTCTTCCAAAGCTATATTAATCTCTTTGGCTAAAATAGTAGCAAAATATTGTTTGTAGATTCAGATCATAGTAAAATATATGTATCCAAAAAAAAATGAAGTATTGAACTTTGTATATATATACTATTTACTTGGTTCTTTTTATCAAGATTATGTGGCTTGACTTTTTGTTTTATATAACTACAATATCCCTACAAAATATTTCATCCTATGAAAGTTAAAATATCAGAAAATTTTGATTTCCGGTTGATTTCTTTTATAGAAAGGAAACTGGTACGAAGGAGAATCAAGGAACTTAAGGAATGTAGTTTTTTGGGAGAGGTAAAATATGGACGTCCGCATCCGCTCAGAGGAGCCAAAAGTAGTATGTATGGCTTACGAATAGGGAAAACCTCCCGTCTGATCTTATTACCTTTCGAATACGATAAGGAACAAGGAGCTCAAGGAAATAAACCATGGAGCTACTATATTACTGGTGTTGTAGTTTATTATTCGCCAAATCATTACAGAACCTATTATTGAAAAAATCCGCTCTGTTTATCGTTGCGGATTTTTCTTTATATGAAAATATCTAATAATCTACTGATGGTTTTTGTCTGAGCTGTTTAATTTTGCTGATAATCTTTTTGTCGATAATGCGGACTTCACTTTGTTTTTTTGGTATCTTGGTAGCAATTCTTTCTTTGGGTTCTATAAGCGCCTCCGATAATAATTGTCTGAAATGATGAATGACTTTTTCTTTGTTGGCTATCTGTAAACGTTCTTCCTGACAGGTTATGATAAGAATTTTTTCTTCGTGATGCACTCTATGTTCACCCAACTCTATCAATCTCTGTTTTTGTTCATCCGTCAGATATTGTGAGTCTTGGATGTTGAAATAAAGTTCAGCTTTGGTCTCTCTCTTGTTTACATTTTGGCCTCCATGTCCTCCGCTTTTGGAAAAATGAAAATATACTTCATGTTGTAGTATATTTTGGATAATAGCCTCGTAATTCATGCTATTTTATATAATGCTAAATGTTGGACGCTTAATGTTGGATGTAGGATTTATCTTATTGTGGACTGTTATAATTTACAAGAGTTCATATAAAAACAAATCTTACATTCAAAATTTCAAAATTGATTATATTATTTGTTTTTTGTGTCTTTCTATTCTTCTTGTTTCATATTTATCGAGTTCTGGAGAAATCTGATTTTTGGCTAAACTCTTTGATGAAGCGTTGGTTTTCTTAGAGCCGCTTACTGCACGTCCAAGCTCTTCTACGCCCATCCGTAAGCCGCTTCCTATGGTATTTGCTATATTTGTTTTACGAGTCTGCTCGAATTTTTTGAGATCTGTAGTCATCCGTCGAAATAAGGATAAAATAAGTATTTCCACATAGAAAGGTATGAAAAATAGTCAGAAAATCAATGATATTTTTAGTTGATATTTTATAGTCCATGTGTATAATAAATACATAATTTTACCCTATTAGCCAAATTGATGGCAAAAACAAAAAACATAATCGCTCGATGAATCGTGTGAATAGTATGATTATTGTGATTTTGAACACGATGAGCCAAAGTTACTTTCCAACCATTATACTCTGATGTAAGATTCCAACCCTCTGACAAACTCCATGCCGGCTGTACAAATTCAGCGGACATTTTGTTTTCTCCGCAAGGACAGAAAGTGAATAAATTTACGATAGTATTGTATTATAATCCTGAAACCGTTGAAATACTCCGTATCTTACCAAGTGTAAATAATGGCTCGGCAAGCTCAAAAATCGAATATAATAAGATCATTCTTGAAGTGCAAAATCCGACATTTACTTCAACGACCGAAGCTAAATCTTTTTTCCAACTCTATTTCAAAAGCAATCTTATAGGCAAGGAAACGATGATATTATGAACTGGCTCTGAAGCGGTTGCGGCGAATAAAACATATCCACTTGATGGAACATTCAATTTGAATTTTGCAGAAGTGCCTGAGTGCGAACCTGATATCGTACCACCAAGCATCAATCTTATTTATCCCAAAGATACGACGCAAAAAATAAAATTAGATCAATATTTTATCTTCGATATCAAGGATATTGGCAAAGGAATAGATAAAAATAGTGTTGTGATAAGCTTTGATGGAGAACAATATTTCTATGGATCGGACAATCTGAAATGGAATGGAAACTATCTGACATTCTATCCGAGCAAGTGGATTCCTATCGATACTTCACTTGATTTGAAAATCCTAATCACTGACAAACAAACCTATGGAGGCGCAAATAAGACAGAAAGCATGTATAGTTTCA
>Ga0172368_10002849_pt1 | contig 21620 bp, 20 predicted proteins | sample Lak11m_FD_114540 | JGI IMG/M metagenome (GOLD analysis project Ga0172368, IMG submission 114540) | Freshwater microbial communities from Kabuno Bay, South-Kivu, Congo - kab_022012_11m | ecosystem: Environmental > Aquatic > Freshwater > Lake | place: Democratic Republic of the Congo: South-Kivu...
CCTGCAGGGCCGCGACGACAACCGCAACGGCATCGACGACTTCCAGGAAATCGCCTCGGGACTGGTCGACAGCCTGTACTGCGCGCCGCACTAGTGCGGGCCCCGGGGGGCGCGGAGGACGACGGCCGCCGGGATTGCACGTTGTGCGCCCGTGGGGCATAAACGCCTGCGCGCCACGACGCGAAGGACCGGCGATGCCGCTTCCCCTCGAACACCTCACGATCCAGGCGTTCCGCGGGCTCGCGGACGTCGAGCTGGCGAACCTCGCGCGCGTCAACCTGCTCGTGGGGCCCAACGATTCCGGCAAGACCAGCGTGCTGGAGGCGCTATGCCTGCTGAGCAACCCGCTGGACGTTCGACGCTGGGACTGGCTCGCCGGCAGACGGTTGGCGCTCGCGGAGCCCGTCGAGGGCGTGCGATGGCTCTTTCCGCGTCCTCCCGGAACCGATCCCGCCCGCCGGGGACCGCAGAGAATAGGCATCTCTTGTCACGGAACCTCGCCGATCGGTTCGTTGTCCGCGACGGCGGTGGAGGTCGCCGAGCTTCGGGCGGGCGAAGGCCCGGAGTACCTGCCGCTCGACGGAACACCGTCGGCGGAAGCGGCCGTCAGGCGGGAAGTCCGAGGCACGAAGGTCGATGTCGATGCCAAAGGGGGCGGGGTGGGTTCGCAGTCCGTCACCTTCACGGTGTGGGACGAGGACAGGCAATCGTTGCCGGAAAAGCGCGAGCCGCTCTTGCCCTGCCGACTGGTCATGCCGTGGGAACACTGGTTTGCGCGCCCGGCCGTTGAGTTGTTGTCGAGGGCGCGCCTGCAGGGAGGACACGCGCCCGCGGGCGGCGACGGCGACCCCGGGACGCTCCTCGCGCAGGTGGATCCGAGGATCTCCGGAGTCGAAGTCCTGGCACCGGATGGTCGCGGACGCCTGTTCGTGCGCGATGCGGCGGGCGGTCTGGTCCCCATCAGCGTCTACGGCGACGGCGTGCGCCGATGCCTGATGCTCGCGGCCGCCGTTGTGCGCGCCCGCGGCGGACTGCTGCTCGTCGACGAAATCGAAACGGCCATCCACGTCGCAGCGCTCGGCGAGGTGTTCGGCTGGCTTGTCCGCGCGTGCGTGGACAACGACGTGCAGCTTTTCGCGACGACCCACAGCCTCGAAGCCATCGACGCGCTGCTGTCGGCAGACGCCACCGAGGAGCTGACGACCTTCCGGCTCACTCCGACCGAGCGAGGCGTGGTGGCCAAAGGCGTTTCCGGAGACATGCTCGGGCGCCTGCGTTTCGACCGCGGTCTCGACATCCGATGACCCGTCGCGTCTACCTCGCCGTGGAAGGCCCCCACGACGTGGAGTTCGTCGGCCGTCTGCTCCGGCTGGATGCCGGGCTGGAACGCCGCAGGCTGAAGTCGGAGGTCGACGACTACTGGGTGCAGGCGCGCCTGATACCGGAGAAGTACCCCTTCGACAAGGCCGGGGAGGATCTCCTTGTCCGTTCGCCCGTTCCCGCGTTCTTCGAGGACGAGACGGTGTCCGTGGCCGTCCACTCGGCCGGCGGCGACACCGGCCTCGGGCGCGCGGTCGAGGAAACGCTGGCGACACTTCGGCTTCTCGACCTCCCGTTGCCGGATGCCATCGGGGTCGTGCTGGACGCCGACGTGACGCAGACGCCGGTGGAGCGCTTCGACACTCTGGCCGCGAAAGTGCGCGAGCTCGGCCTGTCCGTTCCGGGGCTCCCCGGGAAGACCGCGCCGGGCCCTCCCACGACCGGTGTCTTCGTGCTGCCGGACAACAGGGCGCAGGGGACCCTGGAGGACATCCTGCTCGAGTGCGCCCGGAAGAACTACCCCGACATGGCCCGCGAGGCCGAGGCATTGGTCGCCTCGTTCTCTGCCGACCGGCATCTCTACTCGAAGGACGACCTCAGGGACATTCTCAAGCCCGCCGGCCGCACGAAGGCGAGCGTTGCCTGCGTGGGGAGTGTCCTGCGGCCGGGCAAGGCGATCCAAGTCTCGATCCAGGACAGTCGATGGGTGGATCCGGCAACCCGCCCTCTGCCTCGAGTGAAAGCGCTGGCGGAGTTCCTGAGTGATCTGCTCGGCCGAGCGCCACCGTCGTCCGCCGTGCATTCCGACATCCCATGATCTGCGCGCCCCTCTACTCCCGCCGCCTGGACGACGCGCTCGCGCTGGCTGCCGACGCCTTCCGCAGCAAGGCGCGCAAGGGCACGCGGATTCCCTACCTGACCCACCTGCTGCAGGTGACGGTCACGGTCGGCGAGAACGGCGGCGACGAGGATCAGCTCTGCGCCGCGGTGCTGCACGACTACCTGGAGGACATCGACGGAGCGACCGCCGCCGAGCTCGCGGGCCGCTTCGGCGAGCGCGTGGCGTGTCTCGTCGCGGGCCTGAGCGACACCGTCGTGCGTCCGAAACCGCCCTGGGAGGAGCGCAAGCGCGCCTACCTCGCGCACCTGGCGGCGGCGCCGGCGGACCTGAAGCTCGTGAGCTGCGCGGACAAGCTCCACAACGCGCGCTGCATCCGCCGCGATCTCGCCCAGTGCGGCGACGCGGTCTGGACCCGCTTCAGCGCCCCGCGCGAGAAGACCCTCTGGTACTACCGCGAGGTCGTCGAGGCGCTCGCGGCCGGCTGGGACCACCCGCTCGTACACGAACTGCGCACCGAGGTGGACGCGCTGGTGCGCCAGGCGGGCTGACAAACGGTCGTCTGCTGTCGATTGTCAATCACAGGGATAATCGGCTCGATTTGCCGCTTCGTGACGCACCGTGCTAGAAGCCGCGTCCTCCGCGCGCGACGGTCGGCGCGGAAGGTCGGGACGCGTCCCCTCGACGGGCTCGGGACAGGCCCTCGAAGGCCCGGGACGGCTTCCCGACGCGGAGCGGCATGGCGGAGCGGGTGCTCATCGTCGACGACGAGCCCAACCTGCGCAAGGTCCTGGGCGCGCACCTGAAGCGCGAGGGCTACGAGGTGGTGCTCGCGGTCGACGGCGAGCAGGCGCTGGCGGTCATCGACAAGGGCGGCGCCGACGTCGTCGTCACCGACATGGTGATGCCGCGTCTGGACGGTCTCTCGCTGCTGCGCCGCACGGTGGAGAGCCGCCCCGACCTGCCCGTCATCGTGATCACGGCGCACGGCACCATCGACAGCGCGGTCGAGGCGCTGAAACTGGGCGCTTTCGACTACATCACGAAACCGTTCGAGCGCGACGAGCTCAAGGCGGTCATCGCCAAGGCGGTGCGCAGCCACGCGCTGCTGAAGACCAACGCCACGCCCGAGGGCGACCGCGGCCGCTACCGCATCATCGGCCAGTCGGCGCGCATGAACGAGATCTACGGCATCATCGCGAAGGTGGCCGACGCACCCTCCACCGTGCTCGTGACGGGCGAGAGCGGCACGGGCAAGGAACTCGTGGCCGGGGCGCTGCACGCCCACAGCCGCAGGGCCGACAAGCCGTTCATCCGCGTCAACTGCGCGGCCATCCCGCACGAGCTGATGGAGAGCGAGCTGTTCGGCTACGAGCGCGGCGCGTTCACGGGCGCGGTGACGAGCAAGCCGGGCCGCTTCGAACTCGCCGACCAGGGCACGCTCTTCCTGGACGAAATCGGCGAGGTCCCGGTCGAGATGCAGGTGAAGCTCCTGCGCGCCCTCCAGGAGAGCGAGTTCGAGCGGGTCGGCGGCATCAAGACGCTCAAGGTGGACGTGCGCATCGTGGCGGCCACGAGCCGCGACCTGCGCAAGGAGATCGAGGCGGGGCGCTTCCGCGAGGACCTGTTCTGGCGCCTGAACGTGGTGCCGGTCGACCTGCCGCCGCTGCGCGACCGGCGCGAGGACATCCCGCTGCTCGTGGAGCATTTCCGCGAGAAGTACAACCGGCGTCTGGGCAAGGACGTGGCTGCGTTCTCCCCGGCGGCGATGGATCGGCTGCTGGCGTACGGATGGCCCGGCAACATCCGCGAGCTGGAGAACGTGGTCGAGCGCACGCTGCTGTTCAGCGAGCGCAAGATGATCGAGGCCGCCGACCTGCCCGAGGGGCTGCGTCAGGAAGCCGCGCGGGAGACGACGCCGGCGCCGTCGTCGCGTCCGCCGGCACTGGACGTGCCGGCCGGCCGCGTGGACGCCAAGGAGTTCGTCGAGCAGCGCTCGGACGAGACCTGGCGCGAGCTGCTGGTGAGCAAGCTCGCGGAGACGGGCGGCAACGTGACCCGGGCGGCGAAGCTGCTGGGCATCACGCGCAAGACGCTCCAGACCAAGATGAAGGAGCTGGGCCTGCGCGAGCCCCCGGGCGCGGAGCTGGAGCCGGTGACGGAAGGCGAAGAGGGCCCATAACCCCGCCTGCCGCCTCGGTTTTTTCCGAAGGAGCAAATGCATGACCCCGCGTTTCCTGGTCACCGGCGGCGCCGGCTTCATCGGCTCGCACCTTTGCGCGCGGCTGCTGGAGCGCGGCGAGGTGGTCTGCGTCGACAGCCTCATCACGGGCTCGGAGCGCAACCTGGAGGACCTTCGCGGCCGCGCCGGTTTCTCGTTCGTGCGCGGCGACGTCGTGCAGGGCCTCGACGATGCCGGACCGCTGACGGGAATCTTCCACCTGGCGTCGCTGGCCTCGCCCGTCCACTACCTGCGCCACCCCGTCGAGACGCTGCGCGTGGGCGCGGAGGGGACGTGGCACGCGCTGGAGCTGGCGCGGCGCCACGGCGCGGGGCTGCTGCTCACGTCCACGAGCGAGGTGTACGGCGACCCGAAGGAGCACCCGCAGAAGGAGACGTACTGGGGCCATGTGAACCCGGTGGGCGCGCGGAGCTGCTACGACGAGTCCAAACGCTACGCGGAGGCGCTGGTCACCGCGGCGGCGGGGCGCGGCCGGACGGTGCGGATCGCGCGCATATTCAATACATACGGACCGCGCATGGCGCTGGACGACGGGCGCGTGGTGCCGGCGTTCGTGGCCTGTGCGCTGCGCGGCGAGCCGCTGGAGGTGTTCGGCGACGGGTCGCAGACGCGCTCGTTCTGCTACGTGGACGACCTCGTGTCGGGCCTGCTGGCCCTGTGGGACAGGGGCGACGCGAAACCGGTGAACCTGGGCAACCCGGACGAGATGACGGTGCTGGAATTCGCGCAGGCGGTGCAGAAGGCGGTGGGAAGCGCGTGCCCCATCGTGTACAAGGCGCTGCCGGCGGACGATCCGACGCGGCGCCGGCCGGACATCTCGCGCGCGAAGTCTCTGCTGGGCTGGGAGCCGCGCGTCGGACTGGAAGAGGGGCTCGCGAAGACGATCGCCTACTTCCGCGGGAGAGTGTGAGCGAAGGCCCGCGGCGGCCCGAGTCAGCCGGATTGTCCTTTTCGCGCAGAGCGGCGGGCTGCCCGGCTTTGTTCCTCGCGCTGCAGGTAGCGGTCCACAGCCTCCCGGACATGAGCGCTCACCGACATCCCGCGCCGACGGGCCACCGCCTCCAGCGCGGCCCTCTGCTCGTCACGAAACTGGACCTCGGCGCGAACCATCGGCATCGCGCGCCCTCCCGTTGACGATGATATCACTCCCCGCTACGCTGTCGTCATGACGCGCACACAGGTGTCCTTCGAGGCGCGGATGTACCGGGAAGCCCGGCGGGAGGCCAAGCGCCAGGGTATTTCCTTCGCGGAGTTCTGCCGGCGGGCCGTCGCCCGGTCTCTGCCGCCGCCGCGCCGCTCGCGGGCGCGAACCGGGCTGCCACCGCGGTATTCGCCCGAGGAGATAGCGAAGAAGCCGTGGATGCGCTATGCGGGCATCTTCGACTCGGGCGACCCGAACGCCAGCCAGACGATCGACGAAGTCGTGTACGGACGCGAGCGGCCGTGACCGAAGAGGTCTTCGTCGATTCCGGCGCGTTCATTGCACATCTGGACCGCGGCGACAGGCAGCACCTGACAGTCCGCGCGCTGTTTGCCGCGCCGCCCCGCGCTTGGTGCACGTCGGTACTCGTCGTGTCCGAAAGCCACGCCTGGATTCTGCACAGGCGGGGCGAGGACGACGCCCGCAAGCTGATCGAACTTGTCGGCACACTCCCGAACCTGGTGCTGCTGGGCGCGGACGTGGCGCATCATGCGGCAGTCGGCCGAAAGCTCGACCGGCCTCGCGGCTCGAAGCTCACCTACGTCGACGCGTCGAGCCTCGTCTTCATCGCACAGCGCCGCATCCGCAAGGTCTGGGGAACCGATCGCCATCTCGGGCTCGAAGGGGCGCAGGTCGTCCCCGGCCCACCTCCGTAGCCCGGAAAGCGGCCCCGCGCCGGGCGTGTTATAGACGCCCGCCTTCGGGCGGCCGCGCGGCGGACCGGCCCGCGCACGGCACGGAGCACAGCGGACGATGGCGCAGCAGGGCCCGCGCGGCAACGAGAACATCCGCAACTTCTCGATCATCGCGCACATCGACCACGGCAAGAGCACGCTGGCCGACCGGCTGCTGGAAGCCACCGGCACCATCTCCGATCGCGAGAAACAGGACCAGTTCCTCGACGACATGGAACTGGAGCGCGAACGCGGCATCACCATCAAGGCCCGCGCCGTGCGCATGACCTGGCGCGCGCCGGACGGAAACGAATACGTATTCAACCTCATCGACACCCCCGGCCACGTCGACTTCGCCTACGAGGTGAGCCGTTCGCTCGCCGCCTGCGAAGGCGCGCTGCTCGTCGTCGACGCCACCCAGGGCGTCGAGGCCCAGACGCTCGCCAACGTCTACATGGCGCTCGACAACGACCTGGAAATCGTGCCGGTCATCAACAAGATCGACCTCCCCAGCGCCGACGTCCCGGAGGCCCGCAGCGAGATCCAGGAGATCATCGGCCTGGACGGCCAGTCGGCGCTGCTGGCGAGCGCCAAGGAGGGCCGCGGCATCCCGGAGATCCTCCAGGCGTGCGTCGAGCGGATGCCTGCGCCGGAGGGCGATCCCGCGGCGCCGCTGCAGGCGCTCATCTTCGACTCCTGGTACGACAGCTATCGCGGCGTCGTCATGCTCGTGCGCCTCAAGCAGGGACGCGTCGCCGCGCGCGACAGGATCCTGCTCTGGAACACGGATCGGACCTTCGAGGTGCAGGACGTGGGCGTGTTCGCCCCGAAGAGCCGCACCAAGAGCGAGCTCATCGCGGGCGAGGTCGGGTACGTCTGCGCCAGCATCAAGGAAGTGGCCGACGCGAAGGTCGGCGACACGATCACGCACGCGGACGTGCGCTGCGACGCGCCGCTGCCGGGCTTCCAGTCGATGAAGCCCATGGTCTACTCGGGCATCTACCCGGTGGACGCCGCGGACTACGAAGGCCTGCGCGACGCGCTGGAGAAGCTGCGCCTCAACGACAGCGCGTTCACGTGGGAGGCCGAGACCTCGCTCGCGCTCGGATTCGGCTTCCGCTGCGGGTATCTGGGCCTGCTGCACATGGACATCGTGCAGGAGCGCCTGGAGCGCGAGTACGACCTCAACCTCATCACGACGTCGCCGAGCGTCATCTACGAGGTGAAAGGGAAGAACGGCTCGACGGTCCGCATCGACAACCCCGCGAAGCTGCCTCCGGCGCAGGACATCGAGACCATCGCCGAGCCCGTCGTCGTCGCGCGCGTACACACGCCCAAGGAGTACGTGGGCGCGGTGCTCAAGCTCTGCGAGGAGCGGCGCGGCGTGCAGAAGGACATCAAGTACCCCGGCGAGAAGCGCGTGCAGATCGTCTACGAGCTTCCGCTGAGCGAGATCATCTTCGACTTCTTCGACCGGCTGAAGAGCGTCTCGCGCGGCTACGCGTCGCTGGACTACGAGGTCAAGGGCTGGCAGGTGGCGGACCTCGTGCGCCTGGACATGCTGGTGAACGGCGAGCCGCTGGACGCGTTGAGCATGATCGTTCACCGCGACCGCTCGTACCAGCGCGGGCTCGCCGTGGCGCGCAAGCTCAAGGACGTCATCCCCAGGCAGATGTTCGAAGTGGCCATCCAGGCGGCCATCGGCGGGCGCGTCATCGCGCGCACCACCGTGAGCGCCATGCGCAAGAACGTGCTCGCCAAGTGCTACGGCGGCGACATCACGCGCAAGCGCAAGCTGCTGGAGAAGCAGAAGGAAGGCAAGCGGCGTATGAAGCAGGTGGGCCAGGTGGAGATTCCGCAGGAAGCGTTCCTGGCCGTGCTTCGCGTGGACGAGGAGTGACCATGGAATCGGTGCAACGCAGCGGCGACTTCGACGTCGCGCGGATCGACAAGCTGGCGAGTCTGGCGGTGGTGGTGATCGGGCTGCTGCCCATCGTGGCGGGCATCGCGGCCTCGCCGGAACACCAGGTGCCGGCGTCCTGGCTGCTGGCGCTGCTCGGCGCGTTCATCGTGGTGAAGGGCGCCGTGGCGGTGCTGGGCGTGCGCGCACACTGGCGCGCCTGGCCCGCGCTGCCCGTCGAAATGGCGGCGCTGGCCGTCGTGGGATTCATCGTCTGGGCCGATCTGCGCTCGCCGGTGCCGATCGTCGTCGCGGCCGCGCTGCTGCTGGGCGCGACGATGGTCCGGCGCCGGGCCGCCCGCGCGCAGGACGGGAGCGGCGGGCTGCCGGAGACGCCCGCGATTGAGACTGCGTCGCAGGATGCCGCGGCTGCCGAAGCGACGCCGGCGGCGTCCGAGTCGGCGGCGACGGCCGGTGCAGCGGCTCCCGGCAGCAACGGCGGCGGAACGGACGGGAGCCCGGCGGCATAGCGGCCTGCGGTCCGGGAAGGACTCCGGCACGGAAGTGCCGGGGCGGAAGAATCCGGGCACGGGGGGGGCCGGCGCAGAAGGAGCCCGGCACGGTGGTTCGACGGGCTCACCATGAGCGGGTGCCGGGGCACGGCATTGCGGGGAGCGGGCCGGGGCGGGCGGCGCGCAGGCAGGGAGACGGAGTGGCGAGGCATTCGGGCTGCACCAGGCGCGGAACCGAACCGGCGCCCGCGGGTCGGGCGGCGGACGTGGGCGCGCTGCCGCCGCTGGCGACGCCGCTGGGCATCGCGGCGGCGACGGTGCTGGCGGCGGCCGTGCTTTTCGTGCTGCTGCAGGAGCGCGGGCTGCCTTCGTGGATCGCGATCGTCGGCGGGCTCGGCGCCCTCTACGCCGAGTCGCGCTGGCTGCCCGGGCTGCGCGAGCGCTCGGCGCTGCGCGAGGCGCGTCGCGAGGCCAGGCGGCTCGCGAAGTCGGTGCGCTCCGCGCTCGCGAAGCAGCGCTCGTGGCTCGGCGCCGACGTGCAGCAGCGCGTCGACGCGGCGCTGGCGACTGTCGACAAGGCGCTGCCGGGCACGGATCTCGCGGGACTGGAGTTCGCCACCCGCAAGCTGGAGGAGGCGGCCGACGCGCACCTGAAACTCAAGAGCGCGCGGCGGGAGTACGTCGAGCAGATCGGCGGCGCGGTGCTCGTGGCGCTGCTGCTGCGCGCGTTCGCGTGGGAGGCGTTCCGCATCCCTTCCAGTTCCATGGTGCCCACGCTGCTCGTGGGGGACCATCTGTTCGTGAACAAATGGGTCTACGGCATCCGCATTCCGTTCACGCTGCACAAGCTGTGGACGAAGGCGCCGGCGCGCGGCGACATCGTGGTGTTCAACCGGCCCGGCGACGAGGGCGGCGACGACATCATCAAGCGCGTGGTGGGGCTGCCGGGCGATCGGATCGAGGTGAGAAACCGCCGCGTCAGCGTCAACGGCGAGCCGCTGCAGGTGCGCCCCGACGGGGAACTGGTGCTGGACGAGCGCGGCGACCCGGCCTCCGGCGATGTACCGGACGCGCGGCGCTTCCGGGCGTTCGAGGAGGACGCGGGCGGGCACACGCACCTGGCGCTGGAGCTGGAGGGTGCGCCCCAGAGCGAGGGCTTCGGCAACGAGGGCGTCTGGTTCGTGCAGCCGGACCACGTCTTCGTCATGGGCGACAACCGCGACAACTCGGCCGACTCGCGCTTCGGGCGCGAGCGGGCGGGGTTCGGACAGGTCCCGCTGGGCCATGTCAAAGGGCGCGCCGACGTCATCTGGCTTAGCTTGCGCGGCTGGGGCTGGCGTCCCGGACGCATGTTCAGCGGAATCCGGTAGACTGGCACGGGAAACGGCCGGCGGTCGCGCCGGCGCACAGCCGGAGGACACATGCACACCAGACGAGGCGAGCGGGGTGCCGTCAACTACGTCACGATTCTGATTCTGCTGGCGGTCGTCGGCGGGGGCTACGCGGCCTGGGTCCTGTTGCCGCCGTACCTCGAGTACAACGCCGTCAAGAAGTACGTCCACACCGGCTGCAACAAGGCCTACCTGGACCGCAAGGAGGAGACCGTCCGCAAGACCATCCTCGACGGCGTGAAGTCCGAGAACATCGAGGAGCAGGTGCTGGCCGAAGACGGTTCCGTCATGAAGAGGCCCCTGCCCTTCGACGACCGCAACGTGCAGGTCACGCTGTCGACCGAGCCGCTTTCGGTCACCGCGACCATCGAGTGGGATCGGCACGTCGTCTGGCCGTTCCTCAAAGCCGAGCGCGTCTTCCACTACGAATTCACGCTCACGGAAGACCTGACGCCGGTGAAGTACTGAACGGCTTTCGGCTTTCGACTTTCGGCTTTCGGAAAGGCCCGGGTCCGGGGCGCAGAGCCGAATGCCGGCTCCAGGTTCTTCCGGAAGCCGAACGCCGAAAGCCGATGGCCGAGGCAGAGGTTCCGATGCGCACCGCCAGGCTCGCGCTCGCCGACGGAACGCTGCTGCGCGGCCGTGCAATGGGCGCCGCGGGCGAGGCGTCCGGAGAGGTCGTCTTCAACACGGGCATGACCGGGTACGAGGAGGTGCTTACGGACCCCTCGTATTCCGGCCAGATCGTGACGATGACCTTCCCGGAAATCGGAGTGTGCGGCGTCAACGGCGCCGACGCCCAGGCCGACCGTGCGCGGGCCGCAGGCGTCGTCGTGCGCAGCGCCAGCGCGGACGCGTCCAACTGGCGCGCGACGGAAACGCTGGATTCCTGGCTGGCGCGCCATGGGCTCGTCGGCATCGCAGGCGTCGACACCCGGGCACTGGTGCGCCGGCTGCGCACGGGCGGCGCGATGCCGGGGCTGCTGTGTACTCTGGAGGCCGAGGCCGACGAGGCGCTGCTGGAGCGGGCGAAAGCGCTGCCGGGCATGGAGGGGTGCGATCTGGCGAGCGGCGTGTCGTGCGCGGCCGCCTACGACTGGTCCGAGCCGAGCCTCCGCGTCGCGGGCGACGCGCCGCCCCGGGCCGCGGGGGCGCGCCCCGTCGCGGTCGTCGACTACGGGGTCAAGCGCGGCATCCTGCGCCGGCTCGTGGACGCCGGGTGCGCGCCCCGCGTCGTCCCGTGCACCAGCCGGGCGGCGGACATCCTGGCCGCGGCGCCGGCCGGCGTCGTGCTCTCGAACGGTCCGGGAGATCCCGCGGCCGTGCCCGGTTCGCGCGACCTGGCCGCGGAACTGCTGGGCAGAGTGCCTCTCATGGGCATCTGCCTGGGTTTCCAGATCCTCGCGCTCGCCATCGGCGCCCGCACGTACAAGCTGAAGTTCGGCCATCGCGGCGCGAATCACCCGGTGCTCGACCTCGCCTCGGGCGCAGTCGAGATCACGTCTCAGAATCACGGGTTCGCCGTCGACGAGGGCTCGCTCACCGGACGGGCCGAGGTCACGCACCGCTCGCTCTTCGACGGGACCGTGGAAGGAATCTCGCTGCCGGCCGCGCGGGCGTTCGGCGTGCAGTACCACCCCGAGGGCTCGCCCGGCCCCGGCGACGCGCGGCACCTGTTCGCGCGCTTCGTGCGGATGGTGGACGGCGCGTAGGTGCACTCCGCACAGAGGCGTCGAGGGCCGAAGTCGGTAGATAAGATGGGCGTGCCCGTCGTGCGCCGCGCCTGTCGGGTTCTGTTCGAGCAATGAGGTTGCCGCGGCGCGTCGCTCATGGTGAGCCTGCCGAACCACGGGACGCCCGTCCGGCGCAAGTGGCCGGTCGGGAGATCATCGCGTCCCGCAACGAGTCCAGAGCGCGGCCCTACTCGCTGGCGATCTCCTGCACCGTGACCACGGGCCCCATCGTCTCGACGCGCACGCGCGTGCCGCAGGCACGGTAGGCGCCCTCCAGCCCGGTCAGCACGACCTCCGCGTCGCCCGCGAAGTCGAACGGCAGAGGAAGAATCCCTTCGAAGCACCGCTCTGCCGCGCGCACGAACCCGCCGCGCACCCAGAGGAAGCCTCCCTCGACCTGCTCGGCGAACACCGCGTCGCCGACGACCAGCGCCGCGTGCTGCACGGCGATGGTCTCCTCTTCCGAGCCGTCTTCGGCGGGAATGTGCAGGTGCAGGTCCATCCGCAGGCGCGCGTCGGTGCCGTCGCGCTCCACGACGAGCACGCGCGAGTCCTTGATCTCGACGTACGGTCCCGCCATGGCTCTCCAGCAGCACTGCTCTCCTGCAGCGCTGCCCCTCAGCGTCCGGGGAAGTCCTCGACGAAGACGGGCGTGCCGGTCATCATGACGCGCAGGCGCCGGCAGGCGGCCCGCAGCGCACCGCCCGCACCCGAGAACTCCACCGCGGCGGAGCCCTCGTGGTCGAACGGCAGCGGCAGCAGATTCGCGAAGCGCCGCCCGGCCACGACGATCGAGCCGTCGGCGACCTGGAGGTAGGACCGCTCCGGCGTCTCCGCGACGACGGCATCCTCCAGGACAATCAGCCCTTCCTGCTCCCAGAGCGTGCCGCGGGCCGCGCCGGGGTCGCCGTCGCTCTCGTGCACGTTGAACGACACGCGCACGACCGTGTCGGCGCCGCGCTTCAGAACCTCCACCACCTCGGACTCGTGCAGCTCGATGGCACGGTTCGCCATGGAGCAGAGGTTATCACGAAACGCCCGCGGCCGGCCGACAGGCCAGGCTCGCGATCCCCGGCTCCGGCCGCTACGCCCTCTCGAACAGCGCCGCGGCTCCCATGCCTCCGCCGATGCACATGCGATCGGGATGGCGGCGACGGAGCTCGCGGAGCTGCTGGACGTGGCGCCCGAGACGGTGGTGCGCTGGGGCAAGGGCAAGCAGAAGCTGGAGCGCTGGCCGTTGGCGATCCTGGCGTCGATCGTGCTGGATCGGGCCGCGGGGAGTACGGCGACCGAAGACCGGCTGCGCGCCATGCGCGACCCGCCCGGGCTCCCGGCCGTCGTCCGACTCCTGCCGCACCCGGCGTAGCGCTTCCGACACGCCATCGAATTCGCGATCCGCGAAAAGTCGCAACGTTGCGACTTTTCATCTCCATCGATAGCGGATATAGGCATCTGCCCCCCGCCCAGTGGCAGCCCCGGGACGCAGTCATCCGCCGCACCGCAAGTCGAAAGCACGATGGAAATGCGCCCGCGCCGGCGGACCTCCCTCGCGGGAAGCCTGCCGGCGCGGGAGGAAGCACTCCCAATGCTACGCCCTCTCGAACAGCGCCGCGGCTCCCATGCCTCCGCCGATGCACATGGACACGACGCCCCAGCGCGCCTTGCGCCGCTGCATCTCCAGCAGAATCGTGAGCGTCTGGCGCGCGCCCGTCGCGCCCAGCGGGTGCCCGATGGCGATGCCGCCGCCGTTCACGTTCAGCCTCTCGGACGGCACTTTCAGCTCGCGCTGGCAGTAGACCGCCTGCGCCGCGAACGCCTCGTTGATCTCGAACAGGTCGATGTCGTCGACGGTCTTGCCCGTCTTCGCCATCAGCTTGCGGATGGCCGGCACCGGCCCGATGCCCATGACGTCCGGCGGCACGCCCGCCACCTGGAACTCGCGCATGTAGCCCAGAGGCCTGATTCCCCTCTTCTCCGCCACCTCCTTCGCCATGAGCATGAGCACCGCGGCGCCGTCGGTGAGCGGAGACGAGTTGCCGGGCGTGACGCTGCCGGTCGGGTCGAAGGCGGGCTTGAGCGCGGCCAGACCCTCCATCGTCGTGTCGGCGCGCACCAGTTCGTCCCTCTCCAGCAGGACTTCCTTCGCCTCGTTGTTCTCCAGCACCTTCGTCCGGATCGGCACCACCTCGTCGACGAATCGGTTCGCCTTCCACGCCTCGGCGGCGTTGCGGTGCGAGCGCACGGCCAACTCGTCCATGGCCTGCCGGCTCACGTCCCACTTGCGCGCGACGATCTCGGCCGTGACGCCCATGCCCGTGAACGCCTGCGGATACTCCAGCGCCAGCTCCGGCGGCAGCGAGATGCGCGCCCCGCCCATCGGGATCATCGACATGGAGTCGACGCCGCCCGCGAGCCCGATGTCGATCTGCCCGCGCGCGATGCGCCCGATGAGCGTGTCCACCGCCTGCAGCCCCGAGGAGCAGAAGCGGTTGACCGTCATCGCGGTCGTCTCGACCGGCAGCCCGGCCATGAGGCCCACGAGCCGCGCCACGTTCATGCCCTGCTCGCCCTCGGGGAACGCGCACCCGAGCACGATGTCCTCGACATCCTCCTTCTTCACCTGCGGGTTCTTCGCGAGCACCGCCTTCATGGCGTGCACGGCCAGCGTGTCCGGCCGGGTGTCGCGCAGCACGCCCTTGACGCCCCGTCCGAACGGGGTGCGGGCGCCGTTCACAATCGCCACTTCGCGCATGATCTCCTCCTCGCTCGTTTCCCGGTCCGTCGGGTCCTAGTTCCTCAGCGGCTTCCCGTTCTGGAGCATGTACATCATGCGCTCCTTGGTCTTCTCCTCGCCCACGAGGCTCATGAACGCCTCGCGCTCCAGGTCCGTGAGGCGCTCCTCGGTGACGCGCGTGTTCGCCATGACGTTGCCGCCCGTGAGCACGAAGGCGAGCTTGAGCCCGATCTTGTAGTCGTGCTCGCTGAGCATGTGGCCTTCCTTCATGCCGTGCAGGCCCGCGGCGAGGTTCGCGTACGCCGGGGTGCCGCCCACGCGGAACAGGCGCGGTTTCTGCGGGCGGAAGCCCTGCAGGTTCATCGCGAGCACCGTCTGCTTCGCGTCGAACAGGAGCTGCTCGCGGTGGAACGAGACGCGATCGCAGGGCGTGAGCAGGCCCATCTCCTTCGCCTCCATGGCGCCCATGGACACCTTCGCCATGCCGATCTGCTCGAAGGCGCGCTGGACGTGCGGGAACAGGTCGGCGCTGTCCGGCAGCCCCTGCGTGAAGCGCCAGAGCACCTCCTTGGTGCCTCCGCCGCCGGGAATCAGGCCGACTCCCACCTCGACGAGCCCCATGTACAGCTCGACGTGCGCGCGCACCGCCTGCGCCCCGAGCGTGATCTCCGCGCCGCCGCCCAGGGTCAGGCCGAAGGGAGCCGCGACCACCGGCACGTCCGCGAACTTCATGCGCTGGTTCACGGCCTGGAACTCGCGCACCACCTGCTCGATGCCCGCCCACTCCTCCGAGTGCGCCGCGCCCAGAATGAGCCCCAGGTTCGCGCCCGCGCTGAAGGCGTCCGTCGCCTCGTTGCCCACCACGAGACCGCCGCCGCTCTTCTCCGCCTCGTCCAGACCGCGGTTGAGCATCGCGACGATGTCGCCGTCCACCGAGTTCATCTTCGAGTGGAACTCGACGCAGAACACGCCGTCGCCGAGGTCGAAGAGCGTCGCCGAGTCGTTGTGCGCGACCACGCGCTTGGGATCGTCCCGCTTGGGCAGGCGCAGCGAACGCTCGCTGCGCTGGGTCTTCTTCCACTGCTTCTTCAGCGGATCGTAGAACTCGGTGCCGTCGTTGCGGTAGAAGCCGGCCACCTCGGAGGCGACCATCTCGTCGACCCACTTCGGCAGCGCGATGGCGGCCTTCTTCATGCGCGCCGCGGTCGCCGCGAAGCCCATCGCGTCCCAGGTCTCGAACGGGCCCAGCTCCCAGTTGAAGCCCCACTTCATGGCGCGGTCGATCTGCGTCACGTCGTCGGCGATGTCGCCCAGGCGCCGCGCGCTGTAGCCCAGCGTGCGCGCGGTGATCTTCCACATGAACTGCGCGTGGCGGTCGTCAGTCATCTCGCCGATGGCGCGCAGCCGCTCGGGCAGCGTCTCCAGGTCGCGCACGGCCTTCACGACGGCGAGCTTGGCCTTGGCCTGCGGCCGGTACTCGGCCGTGTACGGATCGTACGTGGCGAGCCCGTCCGCGGTCTTCTTGTAGAAGCCGCCCTTGCTCTTGTCGCCGAGCTTGCCGTCCTTCACCATCTTCACGACGTATTCCGGCAGCCGGAACGTCTCGCGCGCCTCGTCGTCCGCGAGCAGGTCGTAGCAGTTCTTCGCGACGTGCCCGAACGTGTCGAGGCCCACGAGATCGCCCGTGCGGAACAGAGCGCTCTTGGGGTGCCCGACCGGCGTGCCGAACATCGCGTCCACTTCCTCGGGCGAGAACTTCTCCTCCAGCATGGCGTGCATCGTGTCGAGCATGCCGAAGGTGCCGATGCGATTCGCCACGAAATTCGGGGTGTCGCGGCCGTACACGACGCCCTTGCCGAGCACGTCCTCTCCGAACTTCACGACGTTCGCGAGGATGCCCGCGTCGGTGTCGGGGCCCGCGACGATCTCCAGCAGCCGCATGTAGCGCGGCGGGTTGAAGAAGTGCGTGACGAAGAAGGTGCGCTTGAAGTCGTCGCTCATTCCCTCGACGAGCCGCGCGATGGGCAGGCCCGACGTGTTCGACGTGAGTACGAGGCCCTTCTTGCGCAGGTTGTCGATGCGCCCGAACAGGTCGCGCTTGACCTCCAGGTCCTCCTTCACCGCTTCGATCACCCAGTCGCACTCGTTGAGGCGCGCGAGGTCGTCCTCCAGGTTGCCCGTCTCGATGAGCCACTGGTCGCTCTTGACGTGGTACGCGTTCGGCCTCGCTTTGAGCATCTTCTCCTTCGCGTCGAGGGCGAACTTGTTGCGCCAGGCTTTCGACTTCCGGTCGGTGCCGGGCGGCGGCTCCATGGGCGGCACGATGTCCAGGAGCAGCACCGGATAGCCGGCGCCCGCCACGTGGGCCGCGATGCCGGAACCCATGACCCCCGCGCCGAGCACGCCCACCTTGCGGATCTTCATCGGCATGTCGCCTCCGAAATCGGCGCCCCGGGCGCCGGGTAGAAGGGTGCCCTTGTACCAGCCTCCGCGGGGCGGATCAACGCACTGTGTCGTGAGCAGAAACGCGAGCAATATCAAGCGGTTGCAGGGTCTACGTCAAGGACAAGATGGCCGCCGGCAGTCGGGTGAATGAGCGTTCACTCACCGGGCGCGCCCTTTCGCCCCGGGCGACGGCGGGCGGGCCCTCAGCGGATCTTCCGGCCAGTCGTGCCTCGGGTAGCGGCGCATCAGCTCGCGGCGCAGCGCGGGGTAATGGCGCTGCCAGAAACCCGCCAGGTCGGTGGTCACCTGCACGTCGCGGCCGTTGGGCGCCAGCAGGTGCAGCACCAGCGGCACGCGACCGCCCAGCATCGGCCCTTGTGCCATGCCGAAGAAGTCCTGCAGCCTCGACGCCACGGACGGCGGCTTCCCTGCCTCGTAGCGGATCCGGAGGCGTCTGCCGCCCGGCAGAGTCGCCGTCGCGGGCGCCAGCTCGTCCAGCACGTGCGGCGGCGTCGGACCCCGAAGCACGGACAGAAACGACGCGTCGCGAAGCTCGGCGAAGCTGCGTCGCCCGCGGCACAGCTCGGCGAGAGCCCGATCGACCGCGTCCGGTGCAGGCGCGGTCACGCCGCGCTCCGGAAACGTCGCCGCCGCAAAGCGCATGCGCTCCCGGAGAGACTCGACTTCCTCCGCGTCGGCGAAGGCAGCGACGCCGGCGGCGCGGGCCTTCGCGAGCAGCAGCGCGGACACCTCGTCCGACGGCTCGGGCTGTGTCGTGCGCTCGTCGAGCACCAGCGCTCCGTACGACAGGCGTGAAACGGACTCGACACGCTCCTGCCGCTCGTTCCAGACGAGTTGCGCGGATTCCTCGACGCCGCCGGGCACGTCCAGCAGCCAGTCCGGGTCGATGGCGCTCGCCATGCGCACGAGGACGCCGCTGCGCTGTTCCTCCGCGTCGACCGCGACCATCCACTCGGCGCCGCGCACCACCGAGGCCTGCGAGAGCGATGCCGCCCCTCCGCCGGACAGCAGCAGATCGTCGCGCGCACCCGGGCGCCGCCGGGCGACCCGGTCGGGAAAGCCTGAAAAGACGGCCTTGCGGAGGGCACCCACAGCGCTTCGGGAGGGCGCGGCGTGCGCGAGCCGGCGAAGCTGCATCCGCACGCGATCGGCTCCTCTGGCCGCGCCGGGATCCAGGCCGAGGGCCCGCGTCTCCCCGGGGTCGAAGCGCCGATTCGAGGCAAGAACGAGCGCTTCCGCAATCTCTTCGGGATCGGACTCCGCCGACACGGACGCCAGCCGGGGCCCGTGCAGCCCTTCGCGCTCGCGCAGATCGCGCTCGCCGAGCACCGCCGCGACGGCACACGCCTCGTCCGCGACGCCCAGCCTCTCGGCCTCGACGACGATGCGCGCCAGCCTCGGGTGCAGGGGGAAGCGCAGCATCCGGCGACCGACGTCCGTCGGAGCCCCGTCCGATGCGGCTGCGCCGAGCCTGCGGAGCAGCTCGTCCGCCGCCTCCAGCGACGCGGCGGGCGGCGGCTCGAACCACTCCAGCGTGCGAGGGTCTACGCCGGCCGCGCGAAGCTCCAGCACCGTCTGCGCAAGGTCGGCACGCCGGATCTCCGCCTCGTCGTAGGGCACGCGCGTCTCGAAGTCGTGGCGTGTGTAGAGGCGCACACACCGGCCCGGCCGCGTGCGGCCCGCGCGCCCCGAGCGCTGCTCCGCCGAGGCGCGGCTGGTCCGCGCCGTGCGCAGCATCGGCAGCCCGGACCACGGCGAATGCGACGCCACGCGCACGAGGCCCGAGTCGACCACCGCGACGACGCCGTCGATCGTGACCGAACTTTCCGCGACGTTCGTGGAGAGAATCGCCTTGCGACGGGCCGATGGCGCGACCGCGCGGTCCTGCTCGCGCGCCGGCAGATCGCCGTGCAGTGCACACAGTTCGACGCCCGAGGCCGCCGCGAATGCTTCGCACGCCTGCAGGGCGCGTCGGATTTCCGCCGCCCCGGGCAGGAACACGAGGACGTGCCCGTCCGAGCTTTCGGCCGCGACGCGGCGCAGCGCGGACGCCACCTGCGCGTGCAGCGGGCGCGAATCCGGCAGCGGAAGATGTTCCACCGCCACGTCGAAACGCCGCCCCTCCGATCGCAGCGCGGGCGCACCCAGCCATTCGGCGACCGGCGCCGTCTCCAGCGTCGCGCTCAGCACCGCGATGCGCAGTTCCGGGCGCGACGTGCGCCGCAGGCGCCGCAGCAGCGCGAGCCCCGTGTCGGCCTGCAGGTGCCGCTCGTGGAACTCGTCCACGATCACCGTGCGCACGCCCGAGAGCTGCGGATCGTCGACGAGCCGCCGCGACAGGATTCCTTCCGTCACGAATCGGACGCGCGTTCCTGGTCCTCCCACGTCCTCGAAGCGCACCTGCCAGCCGATGGTTCTGCCGGGCTCTTCGCCCAGTTCCTGTGCAACGCGCTTCGCCGCAAGTCGCGCCGCGAGCCGGCGGGGCTCCAGAACCAGCACGTTTCCGGCGGATTCCGCATCCAGGAGCGCGCGCGGCACGCGCGTCGTCTTGCCCGCCCCGGGCGGGGCCTCCAGGACGAGCGCACCGGCCGAGTGCAGCGTCGAGACGACCTGCGGCAGCAGCGGATCGATGGGCAGCGGGTCCATCATGCGTTTCGCGCGGCGCCCCGCCGGGCGCCCCCTTATGATGCCCGCCGCGCGCCGGCCGGGGATAGGCCCCGCGGCGCCCGAGCCCCGATGCCCGATCCCGCCGCCGCCGTCGACCCCGAAGACCTTCTGGCGCTGCGCGATCGATTCCTCCACGCGCTGCTCGTCCCGGCGAAGCCCGGCCGCACGCCGCCCGCGCTCCTGGAGATGCGCCGTCCGGAGGTCGCCATCGTGCGCGCGACGGCCGCCGGCACGCCCGTCCTTCTGCTCACCTGGCACCCGGCGTTCGGCAGCGACACCGAGCTCGTGGAACGTCTTTCACGCGCGACGGGACTGCTCGCGCGCGGCATGCTGCACGTCGTCGCGGTCGGCGCCGGGCCGGAGCTCGTGCGCGCGATCGAACTGGCATTCCCGAAGGTGCAGATTCTGAGGCGCTTCGCGTTCCACCGCCTGGGCGCCGACGGCGAGTTCTCGACCATCCGCGGGGCCGGGCTGCCGCTGCTCGTACACGCCGCCGAGGCGGCGCGCGCCGGGGCCGACGACGCCCAGGTCGCGCGCAACCTCGCCGATCTCGACAAGAACGCCGCCGAAGAGCTTGCGCTGGAGCGCGAGTTCGCGCAGCGCCTGGGCCGCGGTGCGCCGGCGGTGACGCTCGCCATCGCCGCCGTGTGCCTGGTGCTCTTCGCGCTCCAAAGCCTGTGGGGACGCGGCGCGGAGGGGCCGGCGCTCTTCCGCATGGGCGCCGGCAGCGGCGAGCTCGTGCGACAGGGCGAGGTGTGGCGGCTCGTCTCCGCGGCGTTCCTGCACGTGGGCCTCATGCACCTGGCCGTGAACATGATGTCGCTGGCGAGCCTGGGGCCCATGCTCGAGCGCATGTTCGGGGCGCGGCGTTTCCTGCTGCTCTACGGCCTGAGCGCGCTGGGGGGCGCGTCGGCGAGCGCGCTGCTGAACCCGGCGATCCCGAGCGCCGGTGCCTCGGGAGCACTCTGGGGTCTCATGGGTGCCGCAGCCGGTCTGACGCTGCGCCGCGGCGCGCTGCCTCCGCGCACGCGCCAGCGCATGAGAGGGCCCCTGCTCGCGACGCTCGTCATGAACGTGTTCATCTCGTTCCAGCCCGGCATCGACAAGTGGGCGCACTTCGGCGGCGGCTTCGTGGGATTCCTGCTCGTCTTCGCGGGCGCGCTGAGCATCGACGGCGCACGCGCGGCACCCTCCGGATTCGCCCCCGCCGAAACGCCGCCAGCGCCGCGGCGTGCCGGCCTGGCCGAGGTGCTCGGCGTGCTGCTGGGCGTGGTGATGATCGCGGGCGTGGGCTCGGCGCTCGCACGCGGAAAGCCGTGGGAACTGGCCGGCACCCCGTCCGCCGCGCGCGTGGTGCTGGGCGACAGCGGGCTTTCCCTGGAGATTCCGGCCTCCCTGCGGGAGCATCCCGCCTCGAACGACGGTTCGGTGACGGTTTTCGGATGGGGAAGCCTCATGCGCGACCCGATCGCGGTGCAGGTGGTCGTCGGCGATATGGGCGCCGACGTCGACGAGGATCTGGATCGTCTGCTGCTGCAGGCCGCGGTGTCGCTCGCGGCGAACCCGCCCGACGACTCGAAACCCGCGGGCCCTCCGCGCGAGGAGACGCTCGGCGGCCGGCGGGCCATGGTCGCCGAGGACGAGCTCGCCAACGGCATCCGCGTGCGCCGCAGCGCCCTGTTCGAGGGGCGCTGGCAGGTGCTGGTGACGTCGTTCGCGCCCGACACGACGCGCGGCCCGTGGGCGCAGTTCGGCTCGCGCATTCCCGCGACCCTGCGCGCGGAGGCGGAGGCCCCGTGAAGTCGAGAGGGTGCAGCTCTTGCCGGAGATCGACTCCCCGGGGGCGCCCGCGGCCCTCACCCCCCGACCCCCTCTCCACACGGGCCGCGATGCGCAACGCTCGATCCTGCGTGGTTGCGGCCCGGTGGAGAGGGGGAGAAGA
>Ga0172368_10002852_pt1 | contig 21615 bp, 13 predicted proteins | sample Lak11m_FD_114540 | JGI IMG/M metagenome (GOLD analysis project Ga0172368, IMG submission 114540) | Freshwater microbial communities from Kabuno Bay, South-Kivu, Congo - kab_022012_11m | ecosystem: Environmental > Aquatic > Freshwater > Lake | place: Democratic Republic of the Congo: South-Kivu...
CACAGTTTGGGGTTATAAAGAACTGGCCGATGACCTGGGCGTCAAACTGATCGACCTAAATGATTCCAAACCATACTCCAATTTTGAGGAAACCCCGGTTCCACCCGATGGTCATATTTACAAGAGCTTTACTTTCAACCCGATCCTGAAAGATGTGGATGTATTCATGTCGGTGTCCAAAATGAAGAACCACTACCTGGCAGGTGTGACTCACACCATGAAAAACCTGTACGGATTGGTACCATACAGATTCTACCGCCTGAATTCACAAGATGAATACCGCTCCGGATTCCATGGTGCCGAGGCTGAAACCCGCCAGCGTCTGCCGCGCATCATCGTTGATCTGAACCGTGCCCGCCCAATCAACTTCAGCCTGATCGATGGGATCAAGACAAGCCAGGGCGGAGAAGGACCGTGGATCGAATCGTTCGCCCCGATCGAGCCTGGTGTTTTAATCGCGGGCAAGAACCCGGTTGCGACCGATTCGGTTGCCACAGCCGCTATGGGGCATAACCCGGTAGGTAAAAACCCCGATTCACCTTTTGTTCGCTGCGATAACCACATCCAGCTTGCAGCAGACGCAGGCCTGGGCACCAACCGGCTGGATGAGATCGAAGTGTTGGGAATGTCAATCGACCAGGTTAAAACCCAGTTCAGCCCGGCGCCTTAGGTACCCTGGCGTGAAACACAATGTAATAAACAAAACCGGGCATGAAAACAATTTTCATGCCCGGCACATTTAGTGTAACAAGGGGTGATACGGGTCAAGCGCGAGTACCTGTTGGAAGGCGCGCTCCGCCTGATCCAGGTGTCGTAATCCAAGGTGGGCCAGTCCAACCAAATAAACCTGCTGGATGCGCTTGAGTTTTTCATCATCCTGGTGGAATGGCTGAGCATTGGGCTGCGCGGCCCATTCCGGGTCCTCGAGTTCCGCGTTGGCAGCGGCTAGCATTTTTTCAAGTAACTGGCTGGCCTCATGAGACCTGCCCAACTGCTGCAGAGCCTGGGCTTTGTAATAGGGTAGAGATGGTAAGAAACCCAATGACCAATCGCTGTCATCCGCGCTCAAAATAGCAGTAAAAGCTACGCTCGCAACCTCCTGCTGACCCAGACTGGCCAGCGCCAGACCACCATAGTATTGACAGGAAATATCGGAAACAGCACTCCAACGCCCAGCGCCCAGGTTGGGTGGGAAATGCCAGCCAGCCTCAAACTGCGCAAGTGCTTCCTGATAATTACCCACACTCATAGCCTGTTTGCCCAACTGCATGTGCGCCAGGGCGTACTGGTCAGCGATCAATCCTTCGAGACCCTCCCATGGGAAAAAGCGCCGGGTCAACAGAATATCAAGGGCATTTTGGTATTGTTTCAGATCGTTATAGAGTGTAACTCGTTCCAGGTACAAAGGGTCACGTTGCTCCACCAAGTCGAGACGCGATTCAAGCAGGGCCAGGCGTTCGGCAGGTCCCTTCCCCAATCTTTTTAACAAGATATTGTATTCATAGAATGCGCGATGGTCATCCGGATTGACCTGCAGCGCACGCCGGTAACATTCGCCGGCCTGGGCGCCATCGCCGCGCACGTTAAAATAAGCCAGACCAAGATTGCGCCAGGAAACTGAGAAAGCCGGGTCAAGCTGGCAGGCTTGCTGCCAATATTTAATAGCGGGCTCGTATTGTTTTTTATCGTAGAGCAAGTTGCCAAGATAATAAGAGGCGCGGGCGTCACTTTGCCCATAGGACGGGTCCGCCAGCACATGCGCCAGCACTTCCATCTCTTCCAGCCTGACCGGGAAACAATAAGCGGTTGGCGCTTTTCCAGCCTGGCGATAGTAATCGCGTCCGCGCTTATCCTGACCAACCTGAAATGCGCAGAAACCCAGGGTGTACAGCACCATAGGGGAAAGCAAACCATTATTACCAATGCGCGTCAGCAGGCTTTCCAGCAGATCAATCGCATCGGACCACAAACCAGCGTTGGCATAATCAAAAGCAACATCCAGGTATAACTGCGAGTCCGGATGGGTAATACTCTCAATGTTGGCCTGAAGATCAGCGGCCACCGGCAGATCCTTTTGCTTATGGGCCAACATATTCTCATGACGTGCCCAAAAATCAAGTGGATCACGCCGGAGAGTTTCACCTGATACGGCCACGGCTTCATCAAAACGACCGAGGTGACGCAGGAGGGCCGATTTAAGGTTATAGGCTTTCTGGTGTTCGCGGTGGGCACAGGCACTTTCGGCGTGTCCGAGGGCAACCAGGTAATCCCCACGACGAGAATCCAATTCAGCCAGGGCGTAATAACCGGCTGGCTGCCAGGCAAAACTCCAGATAGCCTTGTAAAAAGCAGCATAAGCTTCGTCAAAACGGCCCTGGAAACGAAGCGCCAGACCCAGGTTATAAAAAGGTTCTCCATCATATGGATGACCGTTGTAACGGGTCAGGCTTTTAATAGCAGCACCCAGGTGAACCTCTGCCTGGGCAAACGCCCCTCGCCGCAGCAACAGACGACCCAGGGCATTGTTTGAACGCGAATCACCGGGTTCGCGGTGCAAAGCTTCGCGCCAATAATCCTCCGGATCAAGGAGCGGGTGCAGGTATTGTTCCACATGCAGCCCGGCCAGGAAAAGATCCTCGACCGAACCGATTTTGTGCGGTGCCGGAGGAGGATTGGCAGGCTCAGGAAGCGGTTTTTCAACGCGCGGCTGCGGTTTATAAGCCAGCACTTCCCGCCCTGAATTCGCGAAAATACCCAGGTCAAGGTCAGTTTCTTTCAAATCGCCTGGCAGGGTAATATCAGCCCAAAAAACGGCACCAGGAGCCAGGTCGGACTGTTGTTCGAAGATGGTTTTACCACCTGCTGCCAGGATTAACCTGGCTTGTTTGAAAGTCTCAGTGACATAAACACCCAGCCTGGCACTGTGACCATCAACAACAAGATTAACGGCCGCCTGACAGTTAGCATGCCTGGCTGTACCAATTTCATGGAAGGGGTACCAAAACTGGCTGAATGATTTGCTCTCATAAGGACGCAACCACGAGAAATCGGGTTGGTTATCAGTGTAGCTACCCGCCATCAGTTCAGCGTACGGGCCATCGCTGTCGGTCAGGTTCTGTTCCCAGACACGCGAGAATTCATCATTACCCCAGGTAAAGAGCTTTTTCCCAGGAGAAACATGGTGGTTGGCAATGTGCATCAGGCCTGCCTGCCGCCCGTGATCGTACCCACCAAAGAAGTCAAAGGCCGATTCGCCTGCAAAATAGGATGTGGCCTTGGCAGAGTTGCGATGCCAACTAATGTCCACACCGCGGGTAAGATCAAAACCGCAGTAGACCTCACGAGCAACCGGGAAATGCGCCATTTCATGCTTGGAATGGAAGACGACATGAGTAACATCAGGCGGGAAAAATATTTGGTATTGATCATTTACGCTGACAGCGATATTTTCCCAGAATAAAAAGGTCTGCGGGTAGGGAGTGCGGTTATACAGGCGCACTTTGGTTTCCAAAAGGGCTCTACCCGGGTACAAACACACTCCCACCATGCCTTTCATTCGCTGGGTGGGCTCGTGATCGCTCAACCAGACCGTCCGGCTGCCATCAGGACCCTCTTCGATCAGGTAATCGACCGGCATGAAGGTGGATGGACGATGATGCTGCGGCCAGTTAAATTCTGCACCGCCCGAAATCCAGGAACCAAACAGGCCAATCAGTGCGGGTTTAATGACATGCTGACGATAGAAAAAATCCACCCCATTGGTCTTGTCCAGCCCGGCAAAAATGCGCCCGCCCAACTGCGGGATGATGATGAGCTGGATATATTCATTTTCGATGAACACAGCCTCGTAAGCCTGATCTACCTTATGGTTATTATTGACATAATCAGTGACCGGGTTGGGATAGATACGCCCGGTGGCACCCTGGTTGACACGCCGTTCAAAGAACATCGGGTTCAAGTCGCCAGCCGGTGCCGGGTAGGTCGGAATATTGATATTTTCCACCCATGCCTTTACTGTATTTTCATTCATTGTGACTCACTCTCCTGTTATGTAGGGAAGTATTTTTGAAGCCATTACTCGAGAGTATTGCTCATGACCTATTATCAAAGGTCTGTGGAATTATAACCAGCAGACTCCAACTCTGAGAGTTTACAACCAGAGTTAGGTTTATCACGATTGCTATCGTAGCATATTATCCATACTTTCACAAATGAATTCCCCCGGGAATAAGACAATTTGAATGGGCAGTTTGGGAGGTGGGCTTTGTTATAATAACGTCGCTTTTAGCCAGTTCCAAACTCCCCTGAAAATCCGTTCGTGGTCAACTTATCGAATACATAAGAAATTCTTCCAGAGAGCCAATATGCCCTTACAAGCCAAAATGAAAATGGATCCCGAAATGGAAATTGGCGAAGTCGACCCACGCCTGTTTGGTTCATTTGTCGAACACCTTGGGCGGTCTGTATATGGTGGGATATACGAACCCAATCACCCGTACGCGGATGAAGAAGGCCTAAGAAGCGATGTGCTTGAGATGGTGCGCGAGTTGAACCTGCCGATTGTTCGCTATCCCGGTGGAAACTTTGTTTCGGGCTATAACTGGGAGGATGGAATCGGTCCAAAAGAAAATCGTCCAAAAAGGCTGGAATTGGCCTGGCGCACGATCGAGACCAACCAGTTTGGGTTGAATGAATTTGTTGGCTGGTGCAGAAAGGCCCGGACAGCGCCTTTGATGGCGGTCAACCTGGGCACAAGGGGACCCGATGCAGCACGTGCCCTGTTGGAATACTGCAACCACCCAGGCGGTAGCGCCTGGAGCGACCTGCGCCGCTCGCACGGGTTCCCCAAGCCGCACGCCATCCAGACCTGGTGCCTGGGCAACGAGATGGATGGTCCGTGGCAGATCGGTGCAAAGACTGCCGACGAATACGGCCGGATCGCCTGTGAAACCGCAAAGGTAATGAAATGGGTTGATCCGACGATTGAATTGGTGGCTTGCGGCAGCTCGAATAAAAGCATGCCAACCTTCGGAACATGGGAAGCGGAAGTGCTCGACCATACCTACGAACACATCGATTACATTTCGCTGCACCAATACTATGGCAACTTTGATGGTAACACAGCGCATTTCCTGGCAAACTCGGTCGGGATGGACCAGTTCATTCAATCGGTGATCTCTACTTGTGATCGCGCCAAAGCCCGGAAACGCAGCCAGAAAAGCATAAACCTTTCCTTCGATGAATGGAACGTATGGTACCACTCGCAGGAAGCCGACCGCCTTATCCCCGCCTGGAGCGTTGCCCCACATCAGCTCGAGGATGTATACAATATGGAAGATGCCCTGTTGGTGGGCTGCATGTTGATCACCTTACTTCGACATGCCGACCGTGTGAAGATCGCCTGCCTGGCTCAACTGGTCAATGTCATCGCGCCGATCATGACAAGCAGCGGTGGCCTGGCCTGGCGACAGACCATTTTTTACCCATTCCGGGATACAAGCCTGTTCGGACGCGGGCGGGCGTTGGATCTGCGCCCACAATCGCCGATGTATGATGACAGCGAATTCGGCTCCGTTCCCTACCTCGAGACCATGGGCATACTGTCTGAAGGATCGGACAGCCTGGTAATCTTTGCGGTAAACCGCAGCCTGGATGAGGCAATGGAACTTACTGCCGATCTACAGAACCTCTCAGGCTACCAGGTGATTGAGCACAGGTGCCTGAGTCATCCGGATACTAAAGCGGTAAACAACGCCGACAAACCCAACAAGGTTCACCCAAGGCAATTGGAAGGCGCCATTTGTGTGGATGCGCAGTTGAAAGCCATGCTGCCCCCGGCTTCGTGGAATGTGATCCGCCTTCAAAAACAGCCTATATCCAGCGGATCTTCTTCCAAAAACGTTATCTGAGACAACCCAACCTTTTCACTTACCATTCAGGAGCACTATGAACTTTCCACACATGCTTTACGGCGGCGATTACAACCCCGACCAATGGTCGGAAGAAACCTGGCAGGAGGATGTACAACTGATGCAGCTCGCAAAAGTAAACATTGTCTCCTTGGGAATATTTTCATGGGCCCGGCTTGAGCCACAGCCGGGTGTTTTCGATTTCGCCTGGCTGGACAGGTTGATGGACTTACTGCACGCCCACGGTATTGCCGTCAACCTGGCTACGCCAACCGCTTCGCCACCACCCTGGATGGTGCACCTGCATCCGCAAATCCTGCCGGTCACAAAGGATGGTATCACTCTGTGGCACGGTTCGCGCCGCCACTACTGTCCGAACAACCCTGACTACCGCGGATATGCCGCCCGTATCGCTGCCAGGCTAGCCGATCACTACAAAGATCATCCTGCCTTGGCGATGTGGCACATCGATAACGAGTATGGTGATGAATGTTATTGTGATAACTGCGCGATAGCTTTCCGCGGTTGGTTGAAAAAGCGATACACCAGTCTCGAAAAACTCAATTTTACTTGGGGCACAGCCTTCTGGAGCCAGCAGTACAGCGAGTGGGATGAAATCATACCGCCACGGCGCGCACCCACCCACACCAACCCCACCCAACAGCTTGACTGGGCTCGTTTCTTCTCCGATTCTTGGTTGACCTGTTTTCACGAACAGAAAGCCGCCATAAGCACATCAACCCCGAACATTCCAGTTACAACCAATTTCATGAGTTTTTTCAAGGGTGTGGATTACTTTAAATTCGCCAAACACGAAGAAATTGTCTCAAACGATAACTACACGGATACATCCAAACCTGATTGGATGGCCCAGGCGGGCATGGTCTGCGACCTGATACGCTCGGTGAGCAAGCAACAACCGTGGATCCTGATGGAACAGGCCACCTCGCAGGTAAACTGGCGGCAGATCAACACGATCAAGCGCCCGGGCGTAATGCGGCTGGGAAGCATGCAGGCTGTGGCACGCGGCGCGGATGGGATCATGTTTTTCCAATGGCGCCAGTCCAAAGCCGGCGCAGAAAAACATCACAGTGCAATGCTGCCACATGCGGGCACTGACACCAGGATATGGCGCGAGATCACCAACCTTGGAAGCGAACTCATCCGGTTGGATGTACTGCTATCCAGTCAGGTACAGACCGAAGTCGCCATTCTTATGGATTGGGAAAACTGGTGGGCGCTGGAGTTGGATAGCAAACCATCATCGGATCTGAAACTTATCCCGCAGCTATATTCCTATTACAAGACATTGTTCGAACGCAATATCACGGTAGATTTTGCCCACCCACACGCTAACCTGGATCACTACAAGCTGGTCATCGCACCCAACCTGTACTTGCTGGATGACAAGGCTGTTGGAAATATCAATAGCTATGTTAAAAACGGTGGGCGGCTGATCATGGGCTTTTTCAGCGGTATCGTTGATGAAAATGAACATATCCGCCTGGGCGGATACCCCGCGCCATTCCGGGAGATGCTGGGACTGCTGGTGGAAGAATATGTCCCTTACCCAACAGGTGAAGGGAATACCATCAATACAGGTGATGGCAAACCATTTGCCTGTACACTATGGAGCGATGTGATCCGTACAGAGGGTGCGCAGGTCCTGGCTAAATTTGATGGCGATTACTATGCTGGTTGCCCGGCAATCACCCGCCACGAGTTTGGCAATGGCTTAGGCTACTATGTTGGCTGCTCGTTGGCCCAGGACGGCATGGATTGGCTGCTGGGGCTGGTTTGCGACGAGGCCGGCGTCCAGCCTGTTGCCAGCCACATACCTATCGGGGTGGAAGCCCTACTCCGCTCAAGCGGAGAAAAGGACTGGCTGTTCCTGCTTAACCACACGGCATTAGCCGTTGAAATACCGCTCAACCAGGATGGGCGCAATCTCTTAACCGGTGAAACTGTAAGCGCTGCAATCTCACTCGAGAAAAATGGTGTGGCTATCATTGAAATAATCGACTGAACCCTTTTTTTCCACCGCAGCGGATCAATATTGGTAACAACGTGATTTACTCAAGCGGTTGTTTTTCCAGGTTGTAATCAACTCTCCAAGAGTTGTTATTTTTTTATTGAGTTTTCACAGGTAAATCACCCGTGGACAATGCACTTGCAGGACAAACCAGCGATTGTTGTCTACCGGGAGGCATAAATTGGGCCAGTTATGGTTAACTGCTAACACGATGAGTAAAACAAATAACAAGGAGAAATTATGTCCGATAAAGTAAACGCCTGGAGCGAAAAGGTTGTCATTCCCACATATAAAACCGGTCTGCCTGATAAAAACCCGATGTTCCTGGAAAAAAGGGTCTACCAGGGCAGCAGCGGAGTCGTCTACCCTCACCAGGTGATCGACCGGATCCTGGATGAGAAGGAAGAAAAAACCTACACCGCCATCTTTCTCGAAAACCGCTATCTCAAGATCATGATCCTGCCTGAAATTGGTGGGCGTGTGCAGATGGCACTGGATAAAACCAACGGATATCATTTTGTTTACCACAACCGGGTGATCAAACCTGCCCTTGTCGGGCTAGCCGGTCCATGGATCTCAGGCGGGATCGAGTTTAACTGGCCGCAGCACCACCGCCCAAGTACCTACGACCCACTGGATTGGTCGATCCAGAAACATTCCGATGGCAGCGTGACCGTCTGGTGCGCAGAAATTGAGCAGATGTTCCATACAAAGGGTATGCATGGTTTTACGCTCTACCCTGGACACGCTTTCCTGGAAATCCGGGTACAGTTATACAACCGCACATCCGAACCGCAGACATTTTTATGGTGGGCTAACCCGGCTGTCAGTGTACACGAAGATTATCAGTCCGTTTTCCCGCCGGATGTAAATGCGGTAATGGACCACGGCAAGCGCAATGTTTCCAGCTTCCCAATCGCGACCGGCACTTATTATAAGATCAATTATGCGCCCGGCACTGATATCAGCCGCTATAAAAACATCCCTGTGCCAACCTCTTATATGGCCTATCACTCTGACATGGATTTTATGGGTGATTACGATCATCGCGCTGATGCGGGTATGCTGCACATTGCCGACCATCACACCGTACCAGGGAAAAAACAATGGACCTGGGGGCATGGCGAATTTGGCCAAGCCTGGGACCGGCAACTGACTGACGAAGACGGCCCGTATATTGAGTTGATGTGCGGGGCTTACACCGATAACCAACCCGATTTCTCATGGATCCAACCGGGAGAAGAAAAATCATTCACACAAATCTTTATGCCATACCAAAAAATCGGTCCAGCCAGCAACGCCAATAAGCATGCCGCCCTGCACCTCGATGTAAAGGATGGAAGCATCCATTTCGGTGTTTATAGCACATCGCAGCGCAACGTAACGGTCAGGTTAACCTGTAAGGAACAGGTATTGTTCAACAAACAGGTTGCATTAAAACCGGAGATTGTTCTGGTTGACCAGATGACCATGCCTGATGGTGCGCAACCCTCCGATCTGGCACTCAGTGTTCTGGAAGGTGAGTCTGTCATTCTCGATTACACGATACGTGACGATGAGAAACCAGAGATCCCATCCGCCGCACTTCCCGCCCGGCCACCTGAAGAAATCGGCTCGGTTGAGGAATTGTTCATTAATGGGCTGCACCTGGAACAATACCGTCACGCGACCTACCCGCCCGAACCTTATTATCTGGAAGCATTGCGGCGCGACCCGGGCGATAGTCGCTGCAATAACGCCATGGGATTGCTGCTTTATCGCCGCGGGAGGTTTGCGGAAGCCGAGAATTACTTCCGCAGTGCAATTAAGCGCCTGACTCTGCGCAATCCCAACCCATATGATGGCGAACCTTATTACAACCTGGGACTGGCGCTCATGATGCAAGCGCGATACAGCGAAGCCTTTGACGCCCTGCACAAGGCGATCTGGAATGCAGCCTGGCAGGATGCAGGCTGGTTTGAACTTGCGCGCCTGTTGAGCCGCGCCGGCGACCTGGCGCAAGCGCTGGAGTATGCCGGGCGCAGCCTTGGCCGGAATGGTCACCACCATAAGGCCCGGCATCTCAAGATCATGCTGCTTCGACGAATGGGCCAGGCCGACGCCGCCCACACCGAATGTACGGCGGCCCTTGAACTGGATCCAATGGAATACGGAGCGCTTTGGGAAAATTTCCTACTGAAAGGAGACCAAACCTTTGAGAAAATCACCCAAAACAACATCGAGACCCGCACCAACCTGGCTATTGATTATGTCCACGCCGGTTTATTCCAGGAAGCCATCCAATTGCTGGAAGGTCCGGCACATGTGCAGTCCATGGCAGCATACACCCTGGGTTGGGTATTCAGCCTCAATGGACAACAGCAGGAAGCGCAAGGTATGTTCAAGCGTGCAGCCGGAATGACATGCGAGGCCTGCTTTCCCAACCGCCTGGAGGATGTGCTCATTCTCGAAACATCGCAGGTGGCCAACCCGCAAGATCCACACGTACCGTATGCGCTGGGGAATTTCTGGTATGCACACCGGTGTTATGCCGAAGCCATTGCCTGCTGGGAGCGCTCCAGTCAGATTGAACCTAATTTCCCCACCGTCCAGCGCAACCTGGGGCTGGCCTATTACAACAAACGCGGCAATACTCAACGCGCCCAGGCCAGCCTTGAAAAAGCCTTCGCACTCGACCAGTCCGATGCGCGCGTGTTCTTTGAACTGGATCAGCTATACAAGCGGTTGAACAGGGCACCGGATGATAGGCTGGCACTTATGCAGAACCACATGAATCTTGTTAAACAACGCGATGACTTGTCGCTGGAGTATGTGAGTCTGCTCAACCGGGTCAACCGCACGGATGAGGCTTACCAGTATCTCATGCAGCGCAATTTTCACCCTTGGGAAGGCGGGGAAGGTAAGGTGCCAGGGCAATATTTGACCTGTCTGGTGGAAAAGGCTCGAAGTTTGATAACAAAAGGCCAGCACAGCCAGGCGATTGACTTCCTGGAGAGAGCTCAGATTTTTCCCCCCAACCTGGGTGAAGGCAAGCTGTACGGCACGCAAGAAAACAACATTTATTATTACCTTGGGTGCGCCTACAAGGCCCTGGGAAATTCCGAGCAAGCCCGGGCATATTTCGAGCGAGCATCAACCGGGCAAAGTGAACCTGCCTCAGCTATGTTCTATAACGATCAGCCGCCTGATATGATCTTCTACCAGGGGCTGGCGCGTCAAAAACTGGGGCAAGAAGAGGAAGCCCGTGCCATATTCAACAGACTCAAGACATACGGCGGGGAGCATATGAATGATGCTGTAAAAATCGATTACTTCGCGGTTTCCCTGCCTGATTTCGTTGTTTTTGATGCCAACTTGGATGAAAACAATCGTATCCACTGCTTGTACATGATGGGGCTGGGTGCACTCGGCCTGGGTAATTTGTCTGCCGCCAGGGCGCAATTTGAGGCCGTGCTCGGACTGGATGTCAGTCACTCCGGCGCAGCCCTACACCTGCGTGTGCTGGAAGAAGACGCTGGCAACGGTATTTGACCCAAATAATCTTTGTTGTATTTTATTTAATTCAAACCTACCCAATGTTCTGCAAACAAGTGCCAAACAACCGACAGGGAAAATCAATGGGAGATTCGCCAGTCTTTGACATGAATTCTGGATGAGCGAAAAACACGACTTGTACTTTTATCAAAGCCGGCTGATTACCTGGAGTTTATACCTGGTGGGACTTGAACTGCGGCAGGTAATCCTTGTGCTGAGCAAACAACTCGTTGGTCATGGCACGGATCTCGGACAGAGAAAGCACGGCAGCGGTGAGAGGGTCGTGAAGGATGGCACGGTAAACAAGGGTGGGATCGCCATCCAGAGAGGCCTGGATGGCCAATTCTTCGATGCCGCTTGAAAGCCCCGTCAGCAAGGCACACTCGGCAGGCAATGGGCCGACATACACCGGATGGAAACCAGCCGTATCCACCAACACCGGGACCTCCACACAGGCGGCTTTCGGGAGGTTGGTAACCAGCCCGGTATTGGGCACATTACCGTTGAATTTGAAGATTTCCCCACCCTGTAGGGAATTAATGATATAAGCGGCGTATTCTTGCCCACGTGCAAGATCGCTGCTGGTAAGGGGTTGGTCAAGGCGGACACGCACACCTTCGCGCCAGGTTTTTTCGGTTTGTTGGTATTCTTTAAGAATATAAGCATACTCACCCGGGTTCCAACCGGTACCGTGAAGGCAATACTTCTCAATCAAGTCAGGTCGTTTGCGGAACCACGGGTTGTATTCGGAGTTATGCCCGCTCGATTCGGTCACATATTTGCCCAGGGCCAGGTACATCTCGTTGCGAACAATTTCAGTTTTATAAATTTCCGGCTGTCCGGTGATGGCTTTATAGATCAATGGATAGGCATCAACACCGTTCCATTTGTAATCAAGGTACCAGGCCATGTGGTTGATACCCGCACAAGTGTAGGTAATATCTTCGTATTTTGCGCCGATCCACTCAGCCAGCATCATAGCCGTACCCTGCACCGAGTGGCACAAACCTGTGACGGGGATGAAAGTCTGGCGCTGGAGCGCCCCACACAGCATAGCCATCGGGTTGGTGTAATTGAGCAGCACCGCCTTTGGACAGTGTTTTTCCATATCGCGAACAATGTCCAACATGGGATTAATCGTACGCAAAAAGCGGAAAATACCGCTAGGACCACGCGTATCACCAACATTTATATCCACGCCATATTTTTTGGGGATCTCTATATCATGCCGCCAGATTTCAGTGGACCCAGAAAGGATCGTGGTCAGAACTACGTCGGCAGCTTTCAAGGTTTCAACCCGGTCAAGGCTGGCGCTGACGGTGGCAGGATAGCCACCTTCGATAATTATCTTTGTCACGGCTGTTTTTGCAAAATCCAAGCGCTCGGCATTAATATCCATCAAGGCGATTTGGGCATCACGCAGGAGCGGAAAGGTCAGGATATCGCGGACCAACCCGGCTGTAAAACCCAGGCTCCCCGCACCGATGAAGGCAATTTTAGTCATGAATGATCTCCTGTGAATAGATTAGGATCAACTACCCGGCTTGGCCCAACCGATAGCAATTTTCGCCGCCACAAATTAATCACTAGGTCCAGGAAACAGATCAGTGACCGAGCTTTAATACCCTGGCGGAGTTTTTGTAATACACCCTTTCGAGCACTTCATCCGGCAGGTATAAACCATTAACATGCCAGCGGCCCTGGCTGGGGATTTCACCAGTGCTGTAATTAAAGTATTCATCATCCGTCTCGAGAAAGCGATACGACAGACGGTAGGCATCAAGGTCAGGTCCGGCATCGGAGCCAAAAAGGATGCGGTCCTTGTATTGGGAAAAAAAGCGCCGGGCGGTATAAGGCTGCCGGCCAAGTTCGCCCAGGCGGGCGGATATATCGATATAATAATTGGGGCATTCATCCAACATGCCACTCACCCAATCCAGGTTTTCAGCGTAACAGCCAACGTGTGCACCGATGAATGTAGTTGCGAGGTGACGCAAAACAAGATTTTTAAATGCAGTCAGGATTTTCATAAAAGGCGGAAAGGGTGGGCTGGTAAAAGCCCAATCCGGGTTTCGGCCGAGCTCTTCCCAGCGTTCATTTGTTTCATTAATGGGGGCAAAAAAAGCGACAGGGTCAGCCACATGGATCATGACCGGCAGGTCCAGTTCCGCAGCTGCCTGCCAGAGCGGGTCGAGACGCATGTCATCGACACTGACCAAAGCATCCCTTTCATCACGGACAAGCAAGCCAAACGGTTTCCAGATTTTGAGACCTTGCGCACCACGCTCCTTTTGGACCTTCAATCTTCCGGCAGCCCAACCGGGGAAGGCATTGCCAAGTTCAGGCCATCTGCCCCAATCCACGCCGCCATAGACCTGGAAACGTTCGGGGGCAGGTTGCTTGAAATAATCCAGGTGGGCTTCCAACACATCTTCACCCCAGCCGCCATCCAGGTCGACATAGACCAACACCCCAGCCTGGTCAAGCTGGTCGAGCAGTTGGGACAGCGGTTTATTATCCCAACCGCCGCCGAAAAGTTCGCCTAAATGGTTATGGGCATCGATCACAGGGAATTTGGGCCGGTTTATGTGACTTACTTTAGTGACAAGACTGGACTGGGGACGGAAGTTTTCGAGCAGCATGACACACTCAGATTATGGAGATATGGTTCATTCCATTTCGATTATACCTTTACACCTGACCAATATTTATTCCGCTAACCCCGAACCACCCCCATTTTTTTGGAAATCCTATAAATGAGCCAGCCACCGCCTCAATTTGGTGATGGCGGCAGAACGTTGCGCTGATGATGCAGCCCAGTCATAATTCCCGTATTCCACCCACTGTGCCTGCCAGGTTTCCAACGCTTTTTCGGAATGAGAATTTAATTGGCACACCTGGTTGAACGTTACATTCTTTGACTAATATTGGCAGGAACCTATACGCAGTTTTGAACTAAATCTACGAACGATTCCTGCAATTCGGGATATCAGCATTTACCAGGATCACACCAGGGTGATGATGATACCGCCCATGCAAGCCATAATCCTGACGATCTTATCAATAATAGACTTGACCGGTTGACTGGTAACGGACAAGAAGTGTTTGCCAATTTGCAACCATCTATAAAACGTGCATCTCCTGGAACGAAACGAATTTTAAAAATAACACCAACCTGTTGCCCTATGAGGTGGGCACATTTTTCTGGAATTGAGTATGACAACCGGTAACTAAAGAAAATACTATACCGAATTTCTATTTTATCGTCACGCAATCCAGGTCGAAAATTTTCGAAACCATCTCGAGTGCATTTAGATTGTGCCCGGTGGTGATTATATAATGATGTGAGACAACTTCATCCACAAAACGGCGACCATCAAGCACATGCATGACCGCCCCATTCAGGCAATGCGATCCAGGGAATTGGGCGTAAAAGGGTAGTTCGCCTTCGATTACGGAGATCCTGTCAAAGGGTGGAATTAGCTTGACGAGGGTAATATCGCCTTCCGGCAAACGCGCATCGATAGCAGATGCGTTATCATCAACGATCGCCAACACTTTTTCTGCCAGGGTCCATTCAGTTGAAAAAACCTGTGGGACTACTCCCAGGAAACCACAGTGGGCAGCCAAAATGTAATTTTCCGGTTCAGAAGCAACTTCCGGAAAATTGGGGATGTGCTCATGATGAGTGGCAGCTTTCCCCAGGATAAATGGATAAAGATTGGTCATCATGAAGGGTACATCCAGGGTTTTTGCCACTAACACTTCGGTAAGCATCGAAACCAGGTCGGCTTCACAGCCCCACACCAGCCGGCGGTCATCAAATAAGAGATTCCATGCCAGGCAGGGAGTGGTATCTGAAAAGTGTGATTCGTTCAGGCAATTGATCCCTGCAGAAATTATGGCCGGATCGTTATCCAGATCGCGCTTGATAGACATGTAAATCTTAACAGCACTTAAAATAGCGCGCCTGGAAAGGTTGCGCACCGGAGTTTTATCTTCCCTTGCCTTCCACACAACTTCCGCATCAGCATCTGGTACAGCCTTGGCTTGTGCAGCCAGATCCTTGAAACTCTTTTTCAGGATTTCTATTCCATATTTTTCCTGCATGGCTTGCAGGCATTCCGGTTCCCACCAATAGAATCGTTTAAAAATATCATCCTGGTTACCGCCACCACTGGCTGGATTGTCCTGGTAGACAAGGAATTTGGAGCCCTTTAACTCACGCCGAAGCGCAAAAGCCCGGCAAGCCTGCCGGGTTTTCTCCAGGCTGGACGGCGCAACGGCCTTGACCCCTTTAGTACGCAAATAAGAGACGATCTCCCAATCCCACATCGATACTGTGCCAAACTCGGAGGTGATCACCATCAGTGGTTGTGGAAGAGCACGCAGAAGTTCCAGTTTTCGATATGCATCCCCAAGCATTTGAGGAAAAATAACGCCGTCGGTCTCGGGCAATGGCTGACCCAATGCCACCGGCTTAAGAATTTCAGCATCTTCCAGAAGTTGAGCCCTGAGATGCGCTAATTGAGTAACAAAATCGGGATCCTGGGCGGATTGGAAATAAACCGGGACAAATTTTGCCTTCATGTAATTCTCCATGTCTCAAATGAACGAACTCGTCATCAAACCTATCACAAAATCCAGAATTGGGCCTGCCTCGGCGGCATGATATTCTCAAGCCAAGTTTAGCACTTTAAGCAAGTTTTGAACCGCAGTTTCAGTAGCCCTTTCGATACTCTCCCCGGTCAGGCCACCAGCGTGCGGCGTAGTAATCACGCGATCGTGTTTCAACAGAGCAGTGATCTCAGGCGGTTCGCGTTCATATACATCAGTGGCATAACCCCGCAAGTGTCCTGTATCCAGTGCTTCGAGCACTGCTGCCTGGTCCACAAGAGCCGAGCGAGCTGTGTTAACCAAATATGCACCTGGCTTCATCCGTGAAATTTTTACCTTATCGATTAGCGGTCGATCACCCGGTGGGCAATGCAACGAGACGACATCCGAATCGCCCAGCACTTGCTCCAGGTCTGCATAACCAAAATCCCCAGCCGGTTTGAAAGTTTGGTCAGGGTAAGGGTCATATGCGCGCGTGTTCATCCCAAGACCGATGGCCATCTCAACCACATATTTACCAATCTGTCCGCAGCCGACCAATCCCAGTCTGCGCCCAAACACTTCAATCCCTTCGCGCCGCTGCCAGCCATCTTGCTTGATCTGCCGGTCAGACCACGGCACGTGCCTCAAACCACTAAGAATCAATGCAATGGTCAATTCGGCCACACCGCGCGAGTTAGCGCCTAAGGCTTTCTCAACTGCAATTCCATGCGCCTTGGCCGAAGCAAGATCGATATTGTCAACGCCAACACCATTGCGGCTTATCACCCTTAGGCGCGGGCACAGATCCAGTAATTCTGCCGGGATAGGCTCAACCCCTGCCAGGTAACCAACACACTCCGGCAAGTATTTCTTCAATTCATCAAACGTTGGCTGCCTGCCGGGTGCGGGAAAAATGACTTCATAACCAGCTTGCTCCAATGCTTTCAGGGCGGAATGACCGTTGCGTGAAATTGAACGAGGGGTGATCGCGATCTTTCCTTTCATCGTATCATTCCGCCCATCATTTTTTCCACCTGGGATTATCGACAAAAGAGGGTTTACCATCTCGCTCAATGAGCAGCATACGGTAACCCTGGCTCTCGATCGTGCCGTAATCATGCCCGGCATTGGCTGGAAAGGCAAAAAAGGTGATCAGAGGCTCCGTAGCAGAAATATTAATACTGCGATGAGCATAACGGCCAGGCACATACAAAGCCTGGCCAGGTTTCAGTTCCTGAGCTTCCCAATCACCTTCGGGGTTTTCCATCAACATGTAGCCGTTACCGCGCAGGCAGTAATAGATCTCCGCTGCATCGAGGACGGTGTGAAAATGCCCCTTGGTCATAAAATACTCATCGCCAATTTTACCCGGATAGGTAATGCTGGTGCCATAGGCCACCTCTTTTTCGCTTTCGGGCACGCCCATATCGTAGAATTCATAAACCAACTTATTCTCATCCGCAATGGCCGCATTCAATGCAACATCATCCGCGAATAAACCCTTCATGTTCGAAAGAAGACGTTGGATGGGCTTGTGTGTTTTTGACAAGCCTGTTGTCAAATTAAAATCAGTTAGCCTGGAAACGAGGTGTTCCATGCTCATAATTTTTCTCCTTAAGAAGAGTAAATTGCATCATGCTCAAGTAATATTTGCCGCAATTGCACAAAGATGATCGAAATCTGGCCCATGGGTTGGAATGTGCTTGTGGAATACCTCGGCAATGACGCGCGTCCACCCGTGGATGAAATAGACCCAACCATTTTCGATCGTCAGGCCTCTATTTTCTTTCTGAGCCTTGGCTTGGTCAAGAAAAATTAGATCACCGCGATAATTGAATTCCCAAACCAGGCCGTTTTCCGGAAAAACCACCCGGTCGGTCAAGGGTGACCCGGGGCGGTCTTTACCCATGCCAGTAGCATTAATAACCATTGAACCGGGATTAAGTGCCTTAACACAGGCATCATTCTCTTCCAGGGTTAAATTGAGATGATAATTTACCGGAATCTTCATACCAATCCTGCTATGCAAGGCACGCATCTCTCTTAATCGTTCATCATTTCGGTCGGTGACCATTATTCGCGCTGGCACATCACCGCTATCTACCATTTTATTATGCAGATAAAGCGTAAGCGCCAGCGAGGCTCCACCTGCGCCAAGGATGAGCAATTCACCGCCAGAGCGATGCCAATAGCCATCATCAACTATGGCTTCCAGTGAGAGGCCGCAGCTGATTGGGTCCTTGGCATGACCCCACAATCCGTAACCCTGTTTTGATAAGCAACTGACTTCTTCCAGGATCTGTGCATAGGGATCCACGCCATCAAACAGGTCACGGCAAGCCCTGAACAAGTTGATTTTATGAGTCGTCACCAGTGCGCCCAAGGAATTTGGGTCATTCTTAATAAAAGCAACTACCTCCCTGTATTGACCAGGGCGGGCATCGGGTGGAAAATCAAATCCTTTAATAACAGCATGAAGCTTCAATTCCTGTGACCAGGCAGGGAACACTTTCATGATCGAAGATTTGCCGGTGGTAACGCCAATGAAATACAGGGTTCGCTGTCCCGCCGGAGTATATTCATTTGTCATACAAACTCCTTGACCATGTCAGTAATAAAGTCAACGGCAGCGGATAATTTCTATTTTTAGGCATGGCAATAATAACGTCCATTCGAAAAATCCTGGAAAATAATCATGCAGTTAGTCAATATAATCCAAATCGAAGAACGGTATTCTAAGCATCCGAGTGTTCACATCAGTAAATCTCCAATCAAGATTTTATTTAGCAGCAAGGCGGGCAGCAGCAACTACTTTTACGAAATCGGAAGCCCGCCGGGTAATCTCATCAAACTTACCTTCCTTGGCGAGCTGCGGCGGGCAGAGTTCACTACCTGCACCAACAGCCACTACCCCAGCCGCAAACCATTCAGCAACATTGGCTGCACTGACACCACCGGTTGGCATCATCGAAATGTAAGGGAAAGGTCCTTTGAGTGCTTTAATATAAGCTGGACCTCCAAGTGTCCCTGGAAATATTTTAACCACATCAGTGCCAAGCTTGTAAGCCTGCAGTACTTCGGTGGGGGTGAGCGCGCCTGCCATGTTCGCCAACCCGCTGGCTACCATGGCTTTCACCAAGCCCGGTTCACAAACCGGGCTCACCAGGAATTTGGCCCCGGCAGCCTTGGCGCTTTTTGCCTGATCCGGATCAGTCAGGGTCCCTATCCCCAACAGGATTTTTTCTCCAAAGATCTGGTCAAGCTCTGTCACCACCTGCTCTGCATTGGGTGTGCTGTACGTTATCTCAATCCCCATCACACCGCCTGCCACCAAGGCGTTGACCATTTTTATAGTCAGTTCGGGCGAAGGCCCGCGGATCACTGCCAGCATTCCCAGGTTTCTTATCTTTTCCATTACGGCCTGTTTTTCCATCTATTTCTCCTTTTTCATTCTAGGTTACAAATATGAGTTTCCCTTATGTTTGGTCGGATGGCGGTCCGTTCCACCAGTAAATCCTGCGGACCGTAATATACCGCTGCGAACATCAAACCTGACTCTCCAATTTTGTTACTCGAGGATCTCCTTTAAATATACTGGTCGCTGTTCCATAAATGAGCGGTTCCCGGCCAAAACACCAGCTACTGCCCAACGACCTTCAGCGCCGCCAACCTTTGGAGCAAGGTCGGCGTGGATGCAGGCAGCAAAATGCTCCATTTCATGAATGTAACCCCAGGCAAACCGCTCAGGCCAGGTGCGATAAATGGGAGTGATCAAGCCCTGGTCACGATTAGTGCATACGATCACCGCCTGGCTGTTCAACTTGCCTATCTGCATAATGCCCTGATCTCCCACAATTTCGACCCGCGCATCGTAACCATATCCACATGGACAAATCCCGGAAATGCTACCAAGACTGCCGCTCTCAAAACGAATGTTTACCAAGGAGTTATCGTAATAATTGGGTGTTTCTATTTGATTGGCCTTTCCTTTTAGATTGGCAACTTCGGTATAAACCCGCTCATAATTGGAGGCCATCAACCAGCGAACGGTATCCCAATCGTGGCTGTTAACTTCGGCCAGGTTGCCATTGGATGTGCGCAAATCACGCGCCCAAGGTGGCGGCAACCCGGGACCATGGGTCAGGGATTTGACCATCATCGGTTGGCCAATCTCTCCGGCTGCAATACGCTCTGCGGCGGCGGCAAACTCAGGGTCAAAGCGGCGCATAAAACCCAACTGCAGGTGGACACCGTTTTCCATGCAAGCAGCAATGATCTGATCACATTCCTTCAAATTAAGCGCCATTGGTTTTTCAAGGAATACGTGTTTTTTATTATTTGCCGCCAGGACAGCCAGTGAAAAATGGCTTGGAGTTGGGGTGGTGATCACCACGGCATTAAAATCCACTTTAGCAATGGCTTCTTCCAGGCTGGTAAAGCAAGCCTCGATCCCGAACTCCGCTGCGGTGGCATGCAATACAACAGGAACAGGATCCACAAGCGCAACAACACTGGCTTCGGAAACGTGACGGGTAATCGATCCGGAATGCAATTTACCCACCCGCCCAGCGCCAATCATACAAATTTTAATAGGTTTTTTCATGATGAATTCTCCTCTCGAAAATAACCTGCCAGTAGTTCTTGCGTGCGAATATACTGCTGCACAAGTTGATCATACGATTCCGATAGGTTGGAATCTGGTACGAAGGGTTCGCCCGCAGTATAGGCATATAGTTCAGCAGTTTCTGCCAGGTTTTCGAAAATCCCTGCAGCCTTACCAGCGATCATCGCGCTACCCCATGTGCCAAATTCACTGCGCTGGAGGCGCTGGTAAGGAATACCTAACACATCCGCCTTGATCTGGTTCCATACTGCGCTGCGGGCGCCTCCCCCAACTACGCGCGCCACTATGAGGTCATGATCCGGCAACTTGGATTTGAGGATCCGCAGGTAATAGGCATATTCAAATGCTACACTCTCGAGAATGGCGCGCAAGAAATGCGCCTGGGTATGACTCCAGGAGAAACCAATCCAGGAGCCGCGCATTTCAGGGACGGAAGGGCAAATGCGCCCTCCCAGGTGAGGTGAGAACATCAGCCCATCTGCACCTGGGACAATCCGGGCAGCCGCAGCGGTCATTCCATCATATAGATCATCTTCAGTTGCTTGAGGTTGACCATGAAGGATGTTATAGAACTGGTTGCGAAACCAACGCAAAGCCAGGCCACCTCCACCGATATAGGCCATGGGATGCCACAAGCCGGGAATAACGGATCGCATTGTCAATAAAGCCCGGTTTTCCGTATCTGCGGTGAAACGGTCCGTACACCCAGCCAGTACAGAAGCCGTACCAGCTACATCAAACACCATCCCTGACCGCACAATACCTGCTCCCAGTGCATTGGCGGCGGTATCCCCGGCACCGGCTGCGATCAGCGTACCGGCGGACAGGCCAAAATCCGCTGCGGCCTGGTCACGAACTTCACCGATCACCTGCCACGGTTCAACAATTCTTGGCAGCTTTTCCTGATCCATCCCCAA
>Ga0172368_10002857_pt1 | contig 21584 bp, 23 predicted proteins | sample Lak11m_FD_114540 | JGI IMG/M metagenome (GOLD analysis project Ga0172368, IMG submission 114540) | Freshwater microbial communities from Kabuno Bay, South-Kivu, Congo - kab_022012_11m | ecosystem: Environmental > Aquatic > Freshwater > Lake | place: Democratic Republic of the Congo: South-Kivu...
ACAGGTGTGCCTGTGGAGACAGTATTAACAAACAGTGGAGTTTCCCTTTAAGAGTGGTACAATAGCTGGGGGTAGGTCACAGGAGCGACATCAAAAACCCAAAGAACGCTAACTATAGTTATAAAATTCGATGTGTATAAGAAAGTTCGTGATTTTGCATATCATTCTTCCAGTTTTTAAAGGAGAGATTAGTATGAGAAAAAGACATCGGTTTTTAAAATTATCCATTGTGTTTTTATGTCTAGGCATAATTGGCTGTGCTACTATCCCAAAAGGTTTTTTAAAACCCAACGAGGCCTCTTTAGAGAAAAGACAGCTACAGATGAGGCAATATGACACAACTAATGAAGAGCAGATTCTGTCGTCTGTTGCAGGTGTTTTGCAAGATTTAGGCTTTACCCTAGATAACAGCGAAACTAAATTAGGATTTGTAGCTGCTTCCAAAAAAGCTGATGCAACGAGCGGTGGTCAAATGGCAGGCGCAGTTTTTCTTGATATGTTGTCTGCTTTAGGCGGTGGTCATGGTAATGCTATGGCAAACTGTGATAAGTCTCAAGTTGTTAAAGCATCAGTGATTGCGAAACCGAGCCTTGATGGAAACAAAATAACCGTTCGAGTTACATTTCAGAGAATTGTTTGGAATATGAGCAATCAAATCAGTAAAGTAGAAAGCATTAATGACCCGGATATATATCAGAAGTTTTACGATGGTTTATCAAAAGCAATATTTTTGGAGGCTCAGAAAATATGAAAAAACTAATGAAATGTTGCAGTATTTTTGTGATTTTATTTTCTATTGCTGTGTTATCTGGATGCGCGACTACAGCTGGAAAGGCTTTTGAGACCAGTGAAAGCCAGGTTAAATTAAGAAGCATGCAGACAAGGGCTTTTGACACAACCGATAAGCAGAAAATGATGCAGACTGTAATGAGCACAATGCAAGACTTGGAATTCGTGATTGATAAAGCTGATTTAACGCTAGGCTCTGTTAGCGGTTCTAAATTTCTTGGATATACAACTGTTACAATGACTGTAACTGTTAGGCCTAGAGGTGAAAAGCAATTGTTAGTAAGAGCAAATGCCCAATATGGGATTAAGTCTGTAGAAGATCCAGAGACATACCAAGATTTTTTTACTGCTTTGGAAAAAGCTATATTCTTAACAGCACAACAAGTAGATTAAAGAGAGATAAAAAAGTGGATGTTTTAAAAAAAATATGTTAAACTTATAATATCATGATAAAAATAAGGAGGATGCCTAAAATCTTACTCTCTTTAAAAAGCATTTTGCCGCATATTAGGTAAAATGCTTTTTATGTTTCGTAACCATAAAAAAGGAGGGTAATGATATCATGATATTTAAAAATAAAGTTTTGATAATTGGGTACGGATCTGTTGCCCGCTGCGTTTTACCCATTCTCCTCAAGCATATCTCCATACCGTACAAGAATATTACAATAGTCGACTTTGTAGATAAGAGAAAAGAACTTTCGCCCTGGATCAAACGCGGAGTAAAATTTTTCCAAGAGAGAATTACCCCTATCAATATTGCCCAAGTCCTCTCGGAACACGTGTCTCCGGGAGGGCTCATAATAGACGTGTCATGGAATATTGATTGTATTGAGATGCTCACTTGGTGCCATGAAAATAAAGTTTTATATATCAATACATCTGTAGAAGAGTGGGATCCTTATGCCGATATCCACAATAAAACTCCATTTCAGAAATCTCTATACTATCGCCAGAAGGAAATACAGAAAATAACGTCCTGCTGGAAGGACCCTATGACTACGGCGATTATAGACCATGGCGCCAACCCCGGGCTTATATCTCATTTCACAAAGAATGGCTTAGTCGATATCGCTCAAAAATTATTGAACGATAATAATCTTTCGCCGAAAATGAAGCATAGGATAAAAGAATGTCTTAAGGCAAAAATATTTTCTCATTTAGCGAAGGAACTAAACGTTAAAGTTATTCATATAAGCGAGCATGATACGCAGATTACGGATAAACCCAAAAGATATAATGAATTTGTAGGGACATGGAGTATCGAAGGCCTGCGGGAAGAAGGGGTTGCTCCTGCAGAAATGGGGTGGGGAACTCATGAAACGGATATACCATTATTTGCGACATTCCCTTCTTTAAACAGCAAGAATCAGATATTTCTTTCTCAAATGGGAATGAACACGTGGGTTCGGTCCTGGGTACCTAATGAGGAAATAATCGGGATGGTAATACGTCATGCAGAAGCAATAAGCATCTCTGATCACCTTACTGTCAGAGAAAAAGGAAAAATAATCTATTGTCCTACAGTGCATTACGCATATATGCCATGCAATGAGACGATAACTTCGCTTTATGAACTTAGATGCAGAAATTATGATCTTCAAAAGCAATTGAGGATTATGGGAGACGAGATCATCGAAGGCGATGACGTGCTTGGAGCTCTTATTATGGGGCATCACTATAATTCTTGGTGGACTGGAAGCGTGCTCAATATTCAAGAGTCACGTAGACTTGTTCCGCATCAGAACGCTACGACAATACAGGTAGCTATTGGAGCGGTATCAGCGGTTATGTGGATGCTGGAAAACCAGCAAAAAGGGGTGTGTATGCCGGACGATCTCCCTTACGAGTATATTCTTAATATTGCGCGTCCATATTTGGGGCAATTTGTGTCAACTCCTTCAGACTGGACACCGCTCAAAAATTATCAGATCTTCTTTAAAGAAAATCCTAATCTATGTCTCGACAGGAAGAATCCATGGTCTTTTAAGAATTTCTTGTTTTGTGATTAACAGATCGGTCGTTTACCTCTATCCAGTTGTCGGGGCCTGACTAGGAGCATAATTTTGTATGCCGATTGAAAATATTTTATTATGGATTGCAGTATTAATGTTTGTGAGCGTTGTCTCAAGCAAGCTTTCGGATAGGTTTGCTATTCCTGCTTTGTTGCTTTTTTTGATAATCGGGATGCTCGCTGGTTCAGAGGGAATAGGCGGTCTTTATTTTGACAATGCGCAGTTGGCGAAGTCTTTAGGAATCGTTGCCCTCATTTTTATTATCTTCTCCGGAGGCCTTGATACTAATTGGAAAGATACTAAAGCGGTGGTTTGGCCTGGAGTTGTTTTGTCTACGGCAGGAGTTTTACTGACCGCAATCATAACAGGTTTTTTTGCCATCTATATCTTAAAATTTTCTTTTCTGGAAGGGATGCTTCTTGGTTCTATAGTTTCTTCAACCGATGCCGCCGCAGTATTCAGTATTTTAAGGTCTAAACGAATAAGCTTAAAGCAACCTTTGAAGCCATTACTTGAGTTTGAGTCTGGCAGCAATGATCCGATGGCAGTCTTTTTGACTGTTGGTTTTATTAGTATTTTGACTTTGAAAAACATGAGCATCCTGGCTTTGATCCCTAGGTTTTTTCTGGATATGAGTATGGGGGCACTTATAGGTTATCTCATGGCGAGATTTATAGTATTTTTTATTAACCGCCTGAAACTGTACTACGAAGGGCTGTATCCGGTCATCATGATTTCGCTCGTTCTTTTGACCTATGTAATTGCTGTTTTTCTAAAAGGTAATGGAATTCTTGCTGTGTATCTTGTGGGCTTGATGTTGGGTCAGGCAGAGTTTCCAAATAAAAGAATGATAGTGAGGTTTCATGACGGTTTGGCCTGGCTTATGCAAATCGCCATGTTTGTAACGTTGGGCTTGCTCGTTTTCCCTTCACATATTGTTCCGTTAATAGGGGCGGGATTATTGCTTACGCTTCTTCTTATGGTGGTTGCCCGTCCTGTTAGTGTATTGCTATGTTTGTTGCCGTTTAAAATAAGTATACGCAAAAAAGCCATGGTTGCATGGGTTGGCCTTAGAGGATCAGTCCCGATTATCCTGGCGACTTTTCCTTTCATGGCGGGCATTCCGCAGGCGGATACTATTTTTAATATTGTCTTTTTCATTGTTATCGCCTCGGTTCTTATCCAAGGGACATCTATTCCGGTTATCTCCAAAATGTTGAAGTTGGATGCTCCCTGGACTAATAGGATTAGTTATCCTCTCGAATTCGAAAAGACAGAAGGCATTGATGCGGAATTGACGGATATAATAGTTCCGTATGATTCGGAGGTCGCGGGTAAGATGATCCGCGATTTGAACATTCCCGAAAAATGCCTCATTATGCTTATTTCAAGAAATGATAAATTTATTATACCTTCCGGAACCACTGTCATAGAAAGCGGAGATGTGCTACTGGTTCTTGCGAACGAAATGGACCTTTCTATTCTTCAGCAGACGATAATGCATATTGATAAAAAACAATAGTAGTTTTAACATAGGAGGCATCAATGGCCAATAGGATCATTTATATTACCGATAACGATATGCGACGATTACGTGAATTAATAATAGTGGCTAGGGAATTTGGAAAAGAAGATGAGATGTATTTACAAGAATTAGAAAATGAATTAAATAGAGGAAAAGTTGTTAAGTCTCAAGATGTTCCCTCTAATGTGATAACAATGAATTCCGAAGTTTATTTAAGAGATTTGAATACGAAAGAAGAAATTACTTATCGACTAGTTTTTCCTTATCGCGCTGATGCCAGTAAGGGGCGGGTTTCAATTTTGGCGCCCATTGGAACGGCATTGCTTGGATATAGCGTAGGCGATATTATTGAGTGGAAAGTCCCGGTTGGGATAGCGAAATTGAAAGTGGAAAAGATACTATATCAACCTGAGGCGGCCGGGGATTATCATTTATAGGTATAGCAGGCTTAATCTTAAAACCAAAAAGAAAGACAAAATTAGGTTTAAGCGCTTATGCTATCTGGTTGATTGCAGTATTCGTTATAGGCGTTTATATTAATTTTAATTTGGGACAAGGAGGAATGGGATGAGGCGCAGATTAGTCACTCTCATTTTATTTGGGATTCTTCTCTTACCAGGGTGTTCTTATATCCAAAAAGCCCGCAGGGCCGATGAGCTGGAATTAGAAAATTCCAATTTAAGATATAAAATAGCTCAGTTAAAGAAAGAAAAGGTTAAAGCAGTTGAACAGGCAGCTGAGGATAAAAACAAAAAACTTTCAGAATTAGAACGGGCAAAGCTGGAACTTGAAAAATCTCTGAAAAAAGAAATAGGGGAATATAAAGCAAAGCTTAAGATGACCGAACGAGGCCTTGTTATAACATTTCTATCTGAGGTTTTCTTTGATTCTGGGAAAAATGTCGTAAAAGAGGATGGCAATCTTTCGCTTCAGAAAGTAGCTGAAGTTTTGAATAGAGATGTTCCAAGCTCTAATGTAGCAGTAGAAGGGCATACAGACAATGACCAGATAAAGTATTCTGCTTGGGCGTCTAACTGGGAGTTATCTTCAGCCAGGTCTTTAGCAGTTTTACATTATCTTGTTGATGAGTGCAAAGTACGGCCGCAGCGATTATCAGCTAATGGTTATGGAGAGTTCCGGCCAGTATCGCCTAATGATTCACCGGAGAATAAACAGAAGAATAGAAGAGTAGAAATAGTTATATTACCTTCTCTGGTAAGCAAAATTAAGGCAGATAAACTAGGAGAGTAAAGCTTTATGAAATCCGTATTGATTTTCTTTTTAATCTGCTTAGTTATTGTTCTTGGGTTTAATATCTATACATTGAGGAAAGAATTGCGGGATACTATAGAACATGCCAATTTTATGGAAGAGGGAAATAACAAATTGCAAAGAGACTTAATGCGTCTAAGTAAAGCTAATAGCGAAAACGAACAGATACTGAATGAATTAGATCAAAGCCTAAAAGAGTTCAATAGCAAAGTGCCCTTTGCGACTATGAATAAATATATTCCTAAGCGGGTTTGGAATGACATAAAGCCGATCATTGACCGACTTCAGATTTTTCAAGAGGTAAGAGAAAAAAGACTTTCACAGAATGATCCCCAGCAATAATGATTAATTAATCCCAAAAACTCTTATTTGAGTTTTGCTAATAAGGTGGTAAAATATCCTTAAATGGATGATAGAAAAAGAGTTGAAATTTAATACTGAAAATTTCTTTTATAAAAAGCATTAACCGCAGGAGGAGTTCATGGAAAAACCCACATTGAATGAACCATTAGAAATCATACAGATTACCAAAAAGGACATGTTGTTGAGTGACGGTTCGCTATATGAATTTAATGCCTTGAGTCTTCCTAGAGACTGGCAGAAAGGGCATGTAGTTGTTGTTGCGGAGAAGTATAAAGGAGAAAGTTTTGATTTATATAGAATAAAGAATAACAATAAAGATGGGGTTACTATAAAAGCGAATTTCGTAAAGAAAAACCAAATCGCGAAAAAACTATCTCCAGAAACAGGCAAAAGAACCCCGACTTTAAATACGAAATTGCGTATAATGGATATATCCGATGACGATATCATCACGCTTCAAAATGATGATGAATACAAGATAGTTCACGAGCTCACATTGGCTAACGTAGAAAAATGGGGAGAAGGACAGCATGTTAAAGTCTCGAAATTAACGGTAGGATATGAAATGCAAAATTTAAATACAAAAGATTCGGCACGTGTAACATTTCTTAACAGCGAATAAATCAAATGAATATTCAGAAGATTAAAATAGACCAAATAAATCCTGCAGCGTATAATCCTCGCATTGATTTAAAACCCGGCAATCCCGAATACGAAAAACTTAAAAGAAGCATCAACACCTTTGGCTATGTCGAACCCCTGGTGTGGAATAGTCGCACCGGAAACCTTGTCGGAGGACATCAACGCTTTAAGATTCTTCTTGAGCAAGGCGCCAAGGAAGTGGAAGTCAGCGTAGTCGATCTTGATCCTGAAAAAGAAAAAGCCCTGAATTTAGCCTTAAATAAAATTAGCGGCGATTGGGATAATGAAAAACTCGGGGCACTTTTGGATGAATTAAATAAAAGCCCTGATTTCGATGTCACTCTTACCGGCTTTGATATCCCAGAAATTAGCGAAATCCTCGATCAGTTAGAAGAAGCCAAGGAAGATGCCTTTGATTTTGATGGCGAAGTAAATAAAATAAAGAATCCCAAGACAAAAATAGGAGATCTTATTGAACTCGGTGAGCATCGGATTATGTGCGGCGATGCTTCGAAGCCTGAAGATTTAGCCAGGCTTTTAGGTAAAGAATTGGTTGGATTAATCCATACAGACCCGCCTTATAATGTTGATTATTACGGAGGAGCAAGGCCAAATGAGCAATCACGTCCAGCCACACATAAATTATGGGATAGGATTTATTCGGATAATATGCCCCAGGAAGAATATGAAAAATGGCTTAAGACTATTTTGACAAATGCAACAGGATATCTTGCTCCCGGGGCTGCTATTTATATTTGGAACGGCCATAAGCAATTTGGGCCGATGTATCTTATACTCGCAGGACTCGGTTTTCATATTTCCTGTGTAATCACCTGGGCTAAGCCTACATTTGCTCTTGGATATGGGGACTATCAACAACAGACAGAATTTTGTTTATACGGCTGGAAAGAAAAAAGCGGTGGACACAAATGGTACGGCGCAAATAATGAATCTACTCTTTGGCAGATAAAGCGCGATAACACAGCTGATTATATCCATCCTACACAAAAACCAGTTGCCATACCGCACAGAGCTATTAAAAATAGTTCCAAACGAGGAGATATTGTGCTGGATTTATTCCTGGGATCTGGAACAACCTTGATTGCGGCAGATTCCCTAAAAAGAAGATGTTTCGGTACAGAGATTGATCCTGCTTATTGCGATGGGATCATTAAACGCTATGTGGAGCATGTCGGAAAGGAAAAAGTTTCCCAGGAAATATTAGCCAAATATGGCCTTACATGAGGAGGTAAAACATATGTCAAACAAAGAACGCTCTATTAATGAAGAAACTCCCATTCTTGAAATTTTAACACAGATTAAAAATGGAATACGCGATCCGAAGAATTTGCCTACGGACATACGGCGGGATTGCGTTGAACATCTTTGGCATGTGGAAGGACAGTCTACGGCCGTAATAGCTCAAATCTTAAAGGTAAGCGATAAAACAATCCAGCGGAATAAGGATATTATCAGAGAAAGAAATGCTAAGAAATTAACTTCAGAAGATAGATTAAAAATTCTCGGCGAGTTATTAGCGAAAGGGACTGCTGCACATGAAAACTTGATGAGATTAGCTCGTTCAAAAGAAGGATCGCTTCAAGAAAGATCTCAATCTGCTTATTATGCTTGCAAAATTCTTGAAGAAGGAATTAAGAGTTATCAAAGTTTAGGATACTTTCCTTCAAAACCAATGCAGATAGAAGCAGATGTCCATTACAGCCATGAAGAAGAAATGTCTCCTGTTCAGTTAAAAGAAGAACTCGCTCGGCTTGAGGGAATTGTTAATACTAAGGGCATTGTTGATCCTAAAATCGCCAAGTTGATTGAGACTGTCAAAGGACAGATTGCACTTGCTGAAGCCAAATTGGGTATCAAGGAACTAAAAACCTGGATTGATGAGAGCGACAAAGGAAAGGCAACCTCTTGAGCGTCACCGCGACATTTAAAGAACTCCGCAAGGAGATAGGTCGTGATTCTCTCCTAAAATTCGGCAAGACCTATTTTCTACAACATATAACTCATAACTCTGCTGCGTTTCATGAAGAGATTTGCGATGTACTTATGGACATGTCTAAAAAGCGAGACGGTCTTTTCGCTTTGGCCGCACCGCGCGGTCATGCCAAAAGCACAATGGTAAGTTTTTTGTATGTAATTTGGTCTATATGTTATTCTAAAGAGCACTTTATCTTAATTCTTTCCGCGACTGCCAACCAAGCAGAAAAGTTATTGTCGAACATTTCCACCGCGCTTGAAACTAACAAGCTCTTAGTGGAAGATTTTCCAGAAGTTTTTGATCCCAAGGAAAAAGTAAAAACTAAATGGACGCAGGAAGAAATCGTAATGCCCAATAATATCATGGTAGCTGCGCGGAGCGTAGGACAGGATTTTCGCGGGATCAAACATAACCAATATAGGCCGACTTTAGTCATCCTTGACGATGTAGACGGCGATAAAAATACCTATAATACAGCATCAAGGGAAAAGGTATTCAGTTGGTTTACATCAACAGCCCTCAAGGCCAAAGACGCCAAGGTAGCCAATATCGTTGCAGTCGGAACGCTCTTTCATATCGATTCCCTCTTGAGCCGATTGACTAAAAAAGAAGAATTTCCGAATTGGCAGAAGCGCATTTATAAAGCGGTTATCGAATTTTCCCCAAAAAAGGATTTGTGGCAGAAATGGGGCAATATCCTATTTAACCGAGGGGATACCTATAACGATGAAGTAGGTTTACGTGCAGCAGATAATTATTTTCAAAAAAATAAAGCTGCGATGCTTGAGGGCACCAAGGTGCTCTGGGAAGAACTTGAGGATTATTACGCCTTAATGAAGATTAGGGAGATTGAAGGTTCATATAGCTTTGACTCCGAAAAACAAAATGACCCCACCGCTGCAAAGGATTGCCGCTATGATCCTGATAATTTCCATTATTGGGATGACGAATTTCCGACAGCTGAAAAACTTCTTAAGTCTTTCGATAATGATTATCGTTTTATCGGTGCCTGCGATCCCAGCGTTGGCGTAATGAATAGCCACTCTGATCACTCTGCGATTATTATTTTAGCCAAACACAAAGGCAAACTTTATGTCATTGATGCAGATATTAAATTAAGACCACAGGAAGAGTTGGTTCAGGCTATTGTAAATTTCTGTAAAATTAGGCATCCTATGGATAAATTCATTATCGAAGCGAATTTGTTTCCAGAACTTTTACTAAAGACTGTTAAGGAACACGCTTATAAGGAAAATGTCATTGCGCCTTTCAAGGAAATCCGCAATACTAAGAACAAGGAATTAAGAATTTTTGGAATGGAGACATATATTACAACAGGCACGATTATGTTTTCTCGAAAGCATGGAACATTACTTAATCAGCTTAAATATTTCCCAAGAGGCGATCATGATGATGGCCCGGACGCTTTGGAGATGGCTTTACGGGAAGCGGAATTGAATCAAGTTAGTTTTGAGCCTTTGGATGAAGATATAAGAGATAAGCATGGCAGGGATATTAACCACCCTGATTTTGGTAGGACAACACCAGAAGAAGATACAATAGACGAAGAAGATGAAGACAGGCCATTTGGCAGTCTTTCCTAGTAATTTTAAAGACCGGACTTATTGAAAAATAAGCTATTTTAGGCAGGGACATTAGGGGTAAAGTAGGCATGTCCGTAGACACGAGTGGACATTTTATAACTATATATATTGCAATATGTTATGATTTTATGTCTCTCTAAAAAGTGGACAGAAAAGGACAACTTTTGGGACATAAATCTATCTCTAATTTGCCAATAAGACTTGATAGTTAATACTATATTCTATATAATAAGCTTGGTTGCACTAAGAGATAGAGTTATAACCTCTGTAGCTTAGCCCAGCCAACCTTGACGCTCAGGCGAACAATAGGAGGCATGTTATAATGGATACTAAAATAAAGAAAATCATAGCTAGGGAAGGATTGGTAATAATAGGTTTCATAGTAGCAATGTTTATTTTAATGTTTATCTTTACCATAAATCCACGCTTTCTATACGGTAGTGGGCTTCCCGGGGTTGAATATGTTATTGTTCTTTTTGGCTACCCCTTATATCTTATTGTCCGCTTCATTATTTGGGCGATTAAGACGTTAAAACACAAGAGCTAGCAAAGCAGAGGAAGAACGTGTCTATCAATCCAGCCGTTTTCACATTACATAGATACTATATTTGGGCTAATAAGATGCGAACTGACTTCGACGATATTCTCAAGAGGAAATCAGAAAACAAAATACCAGATGACTTTTTTAAAATAGAATCGCGTTTATATATGTCTTATTGGTATGGAGCAGTATATGTAGTTATAGAAGGATGGAAACAACTAAAGTTATCAGATTCACAGATTGATTCATTGCTGAAATCTAAAAATGTCGATTTACTTAAACAATATAGAAACGGCGTTTTTCATTTCCAAAGAAATTATGATGACAAAAAGTTTTTAAATTTTATTACTCAAGGCGAAAACTGCGTTGAATGGATAAGGCAACTAAATAGAGAATTTGGAAGGTTTTTCCTGGAGTATTTAAACAGCGAGAGAAATAATAGTTTGAAAGCTGATTCTTTAGCGAGTCCAGCGAAATAATAATCGGTTGTCATTTAGGTTGTCATTTGCCGGAGCCATTTGATGCCATTTAATCCAAAATATACTATAACAGAGAAAATTTTAAATAACCTCACGGCTATTGCGGCAGCGCGGGAAGTTATAGAGCAGGCGCATTTGGTGCCGAAATGGGAAGCCAAATTGCGTCGCCAGGCCTTAATGCGCAATACTCATTCTTCTACGGCTATCGAAGGAAACAAATTAACGCTTGAACAGGTTGAAGCTTTAGCTGCCGGTAAGGATATCGCTGCTGCCAAAAAGGATAAACAAGAAGCTCTAAATTACCTTGAGACCTTAGAAAGAATTCCTGGGCTTGCTGAAAAAAGAAAAATCAGGTCAGCCGACCTACTTAATATCCATAGAATCATAACGAAAGATGTTATGGAAAACTTTGGCGACTCCGGCGCGTTCAGGAATAGACAGGTTTTTGTTGGTAAAAGAATATTTGATGGCACAGGTTTCAAAGAAGAAGTAGAATATATGCCTCCTAAGACTGAAGAGGTGCCCGCGTTGGTTGATGACTTTTTGAATTGGCTGAATTTAGATAAAACATGGGAAGCTAACCCCGTATTAGTTGCTGGCATCGCGCACTATGAGATTGCGCGGATCCACCCCTTTATAGACGGTAACGGCAGGACCGCAAGACTCCTTGCGACTTTAATTTTATATTTAAGTGGCTTTGACCATAGGCAGATATTCGCTTTGGATGATTATTATGATAGGGACAGAAAATCTTACTATGCTGCCTTAAAGACTGCTCAAACTGATAATGGCGATATTACCCAGTGGCTCGAGTATTTTACTACCGGCATACTTTCTTCAGTTGAAGAGGCCAAGGATGCCGTTTTGAAAGTTAGCTCCAAAAGGAAAAACGGCCAGGCGCAAATTGCCCTTACGCTAAGGCAAATGAAGATAGTCGAATTTATCAATATTAATGGCAAGGTAACGAATAAGGATTTACAAGGGCTATTTAAAATTTCTGCCCAAGCAGTCCATAAAGAATTGACCAAGTTAGTCGATCTTAAGGTAATCAAGCCAGTAGGCGAAGGCAGGGCATTACACTACATTTTGGCATAGCAACATAGTTGTAAATTGGTTGATGATTAGGTTGATGATTAGGTTGATGATTTTAATTCGGCCTGTTGCCTAAATAGATAAAACCACACTTAAAACGGCGGACAGTCATTTTCACAAGTAAGTGAGCCTCTTGAGGATATGAAGTTCGTCTGGCGTCCAGTTCGGGCAGCCACACTTGTTGTAACTCATTGCAAATAAGAGAGTTATGTAAAAATAGCCTGACCCAAAAAGTCAGGCTTTTTTATGTTCAAAGGTGTCAAACAGTTAGAGCTTATTCTAAAAGATCAAGATTTTGCTAGCATATCTCTGATTCTAAAATCTCTTTAATTTCTAAAAATAATTCAAAAATAACCTCTCTTTATTTCTATATTGCCAATTATAGAGACTTTTTAGTAAATGACTTTTAATGCGCATAATTCGCAGATTATTTGGATAGGTAAATGCCATTTTGAGAGATATTAAGTAAATAGAGAGGTATTTTTGATTGTAAAAGGGAGATAAAGATACTATAATAAAATCAAAATAATCGGAGGTTATTAAAATGATAGAAGAAAATCCACAAGAAGAGAATATAAGCGTCTTGGAAAAATATGGAAGGGACTTAACAGAACTTGCTCGTAAAGAAAAGCTAGATCCTGTTATCGGAAGGGATGAGGAGATAAGGCGCGCAATACAGGTTTTATCCCGCAGAACAAAAAATAATCCTGTTTTAATAGGAGACCCGGGAACAGGCAAGACTGCTATCGTAGAGGGTTTAGCCAGGAGGATAGCTGACGGAGATGTCCCAGTTCTCTTAAAGCATAAAAAAGTTATTAGCCTTGATATAGGAGGTATGGTGGCAGGGGCTAAATACAGGGGGGAATTTGAAGACAGGTTAAAAGCTGTATTAAAAGAGATACATGAAAAGGGCGGAGAGGTAATACTTTTTATAGACGAACTTCATACGATTGTAGGAGCGGGCGGAGCTGAAGGGGCTATTGATGCATCGAACATGCTTAAACCAGCTCTTGCAAGGGGGGAATTAAGGTGTATTGGTGCCACGACATTGGATGAATATAGAAAATATATTGAAAAAGACAAGGCATTGGAAAGAAGATTTCAGCAGATATTCATAGGAGAGCCTAGTGTCCAAGATACGATAGCCATATTAAGAGGCCTTAAAGAAAAATATAAAAACTATCATGGCGTTAAGATCAGGGATGATGCGCTGATTAGCGCTGCGATTTTATCTGACAGGTATATTTCAAACAGGTTTTTGCCTGACAAGGCAATTGATTTAGTGGATGAAGCAGCTTCCAGGCTTCGCATAGAGATTGACAGCCTTCCCACTGAGATAGATGAGATAGAGCGGAAGATAATGCAGCTTGAGATTGAGAAGCAAGCCCTTAAAAAAGAAAAAGACGCTTCCTCAAAAGAAAGGCTTAAAAAAATAGAAGAAGATCTTGCAGATTTTAAAGAAAAATCAGACGAGATGAAAAAACAATGGACAAAAGAAAAAGAAGTTATCGATAAAATACGCAAAGTCAAAAAAGATATAGAAGATGCGAGACTTGAAGAATTGCGTTATGAAAAAGAGGCAAGACTTGATAAAGTGGCAGAGCTGCGTTACGGAATCTTAAGGAATTTCGAAAAGGAGCTGGATAACCAGACAAAGAATTTGCAGAATATTCAGAAAAAACAAAAGATGCTGAATGAAGAAGTGAGCGAAGGAGATGTTGCCGAGATCGTATCCAAATGGACTGGTATACCTGTAGCGAAATTGATGGAGGGCGAGGTTGAAAAACTTGTCCATATGGAAGACAGGTTAAAAGAAAGAGTAGTTGGGCAGGACGAAGCCGTAGCCTTGATATCAAATGCAGTGAGAAGATCCCGTTCTGGAATGAGCGATGTAAACAGGCCGATAGGCTCTTTTATGTTTCTTGGGCCGACAGGCGTTGGGAAAACATATTTAGCAAAAACCCTGGCATGGTTTTTATTCGACGATGAAAACGCAATGATGAGGGTTGATATGTCTGAATATATGGAAAAGCATTCTGTGAGTCGCCTGATAGGCGCTCCTCCGGGTTATGTAGGTTATGAAGAAGGCGGACAGCTTACAGAGAAGATACGCAGAAGGCCTTATGCGGTTATACTTTTCGATGAGATAGAAAAAGCGCATTCCGATGTATTTAATATACTCTTGCAGATAATGGAAGATGGCAGGCTGACTGATGGGCAGGGCAGAATTGTGAATTTTAAAAACGCCGTGATTATAATAACCTCAAATATTCCAAGCTCGGAAATAAAGGGGCATTTCAGGCCGGAATTTATTAATCGTTTGGACGAGATAATTATATTTAATAAGCTTACCAAAAAAGATATTGCGAAGATAGTCGATATTCAACTGAAAGAACTGGCCGAGAAATTGAAGACAAAAAATATTATGCTCGAAGTGGATATAAAAGCAAGAGAAAAACTTGCAGAAGAAGGATATGACCCTGATTTTGGCGCAAGGCCTTTGCGTCGCCTGATCCAGCGAGAACTCCAAAATGTACTTGCGTTAAAACTTCTGGAAGGTAGATATAAAGAAGGTGATAAAATAGTTATAAGCGTAGACGAAAAAACAGGAGAATTTAAAGTTTAGTATGGCAGAGATGATTTTTGTCAGAAAGTTTAATAGGACTAGAGATAAATCAGAGAATAATTCGAAGTTAAAAAGATCGACATAAAGTTAAGTACAATTAAGAGTTTAGTTAGATTCCAAGTTGGACAGCCACATTAATCTCTCAAAATCCAGAAGGAAAGATAATCCAGGCCCTGATTATCAATGCTGGTCAGGATATTTTTTATGTCGCGATGTGTCAAAGAAGTAAGGCGTTATTTTTTGTATCGTTAAGTAGATAATGACCCAAAGATTTTGCCCAGCCAAAGGTTAGCTTAAAATAATGCCTGTCAATAAGTAGAAAAAAGTCAGAAAAAAGCAGAAACAGACAATTCCTATATTTTTTATTATTAATTATAATATATCCAAAAATAAAAAAACTGGAAAATAATAAATCTTAATCTGCTTATTTTATGCGTTAATTATAGTCTCAAATAGGGAGTAGCATATGCATGTCCTTGATGAAGCAACAGACATGGTTAAATACATCAGGCCTCCTCTAGCGGCGTAATTACAGTGATTGATCCTAAAGTTTGCTGAAAATGTTTTAGAGGAATTACCGGCAAAAGACCAGCTTGTCTTTATCCAGGATTACGGCTTTACTATTTTTCTTAAAATGTAATTCTAACCGAAAAAAGGAGGGGGTATATGTTTAAGAAATTTACAGTTTTTGGCTGTATGGCGCTATTGTTGTTGAATATATGCGGTTGTGCTGTTTTGTTGGCAGGCGGGGCAGCAGGCGCGGGCACAGCGGTTTGGCTTTCAGGAAAATTAACCCAGGAATTCCATGCGCCTTATGGCAGGACCATAAGCGCTGCTGAAACGGCTTTGAAATCTCTCGGGCTAGGAATAAAGAAACAGGAAAAAGAAGCGGCTGTTACGCAGTTTAGGAGCGAATATACAGACGGCAAGGAGGTATGGGTTGATATTCGTAAAATCACAGAAGATTCTACAAAGGTGGAAGTTCGAGTAGGAACTGTCAGCCCGGATAAACAAGCTGCGGACAGGATTTTAAAAAAGATACAAAGTTATTTATAAAATTTTAATTTTACCGGTAATCCTTAGCCGATTCCAGAAACCTGTGCATATGATTACAGCAAGAAGAATTCTTTTTTTTATTTTTCTGGGCCTGTATATTATCTTATGCCCTTTGTTAATCTTTTATTCTTTCGGCTATATTTTTAGCCCTGTTCAACAAGAAATAGCGCAGACAGGTTTAATATATTTGTCTTCTATGCCGGCAAGAGCTGATATCTATATCAACAGGAGTCGCTACAACCAGAAAACCCCTGCAAGCATAGAAGGACTGATTCCCGGGAATTATAAAATCACGCTCCGGTCAAAAGGTTATAAACCATGGGTTCAGACAATATCCGTGGGCCCTGGGAAGGCATATTCGTTCAAGGACATTTTACTTATCCCTAAAGTCTGGCCAATAAAAAACCTGTCTACAGCTCCTTTTGCAAGATTAGCGCCCCTTAAGGGAACAGATTATTTTATTACAGGCAGGGCTCCTAATCTCGGTAGTTACGCAGTCTATGAATTGAAAACAGGGAAGGCCATCCATCTTTTGCCCGCAGATTCCCATCTTTTTGATTTACCTGTTATTTCTATCTTTACGCAGGATAACAGCCCTGTTTTTGTCATATACGCCGGTTCTTTATGGAATTATAAATACCTGTATGTTGATATCACTAAAACCATTCCTGAGATTCTGGATATTTCCAGGCTCATACAGGTAAAACCCTTAGACATAGGATGGAACGATTTTAAGAGGGGCAGGGTTTTTACTTTATACAGAGATTATGTCAATCTTTTGGATGTTGAATCCATGTCTATTTTTCCGCATTACATGGAAAATATAAGAGGTTACGGCTTATACCTTAAATGGATATATGCGATAAGCAGGGACAACAATGTTTTTAAACAAACATATGATAAAAAAGAAGAGGGTCATCTGCCTTACGGCCCGAAATTTGGCAAAAGGTTTTTTGGGCAAACAGAATTTTATAAAATCAAGGTGTTGCAGGATAATATCATTTTATTCTTGAGCCGGAACGGGAAGTTAATAACAAATCTCCCTCCTTATAATCTTATTGATAGAGGGGTTATTGGTTTGGAATTTTATAAAAACCCTCCCGGCCTTTTATGCTGGACTAAACATTCGATAGGGATTGTGGATTTTGTTCAAAAATCATACAGAGGGTCTTTTATTAACAAGACCGCTGACCAGCGTATTATTTACGGCGCCGGCACAAATATTACAGATTGTGTCCTGGCAAATGAAGGGAGCCATGTCCTGTTTGATAATGATAATAAATTGTATTTACTTGAGGTAGAGCCTCAGGGAGGGCCTCATATAGAACTAATAACGGCGGTAAAGGAGGATAGCTCATTTTTTTACTCTGATGAGACAGGTTATGTCTATTATTTAGATCCACAGAGCGGGTATTTAAATTCAATCGAACTTTTTCCAAGATAAAAGCCGTATGGATTATAACTATTCACGCCATTGTATCAATGCGAAGGAAAAGACGCTGTAGCGCAGATTAGAGATTGTTCCAGGCGCCTTAAGCTGGTTAATTATTGTTGGTATGTTTGTGCTATCAATTACCGTACCGCTCGCCGCGGCTATTATTATGGTTGCCTTTATTCTATACTGGGTGATGCGCCTTCTCTATATGAATATCTTTCTTATCCTGTCCTATATAAGGCTTGCTATTGAAAAGGATACAGATTGGATGGCCCGCATATCAGTTATAGATAATATCGGAACCTATATAAAAAGCATATGCAATAAAAGTCTGCATAAAGGCTTTAAGGCAAAATTTTCTTCTAAGATTTATTGCAGGGAGCTTTTGAATCTGATAACCAGCGGATCCCTGCCTCCCGGATCAAAAGATATATATCATCTTGTTATCATACCGGTGATAAAAGAAACAAAGGATATCGTAGAGCCAGGCATAAAAAGTATCAAGTCTGGAAGCTACCCATCAGCCAGGATGCTTATCATAATAGCGCTAGAAGACAGGGCATCAACTGATGTCAAAAAGGATATTTTAGAGATAAGAGACAAATATGCCAAAGACTTCCTTGATTTTATAGTTACTCGCCATCTTTCAGATATTCCGGGCGAAGCCAGGGTAAAAGGTGCAAACGTTTCTTATGCGGCAAGATACGCAAAGGAATACTTTGATAAAAATAAGATACCTTATGAGAATGTGATTGTCTCGTGCTTTGACGCGGATACTGTGCCGAACCCTGATTATTTCAGCTGCCTTACTTACCGTTTTATGATGACTCCTGACAGGATTAAAAGGAGTTACCAGCCTGTCCCTGTTTATCATAACAATATCTGGGATGTTTCGGGCTTTGCCAGGATACTTGACATCGGGACTTCTTTTTTTGAACTGGTTGAAGCTACAAATCCAAGGAATATGGTTACCTTTTCAAGTCACAGCATGAGCTTCAAGACATTGGTGGATGTGGGTTTCTGGCCCGTGGATATGATTTCCGATGATTCAGCTATTTTCTGGAAGGCGTTTATCCATTACGATGCTGATTATCAAACAGTGCCCATATATACCACAGTTTCTATGGATATAGTGGCTGGCAGGAATATAAGAGAGACCTTTATCAATATATATAAGCAAAAACAACGCTGGGCATGGGGTGTTGAAAATGTGCCGATAGTCCTAAGGGCGTTCCTGAAATCAAAAACCATAGCTATGTATAAAAAAATTACATATGGGTATAGGCTGTTGGATACATTTATTTCATGGGCAACATGGTCATTCTTGCTTGCTTTCATAATCTGGCTTCCTGTTTTCTTCGCAGGCAGGGAATTCACGAACAGCACGGCTTATTACATTGTGCCTCGAGTGCAGGGGACAATATTCCAGCTCTCGTCAGTTGGGATTGTTATATGTGTGTGTCTCAGCATCCTGATGCTGCCTTCGAAAAGGATAAGGTATAGCCTTTTAAAGAAAATACAGCATATATTTGAGTGGCTGTTTATCCCTGTGATTATACTTGTGCTGAGCGCCTTGCCGGCTTTGGACAGCCAAACGCGCCTTATGTTTGGAAGATATGCGGAATTCTGGGTAACGGATAAATACAGGAAGTCATGAAAAAATATTTTCTAATAATATTGATTTTTACAGGGACAACACATTGCGCTGTCCCTGTGTATGCGGATGACATCAGGACAGGCACAACATTCAGCCAGGTGCAATGCGAATACCTTGATATGGACTGGAAGGATGTGTATCTGGAGGTGTTGAAAATGGATTTTGACGTTATACGGCTGGCTGCGTACTGGAACAGGATTGAAAAGGAACAAGGCGTGTATGATTTCAGAGAGTTGGACTGGCAGATAGAGAAGACTGAAGAAAAAGGCGTAAAAATCCTTCTTACGGTGGGAATGAAGGCCCCGCGCTGGCCTGAATATTTTATTCCGGCATGGGTTATGAGCAAGACAAAGGTAAGGCCGGGCGCAAATGTAGCAAACAATAAAACTATACGGGAAGATACGCTGAGCTTCATAGAGGCTGTTATAAAGAGATACAGAGATAAGGATATTATTATTGCGTGGCAGATAGAGAATGAGCCGTTTAATAGATCCGGGCCCAAAAATTGGTGGATATCCAAGGACTTTTTAATGGAAGAGATGGACTTGGTTAAGAAGTTAGACGCTAAAAATAGACCGATTGTAATAAATGCCTTATCGCTTCCGAATGCTTTCCTTCGTTTTTTTCCAAGCTGCTGTATAGCAAGAATCCTATACTTGAAACAATTGATTTTGCAGAAGCGCCTGCTGTAAACGTCTATGCCAGGACAGGCCATAAATTATGGAATTCAAAAATATGTTTTGTAACCCGGCCCAGGGAACGGATAAAATATTTAAAACAGCTTATTGAATATGCAGGGCGCAGGAATAAAAACTTATGGATCACAGAGTTACAGGCAGAACCATGGGATCCGGGAGAACTCGTCCATCTGAAAGAAGAAGAATCTATCACCTGTTGGCCCGCGAGCTTCAGCATAGCATTCATGGAATTGCGTTCACTCGGGATAGGCACAATTTTTCTCTGGGGGGCGGAATACTGGGTTTACCGGATAAAGGTTTATAATGATCATGCGTGGTTAAACGCGGTATTAGAACTCAGGGACAGCCATCCCTGATTTTCCTATTTTTCATGAACAGGAAAAAGAGCAAAATTTTAAAATATGTATTTATGATTTATCTTTTAATTTTTTCAACAGAAGGATGCTCATACCTGGCTCATATGGATCAGCTGATGACATTGAAGAGATTTTCTAATAATCGTCAAAAGACGGAGAATTATGTAATGGTTCAGGATGAATCCTTTGATAAATTATTGGACGATATCAAAAATAATCGGCCTGAAAAAGGGATGTCAAAAAAGGCGATAATATCTAAATATGGGAATCCTGTCATCTGCAAGGAAGACGGGAAGGGATCAGGCATTGAGGAGTCCTGTCTTTATCGTCATGTCCTTGAGTATTTTCCACATGATGCGGCATATCTTTATTTTGATAGAGATCAGAAATTATATTACTGGGAATTGGAAAAAAGGAAATAAAAATGCCGGGCCAAAAACAGAAGAAGGGGCTGTTGCTGGAGGGTTGCCTGGCGCGGCTGCAAAATGGCATTCATTATAGGTTTTTTATTTTTTCGCTTATTCCAACTATTTCACGTGCTCAAACAAAATATGAAAAAGCAATTTTTGCCGATGGTTGTTAAGAATTGCTATAAAAAATCCAATAAACTGTAAATTTTATCGTTTTAGTTGTGGGCGCGATCAGTATTTACAAAAAATATGGGGCGGCAGTATGAACAAGAAAGAAAAGCTCAAAAAGAAATTAACGCCATTACAGCATAAAGTAACACAAGAAAACGATACAGAGCTGGCATAACCAGAAGGTATATAATAATGAAAATCATCGCATTTAACGGTAGCCCAAGGAAAGAATGGAATACAGCAACCCTGCTTAAGAAGACCCTTGAGGGCGCATCATCACAAGGCGCAAAAACTGAGCTTATCCATCTTTATGATTTAGACTATAAAGGCTGTATTAGCTGTTTTGCTTGCAAAGAAAAAGACGGCAAAAGCTATGGTAAATGTGTAGTGAAAGATTCTCTCAAACCTATCTTTAAGCGAGTTGAGAAGTGTGATGCTATTATCTTTGGCTCACCTATATATCTGGGAAATGTTACTGGAGAGATGCAATCATTTATGGAGCGGTTGGTTTTCCCATATCTGACGTATATTGATCCCCCGCAGTCTCTTTTTCCCAAGAAGATTCCCGCGGGATTTATTTATACCATGGGTATTCCAGAAGAGCAGATGAACGAATTTGGTTATGGCCAGCGTTTCGTGAATATAGGACGCTTTCTTGCAAGGATCTTCGGCTCAAGTGAAATTCTCTTGTGTTTTGACACATTTCAATTTAATGATTATTCTAAATTTGTCGCGCCCCGCTTTAATCCTGAAGATAAACTGAAAAGAAGAAAGGAAATATTTCCAAAGGATTGCCAAAAAGCTTTTGAGATGGGTGTCAGATTTGCCAAAAAATAAGGTGATTTATCATCAATGTCC
>Ga0172368_10002858_pt1 | contig 21581 bp, 25 predicted proteins | sample Lak11m_FD_114540 | JGI IMG/M metagenome (GOLD analysis project Ga0172368, IMG submission 114540) | Freshwater microbial communities from Kabuno Bay, South-Kivu, Congo - kab_022012_11m | ecosystem: Environmental > Aquatic > Freshwater > Lake | place: Democratic Republic of the Congo: South-Kivu...
GAAAAAGATGAAAGGTATTTTAAGAGGATACGTGAGAATCTATCAGGCTATGACTTATTACTTTCAAAAAAAATTTCATATAGTACATTTAATGATTTTTTAGAAATATCAAAAATGGAGTAAGATGTGGATTGGTACAGGGCAGAGTTCTTAAATTCTGATCTGCCATCAGACGAGCTGATAATAAATTCAGGGTTGAATCGAAAAACCATTTCTAAGATGTACAAAATTGCTTAAAATGACGTATAATACAAGCATGAGTAAGTTACCTGTTCCGTGTCAAACTTGTGGTATTGAGAACATGGTAGACATGGATAATTTGGAAAAACAACGTATAGATAAGGTTGCATTCAAATTAGGATTTAAATGTCCAACCTGTGGTTCTTGGGTAACGGTCTCATATAGGACACAGATGTTGGATGATGCGCTGAAGAAGCTGAAGAATAGATTACCCAACAGTGCAAATTACCGTTTTCACTTTGCCAAAACCCTCAAAAAATGTGAGGGTATTCAGGAGAAATATGGCGGTTTCTGAGACAAAAACGTGGTTAAGTCTGGATGAATGGGCGAAGGTTATAGGAATTAATCCGCTTCATTTCAATGGTCTATCCAGCACTAATTTTAACAATACCGTCTGTGGTGACGTCTGGTTCCAATATGCCTGGCAGAACTCTGATCGCATTGGTCGTGAGGAAGTTGCTCAAGCCATCCACGAAGCCGAAGCCGTCATAAGCAAGGAAGTCGGTTATAATCTGATACCTGACTGGACAATTGAGGAACGCTTGGATTACAGACGCCCCATCGTTACAGGTGTATTCAATCTCTCTGGAACGAATCCACGAGGTCTACTCAAATCGGTAGAGTTGCGCAAAGGGCATGTAATATCAGGTGGTGTTCGTGCCAAAACCGCCATAGAGCTAGGCTCTGCTGTTGTCAGAACAGACCAGAATGGAGATGGATATTCAGAATTATGTACAGTTACTGTGATAACAACCGTGACAGACGCGAATGAAATACATGCTTATTATGTAGGCAAGTCAGGAGCAGACCGATGGGAGATACGCCCGATAGATGTATCCATTTCCGTAGGCGTGGCTACAATCACATTCAATTCGTGGCAGATCGTTGTAAATACAGCATTGGATACTTTGGACGCAGTTGCAATAGACGGTGATGCGGTTGGTAGTTATGAAACAACCATTGATGTCTACCGTGTTTACAATGACCCTGCCACACAGGTTCAGTTCATGTGGGAGAATGCACCAGGCTTAACCTGTTGCTCAACATGTGCAGCTTGTACACTTGGAACGCAGGCTGGATGCTTCCACCTGCGAAATCCACGATTGGGCATTGCGGTACCTGCACCTGCTTCGTGGGATTCGACTAATGAGGAATTTAATATCAGTGAATGGACAGCTTGCCGCGAACCAGATCAGGTGCGTTTCTGGTATTATTCTGGTTATCAGGATAAATCAATTGACAGATATAATGTAGTCATGTCAAATTATTGGAAGTATGCGGTTAGCTTCTATGCTGCATCCCTGCTTGATAGATCGGTTTGCGGGTGCAGCAACGTCAATCAATTCATCGAAAGGTGGCGGTTTGACATGATGACAAGCACTTATGGGAACGGCGTAGGAGTTTCTATAAATCTTACTACCGAGCAGTTAGCGAACCGATTGGGTACCACCAGAGGTGCATTATACGCATGGAAGCGTATCAATCAGGAAGGTGTTCGAATAATCAAAGGATAATCATGGAGCGTATAGTACATACTGACGATAAAGGTCGCAACTATGATGCGTGGAAGGGAGAAGATGGTCAATTTGTTATCATAGGACCAGGTGAGGGTTTGGTTGATTCTCTCGAATTACCTGAACCATTTGCAACAAGATTACACAATGTATTACATTCCCGCGGGTTATTAAACTCACGAGAATTGAGCAGGAGATCGAAAGAACTATTCGGTGCTTTACAGGAGGCTTTGACAATTGACGTACAGCGGTTGAACGAAGCATATTATCAATATGAGCAAGAAGATTTAGGAGGTCGAAATGACTGAAGAAGTTGCCTTAACTAGTTTGAACCAAAGAGTATGGTATGTGGAAGGTGGGGTACATCCCCTCCGCTCTCCCGAGTTTTTAGGGTTGGGCAAATTCTCATCCGATCCATCACATACGATTGGTGAAGACACCAAGATAACCGCGCCTGATCCCAATGACTTTACAAGAGATATTCAGATTGGGACTGTACGCGGAAATGATGAGCGTCCTACGCTATCCATCGGTTCGCGTTATACATCCCAGAAAGATATTCTCATGGGATGGAAGAACCGCCGATGCCGTGTTGATATTTATGCCCTGACGGGTCGTTGCGGAAATCCACAAGACTTTTCAGAAGGTGGCGAAAAATGGGTATTCTTCCCTGATGGTCAAATCTCCAGCCACAGCTTTGAAAACTTCGGTGGATATGGTCGGGATGAAAACTCGCCCACCAACGATTCTGTTGATATGACAGCCGAGGATTACTGGGAATTTCTAAAAATGAACCAGGAAGAAATCGGACAGGCTGAAGCCATCCGCTCCATTATGACCATTGATGTCTATCGTGGCGACAACTGCGAAGATTGTGATGATCCATGCGCACGTATTTTAGCCACCATGACAGGTGCAGGCACAACTCCTGGTACTTTGCCAAAACTTCTATACTCGGATGATGGCGGAGACACATTCTCAGTTGAAAATATATCCACCATGTTCTCTGATGAAAATATAACCGATGGTGAAATTATCGGTGGCGATTATGTGGTTCTGTCCGCAGATTCAAAGTCGCTGCACTACACCAATATTGGCGAATTGTTCCTAGACGAGAATAGCTGGAAAGAGGTTACTTCTGGATTCAACACCACAAAAGCACCTCAGGCTATCACATCTGTTGATGCACGCCATAGTTGGATATGCGCTCTTGGCGGGTATATCTATTTTGTGAGAAACCACAAGATAGGCGTTGAGATACAGGAACAGGGTGTTGTTACAACCAATAACTTGTATGACATCCACGCCTATGATAAAGATCGCGTGGTTGCCGTCGGTGCATCAAACACCGTCTTGACAACAACCAACGGTGGACTGACGTGGAGCTCTGTGACCGGTCCATCCGTCGGTGTTACCCTTGCCTGTGTTTATATGTGGGATAATGACACCTGGTTCGTTGGTGAAGGCGCAGGAGGAAGCGGCAAACTGTGGGTTACGAATAATACAGGTAACACATGGACTGAAATTGCCCTGCCTGCAACCTATGTCAGGATTTACGCCATTGAATTCGTGTCCGTAGCTGAAGGCTATCTCCTGGCTAACTCCGGATCACAAGGTTATGTGTTGAAAACCATCACCGCCGGAAACGAGTGGGATGTACTGCCACAAGGCAGAAAGACCATCGCAGTTGAGAACTCTTACCTGCGTGAACTGGCTGTATGCTCTAAATATGCCAACACTGTTTACGCTGCGGGCGTGGCAAAGGACGGATCGTCAGGCACAATCTTAAAGATGTCTGCTTAATTTATAAGAAAGGAAGCGAGGAAGCATGAACAAAGATAAGTTGGAAATGAAAACCATCCGCGCAATTGCGGATACCAAGAAAGACTCGCAGAATGAAATCACTCTTTCGAGTGGCGTAGTTCTGCGAGCCACTAAAGCCAACCCGATGACACTAATTACCGTAATGTCTCGGTATCCACGTCCTAAACCACCAATGGTTTATATTGAAGTTATGGGACGCGAGATGGAAAACCCCGATAACCCTGACTATATAGAGAGGGTCAAGAATTGGCAGATTGAAAGCAACACACAGGTATTGAACGCTCTGATTATTTTAGGAACAGAATTGGTAAGTGTTCCAAAAGGCGTTCAAAAACCTTCAGATGAAAAGTGGTTGAAAAAATATCAAGTATTAGAAATGCCTATCCATCCCGACAACGAAGATTGGCGATATTTGACATGGGTTAAGTTTGTCGCCGCACCTGAAGAGAGTGATTTAGAGATCATAATGGAGGCAGTTGGCAAGCTTTCCGGAATACAGGAGGAAGACGTAAAATCCGCCGAGCAGTTTCCTGGGCGCGCTGATAAATAACGGCGAGAATCTGGTCAGCGTCACGGAAGTTGAGCTGAACCACGGCCCCAATACAGGAATACGCCTGCGCGTATTGGGAAACGGATTAATTCCGGTTTTCGAGGAGCATAGTGTTAGAATAGATAACAGGTTAAGTTTGGAGGAATGGGATAATATCCCATATATGGAGCGTGCCATGATCGTCGCCTTACATCGAGTGAAAAACGCTATAAATAATCTGTTTACAGAAGCACAGATACGAGAGGATAATAAAATAAGCAAAGGACGAAGATAATGGTCGCACCAGCAACGATAGCATCGGCACAAAAAATATTAGTAGGTGTTCAATTTGCAGTCACCTCAATTAATAAATTTAATAAACAAGTTAGTGAGGTGAAAAGCATTCTGAATTCTATTAAGCCGAAGGCGACTTTAATCGAACGCGCCTTCAAGTCTTTGAGCGACAGAATAAAGGACTTCTCAACCAACGTGATAGTGAGGATACTTACCATCGCATTCGGCGTATTGGCCAGAGATGCGATTCAAACAATAATATATAAATTGGGGGAAATGATTAATGTTGTTATTGAGGCTACCAATGAGTTCCAAGCTTTGGAAATACGATTAAACACATTCAACCTTAACTCATTAATTGAATCTGGTTTATCCTATAACAAAGCCATTAGAGAATCTATCAAATTAACGAAAGATCAATTAGAGTGGGCAATTAAATTAGCAAAAGCATCTCCCTATGATGTATTAGAGACTGCAGCGGGTTATTCGCTGGCACGATCGTATGGTTTTGCGGACGAAAAAGCAAGAAAATTAACCAATGCCATACTTGATTTTTCGGCAGGTATGGGATTAAATAATGATGCAATTGAACGCATTATTACCAACTTGGGGCAAATGTCTCAGCAGGGTAAAATCACTGGAACAGAACTGCGCGACCTTGCCAGAGGTTCGTTTGTTCCCGTAAATAAGATTCTTGGAATGGTTGCAAAGAATCTTGGGATAACAACCAGCGAGCTTAATAAATTGAGAAAGGCAGGAACAACAGATCCTCAATGGTTCATTGATGCCTTTATTCAACTTGCCGATACCGAATTTGCTGGTGCGTCAGAAAGAATGTCGCGTACTTTTGGCAAGGCAATAGGAAATATGAAAGACTTATTTCTTAGTTTATTTACCCTGCATTCAATTAAACCCGTATTTGATGCCCTCGGCGCAAGTATAGCCAATTTAGTTGAGGCTTTTGATGATAAAAAATTCGCCATATTAGAATCTTTATTTAAAAGAATAGGTAGAGCGCTCGTAAATATTGTAAATGGCATACTGGGTCTTTTGCCAAGCGCAGAATCAATGTCGGATACGATTATTGATGTAATTGGCAATATTGCGGTGTGGTTGGAGAAAAATAGAAATACTATAGTAGAATGGGCAAAAAAAGCAATAGAACTATTTAATAAAGTCTCATGGGCGGTGGGCAACGTATTAATCCCTTTCATAAAATATGAATTATTACCTGCACTGCAAAGATTGAAAGAATGGTTTATTGAAAATAAAACAATGATTATTCTGGTTGTTAGTATATTGATTGCCATGTTCCTGGCGTGGGAAATAGGTGTGATAAATGTCAGATTACAATTCTTGCTGCTTGGATTTGCATTTAAGTCACTGTTAGCACCTATTAAATTTTTATTTACTTCTATAAAAATTTTATTTGCAGCTCTTGCATTAGCGTTGGAGGCTATTCCCCTTTTATTTATCAAGGTAATAATTAAAATAAGATCATTAATTAAAGCAGGTAATTGGGAAAAACTTGGTTTGATGATCATATTTGGTATTGTAAATGGGTTATTTGCAGGTTTACCTATTTTAATAATGACGGTCTTCAAGATAATAAGCTGGATAATCACCATATTTAAAAGCGCCTTTGGTATGCACTCACCATCTAAAGTGATGGCAAATCATGGTTTGAATATCATGCTTGGGCTTGCCAACGGCATCAAGCTGGGAGGTCTTGTGGCTATATCGGCAGCCAAAGACATTGCCGATCAAGTTGCAGGTGTAATGGGAATTACCAATAACAAGGTTGGTCAGAATCTTGCGGGACAGTTTTTGGGCAAGAATAACGATGTAATGCGCGGTGAAATGACTAAAGGAGAAAAAGAAGACCCGTGTGCTTCGGGAATAGACAAATGTATCACCGCCCCAATAGTGACCGCACTGGGAGGAATAGGAGACCCGTGTGCTTCGGGAATAGACGAATGTATCACCGCCCCAATAGTGGAAAAATTGGGAGAAATAAGGGAAAACAATGAAAGATGGATTAGGAAAAATGGAATAGAAAATGATACCGGCAATTTCTGGGAAAATATGAGCATTGACTCCGAGGTTTTATGGAATCAAATGAGCATTGACTCCAAGGCTATGTGGGAAGATATTAAACGTTCTTTCTTAGATAATTGGACAGGAGTTCCAGAAGAAATAGCAAACAAAATTACTACCAGCACCACCAACGGAACAAACAAATGGTTTTCATATTTCATAACTAAAATTGATGAGATAGCTGTTAAATTTTTGAATATACCACAAGCTATAATTGATTTTTTAAAAAAATTTGATTTTTCAGACTTTTTTAATAACTGGGGGAAAGGAGGATCAGGATTTGATAAAAAAGGTTTTCAGTTTGGCAGTACCGTTCCTACACAAGGAAGAACTTACAACTCTAACGTAAGAAACTTGAGTGTTACCAATAACTTCAACCATATGCAAAAAGGACAGTCTATTACAATGGATTACGAAGATTTGAGATTCTGGGTATAAGGTGTGATATGTCAAAATTAAGTATTCTTGTTCCCGAATCTACAACCAATTATATTCGTAATCCGGCATTAAGGATTGACACCACGGGTTGGAATTCCTTCCGCAGTGCAAACATATTGCGCTCTTATACTTATTCGAGACATGGCATTGCTTCCCTGAAGGTTGTAACGCTTGGTACAGTCATATCCGAAGGCGCATATTATCGTGTCAATGAATTGGTAACTTACGATAGCCCCGTAAGCGTGAGTGTTTATGTTCGCGGCGAGGGCAAGATAATTTTACGTCTGAACGATAATAGTGCCGACTCAACTGGATCACCCAATGTACGGCAATGGGATTCCAAAATAGCAACTTTGCGTAATGATAGATGGCAACGCATAACTGTTCCAGGTTATTGCGCAAAATCAGACAACATGAGCATGGTCATAACAACTTACGGAGAGACGCCACAAGCGGTTACATTCTACGTTGATGGCGCACAGATGGAATTACACCCTTACGCGACTACATACTGTGATGGATTTCAACCTGGTTGTCATTGGAACGGTCTTTATGACAGTTCTACGTCATCCAGGAGTGCTTATACGAGAGAAGGTGGTAGGTGGGCGATGGTTTCTGGACCCGATAGAGAGCGCGAAGATATTTACATGACTGTTGTAACAGGACTTGGGGTTGCCCCGATAGCCAACAACAGACATGTTTATTCGCTGTCACCTGGTGGGTATCTGGATAACGTCAAAATACTTGAACGCCCCATCTCCCTGTTATTTCATGTAAAACACAAATCTATTCCGCGAACATGCAAGGAAGCTTTGTCTCTGGATAAACTCCACGAATTGAGACAGATGCTGATAGATATAATCAAACCTGATAGAACAGCAGGTAATCAACCATTTTGGCTAGAATATCAGGATGGAGACATTCCCCTTTATATAAAAGTACATTATGATGGCGGGCTGGAGGGTGATTGGGATATTCGCAATCAATGGGTGATGGACTTCCCATTGCGTCTGCTTGCTCTTTCCCCGATGATGTATGAAGATAATCAGGAAAACTATGCCATAGATTTTACCAACACAGCCACGTTCAACGATGTGGTGGGAAAGATAGATGGAGACTGGAACAGTTTGAACGCTGGCGTAAATAATACCGTGCGCACTCTGGCAGTTGGCAAGAATGGTGAAGTGTATGCAGGCGGCATATTCACATCGGTTAACCCTGAATCATCAGACGCAGCCGTCATAGCTTATTATGATGGAACGGCATGGATCAACATAGCAACTTCAATGACGGGAAGCGACATATTAGCCCTTGCCGTTGCTCCCGATGGAACTTTATACGCAGGTGGTACATTTTCGATATTGAACGGAGTAGCCGCCGCCAATATTGCAAAGTGGGATGGTACAACATGGACTGCACTAGCTGCGGGTGTTAATTCAACAGTTAACGGTATCTCCGTTGCCCCCAATGGTGATGTATTTGTGGTGGGTGCTTTTACAACCGCAGGTGGTGTTTCAAGACGATATGTAGCAAGGTATGACGGAAGTTCATGGCATTCAATGGGCGCACAGGCAGGCTTGAATGACGCCTGTTATTCAGTTGCAGTATCAAAAGATGGCAAACATGTTTATGTGGGCGGTGATTTCACAGATCAATATGGCTTGGCAGCAAGTGCATTACTTCGTATTGCCAAATATACGGTATCGACAAATACTTTCTCGGCAATGGGCAATGGATTTAATGGACGGGTAAATGATATAAAATTATCAGATGCGAACATTGTTTATACCGGTGGTAATTTTTCCCTATCTGGTATTGCGCCCATGCTTAGAATAGCAAGGTGGAACAATTCGGCTTGGGAGCAGGTCGGCAATGGCTTTGATTCTAGCGTCTCTGGCATCGCCATAGATACCAAAGGGAACATGGTTGCTGTCGGCTCATTTGGTTATTCAGGCGAACTGCCTATAAAAAAAATAGCCCTATGGAATGGTTCTACGTGGGTTTTCATGGACATCAATATTAATTTTGGAAGCGATACCATTACTCTTTATGCTGCGATATTCAAGGGAGACGACCTGTTCTTCGGCGGTTCAACTCTAGGAACACTCACGTCAAGATACTCTGGAATAACTTATGTCACCAACCCAGGAACTGCGGAAGTACGACCAACATTCTATTTCAAGGGATATGGCAATTTGAGATACATTGAGAATCAAACTACGGGTGCGAAACTCTGGTTTAATCTCACTATTCTTGAGAACGAAGAGGTGTTTCTCGATCTTGGTAATGGCAGGTTCTATTCAAGCCTTCGCGGTGACTTATTCTATACAATGTTGCAAGGAAGTGATTTTCACGCCTTCACCCTGTTACCTGGTGAGAATAAAATATCCGCCCTGAAACTTAATGATGTCAACGCACTCATAAGAGTCATGTTCACACCTGTACATTGGTCTGCCGATGGAACTAAAGTAGTCGAGGAATTCTAATGGGTGCGACATATGAGTTCTGGCTGACAGATGATAGCGGGAACAAAATGTTCCTGCTTGATAAATATTCATCTGTTTACTATACCAGATGTTGTAATATCCTATCCACCATTCAGATGTCATTCGCTTTCAAAGAATGGTTCTCGCAGGTTAAGCCCTTCTTTCAACCTGACTGGAGAATAGATGTATGGCGATGTCCAGGACAGGGCTACCCAATGCGCAGGGAAGAAATGTATATGCTTCGCAAGGCGGAGATTTATACGCGCAAATCTGATGGAATTCAGATGATAATCCTGCGCGGCAGGAACGGCATGGAGCTGTTAAACAGGAGAAGCGTCATCCAGTTTGAGGAAACAAGTTATACAGATAAAACCGATTACATTGACGATATGATGAAAGAGATTGTCAGAGAACAATGCCTGTATGGAAGCTGCCTGAACATATCTGGAGCTGTGGATAACGACAGAGGTTTTCCGGTAGACGAATTTGTAGTCCAGGAAGATTTATCTTTAGGACCAGAAACCACCCTATCCTGTCCGGACAGAGTTGTTTTTGACATAGTGAAAGAACTGCGCGAAACCTCATTCGCCTTGAACTACAGCGACGAGACCAAAAGAAAAATATACTATTCAGTATCTCCTTTCATAATGACGGACGGAAGAGTTGGGTACAGGTTTGAAACTTATGCAGATTTGAGAGGGGCGGATAGGACTAACGGCGTGATATTCTCGGTTGAGAACGGGAACATGCTTGAACCTACCTATGAAGAGAATCATTATGACGAGATTAACGCTTGCTACGCCAAGGGGCAGGGATTGGAGAATGAAAGGCTGACATATGAATTGGAGAACCTGACACTCATACAAAAGTCAAGATGGAACAGGTGTGAGGAAGTGCGCACCGCCACAAATGAAGATGGAGAAGATGGACTTATCACAGCTGCAAATACGGCGTTGGCAGAAGGCAGACCCATCTTTATGCTCGACGCAACATTTTTGAACACACCTGGAAGCGAGTACACACCCAGAAGCCTGTATGGAATAGATTGGGACATGGGCGATCTCATTCCCGTCAATTATGCCGGGAAACAATTTGATATTGAAATATGCAGTGTTGGTGTATCCATAGATGAAGATGGTAGCGAAAGCATAATTGGAAGGAGCGTTGAGAATGGAGAATAGAAATGCTCTGATAACCATCCAAAAACATATTGACAAAATAGAGAAAGAGATACGCCGATTAGGGAGTATGAAGGTTCGCCAATTCAATGCACTTTTCGGATTGGCAGGTTCTGGTCACGTTATCATTGGCGTGGGTGGAATTCAGATAATGCAGAGTACAGCCGTCATGGGTGAATGGCAGACCGATGGCGACATATTCATCGGTTCTAATATTGCTTCGCCTGCCTCCACCTATTTCAGCATACTGGCACAGGCACAGACCTACAACGGAGAGGCATTCAGTGCTGGAGATATGCTTATAGGTGATAACTCCGCGTTAAAAGCTAACATCTTTTGGGACAAATCGGCAGGAAGACTAAACTTCAGGGGAGGCACGACCACAAAGGCTTATATTGACACAGACGGAACATTCGTTGCGACAGGTGCGAATATAAGCGGAACCATCACGGCAACCACAGGCACAATTGGTGGTTGGACAATAGGATCAACAGAAATAAGAAATTCTGGTTCAACCGTAATACTAAGAGGTGCTGGAAATTTAGCATTTGGTGCAACTCCGCCGACAAGCGCATCTGTTGGAACAGGCTTATTTATGGATTCAACCGGACTATATGGGTTGGCTTCAAGTGTTCAACAAATAATATTTAGTGCCGTCACCGGCAAGATCACCGCCGGAAATAATACGGTCACTATGGATGCAAGTGGTATAGCCATACTAACTACGTCTTCTGCCTCATCCGAGGGGTCAATTGATACGCCCAACAATATAATGTGGAACTATTCACCCTATAAATCTTTTAACCTCTATTCCTGGTACGATGCCTCAGCTGGATATATTTATGGAAACATAATTTCAAGAGCGAATGCAGACGAAACATCGGCAAGAATTCAAATAATAACAAGAAACTATTCAACAACGCATAATGCTTCTATTGCGTTATTGTCCCCTGAAAGTTCAAACGGAATTATAACCATGGCGTCTGATAACATCATATTGACTTCTACAAGTGGTGTTTATCTAAACGATACCACCAATACAAATTCCACAAATGGGCTTACTATAAATCAAGGAAATGCAGGTGATGAAATATTTTCTTTGAAAAGTTCTTTGATTGACCATCCTTACAGCAACAACACTGAGGCAGATACTTATTTTGGCATAACAAAGTTTATAACCGGTGTGGGTGGATCAGTTTTATCTGGATTTACAGAAACTTATGTCGGGATGAACATCAAAGCCTATATTGTCAATACAAGCACCAATAAAACAACCGCGGCATCTGCTCCCATTTTGCTGGATTCTATATATAGTGGGGGAACAACTCCAGGTGTACCGCAGGTTCTTGGAAGCACAAATAATTTGCTTGTTATTAGAGATTATACGACAGCGAGATTTGCTTTTGATGCAGCCGGTACGTTACATCACATACCCGATAGTGATACAAATATCAACCTTCTTACAGTACAGGTAACTGACACACCAACAATTTCGTGGAACGAAACGGCAGATACGTTCCAATTTAATAAGGGTATTCTATGCACGTATAAATTGACTGCCGGAGGTAACATACTCTCTGCCAATTCTAGTCCGCAGTTGGATGTAAATAGTTTGACCGGAGGAATATTATCCATCTCAAGTAGAGATGCGTCTCTTGTTGCCAATGACCTTATCGGTAAAATAATATTTTGGTCAAACGATACCCAACTGACTACAAAAAATATAGGTGCCAGCATAGAGCTTTATGCTACGAACACCGTTTCAACTGACGCACCCCAAAGTTATATGACCTTCAATGTTTCGGGAAGTTCTACTGGAACTGATCCATTGGAGCATATTAAATTTGCTCCAACGACAGTACCGAAAATCGGATTTTTTGGAGCAACTCCCGTAGTAAAACCTACGGCTTTAACAACCGCCCTAACAACAATTACCCCGCCTGCCTATAGCGCTGATTATACTATTCAAGCAATGATAAGCGTTACTGTGCCAGGAGGAACACTTTGGGGATTCAAAGCAGAGAACGAGGGTAATACGGTTATAAATGTAATTAAAAATTTACAAGACAGAGTAAACGACCTTGAATCCAAACTTCAAGGGCTTGGCTTATTAACTTAATAGTAAACAACTAGACCCTTGTCGGGTTAAGGAGATATTAATATGGATAAGGAAGCATTGGATATTACCAAACTATCAATAACGGAATTGAAGGCGTATGTATATGACCTGATAGAACTTAAAGAGCAGAATCAGGTGAATATAAACATGCTTGTTAATGAGATAAACAGGCGAAAAGAAAAGCCTTCACCTGTTGAGATGAAGGCTTCTGGCATAAAATAGGTTATTTTATTTCAGAAAGCCCGACAGGTCTTTTTTTATAAAGACCTTTGGTTTTTCAATAATCTCCTCATAATACGTCGAAATATTACCATATTTAGTGGCTTTCTCAACCAACTTGGTATCCGTCTTTAGTACAGGGCGAAAGTCATCGCACGTGTTAAATTTAATCTCATACCCTCCGTGAGACGGTTTCTTCTCACCGTCAAGGTCATAGATGGTTATGGCATCCTGGCACAGTTGTTCAGTCAATTCAATTGCTTTTGCAACCGCCAGGGCATGATTGACAAGCAATGCCTGGTAAAATGGGGATGCTTTAAATTCTGCTAAAGCATCCAGTTTGGCTTTCTTTGCATCTTCTTCATGCTGCCGTGCTTTTGCTAATTCTTTCAATGTATCTATCACGCCAACTCCTGTTGTCCTTCACTTTTGTAGGCTTCGGTTAGAGCCTGGCGTATCTCTATCATACTTACTTCGCTTGGCGGATCACCAAAGGCATTTACTTCCATGATTTTCAAAAGGCATTTCACCTGGACAGGCAACAACTTCTTGGTGGATGCCGTACCGCACAACCAGCGGGTGAATGTATAGCGCATGGTTTTGTCACCATTAAAGATACTGTCAATCGAGGAGGCAAGCACTTTGCGCGTCATGTCATCTGCTACGATCTCGGTGTTCTTCTTGGCGAAACTATCCTGCATTTTCCCGATCATCTTGTTGTATTTCTCCCGAAACGTATCGGGAGGGTAAGGACGACCACCTGATTTGTCCTCTGCTTCCTGTTGTGGCATAGGAAACGCCTTATCGAATTCCTCTGCTTCGCTCATGGTTTCCTTTGGGATTTCAAATTTATTTTTTTTTTCCATATCATAATTAATATCGGCATCGTGTGCCTGTGACATTTCTTCGACTGTATAAAGACCAGACAACTCCTGTGGGAACGCTTTACGTAGAGCAAGGCTTTCGGCGCACTTTGCCAGCATGTTTGATGGCATCTTTGCCCATATATATACAGGCTTACCATCTTTGTTAGTCTGTAAATATTCAGTATAAGTTGCAACTCCATAAAGCGCACCGCTAAAACCCTTGCGGTATACGCCAACTTTGGACGCCATTGGAGGCGTTGTTTCAAGCCACACGTCCACCCATTTGCCATCTGCTCCGCACCAGTAAGGACCATCCTGACCCGCATAATCTCCAGTGCGTTCTGCAATCAATCGGAAGCCGTCAATGGAAATACCGATGGACATGACCTCGCGCTGCTCACGATTGTCCCAACGCTTTGTGGTATATATCTGGCGGTTGAATGGATCAAGACCAGTGCGTTTGGCTTGCATAACAAACAGGTTCAATTCGTCATCTGTTGCCCCTTTTGCGATGGTGCGTTTAATCAGATCAATTTGTTCTTTGTTGCCATCAAAACCTACTAATTCATTCGACATTTCATTCTCCTTTATACTAATTAAAATTTGTTTTAGCGGTGCCTTCAGTTAAGCTGGGTAAAAAGTTGATATGATGCTGCGGTTGGTATTTTCTTGGTCTTTGGCGTCTGCATCCCGATCAACCTGTAGCTCTTCTGCCTTTATTGAATCTACCAAGTCGTTTACAGCCAGTCGGACAGATTGGTAATTGCCTTCCAGCTCTGCCAATTCAATTGCATCCCGCAGTCGCCTTATTGCATAATCAAGCGTGTAAGTTGGTTTCATACTGTTATTATTACCGATTATTCTTTATCTTTCAACTGACGAATGTCACCTTCGTCAGTGATATTCATCCCTAGCCAGTTGAAAAGGTCATAAGATAACTCTCTGCCCTCATCGGGCAGGTCGGTAGACTTGTGTAGGCTAGCCAATGCTTTCATCACACGCTCACCATAATACATCCAGTCCTTTATTTTCCCATACTTATCCCTTATCAGCATATCAATATCTCGACTTGAGATACCGCCTTCATCCAGAACAATATCTCGTAATATCCAAAAAGTTTCGTCAAGGGATAGATTGTACCTATTCCTGGCAGCGTACAATGCTCGAAAGTGGGAGTAGTAAACTCGCGGCATTTCCTTTGACATCCTGGTAGCCTTGCGGTATTTCTGCTTGCTACAGAACTCTATGAACATCATATAAGCGTGGGCGAGGTTTTCTACGGTATCGGAGGACACACCCATGTCGTCTGCCAGTCCGATTGTCGCACCGCGTTCATACTTCCCGACGACCTTTGCACACCAGCGGGCGGCTTCCCAACGACCACTGTCTGAGTTCTTATACGCGGCGCAGGCATTTTCATACCATTTTTGTAATTTTGCTTCTTCCGTACTACCAATAAAATACATGGGTGTCTCCTGCTTTATATCTTATCCATATTTAGCAACATTGTAAAGTGATAAATGTCACGTCTCTACAATGTCAATGTTGTGGCAAGCTTTCATAAGTTTAGCCTTTATTTGATATGGCTGGATGCGCCTTCCTTTGCTGTCCTCAACAATGGTCTCGCAGAGACGTATATCCCAATAAACAAAATCTGCCAGGTAATTACAGATATGTACATCATTCACGTCAAGACTGTACTTGACCTGAAGCTGCAGGTCTTTGATCTCACCAGCCTTGACCAGCAATATTAACTCGGTATAGCGGTGCGCTTCCCTTTTTGAACGAAACTTTATCCCATCCACTACGGTTATGTCTGACCTGTACTTTGACATTCATCCATCTCCTTACTTAATAAAAGTTTAAGGTTTTCATGTATTCGAGATAATCGCCTAGATGTAATGTGTAAGTCATTCTTCCATTTCCTTCATGGTGCGGTAGTCAAAATACTTGAACCCGACAGGCTTATTGTCTCTCATCACCACTTCCAAATCTTTGATCGAAGTGCCTACCAATTTGAGCAAGTTGGAGTATCTCAATGCCATTTTACGATCAACAAACTTTGTTCCCTCAATGTAACTTACGACATCATTATTACCGCTCATCTTACTGCCACCTTATGATAAATTCCACAGGTCTCACATCGGTAGACCTCATAAATGCCTTCGTCTCGCACGAATCTCTGCAAGGTCCTATCCCAGCACCGTATGCAATAGCTCCAGATAATGTTCATGTCTTTTTCTCCCTATTCATTCTCTTTGCCCAGCTCTCGCTGTTTGGTGCTTCATCCTGGACGTACCAGAATCCGTTATGCCACGTGGCGGGTCTGCCATTCCGTTTTGATTCAATGAACGCCATATTGTTGACATCCTCAAAACCATTTGGTTTGGGGGAGGGATTATCTTCTCTTGTAAAATTGCCACGATGTCCTAGTTTCATAATATTTCTCCTTTATCTTCTTGGGGAATGGCTCTATATTGCTTGCCTTTGGATTTGACATATCCGTTTTCTTCAAGCCAACGGAAATGAGGGGACATATCAGAATTGGATTTCAGCTTCAATTCGTCGGCGATCTCACGCGTGGTCATACTGAAACCTTCCTTTTGTTGATACTCGATCATAAGTCTGTAAATCTGCATTGCTTTATCTTTCTTGATTACTCGTTTCATTCCACGTCTCTCCCGTTGTAATATATTTCTTTTGTAATTGCGTTCTCGAAGCGCATGGTTCCTGGAAGAAATACCGCATCACACTCTCCCGTTCTACCGTTACGATGTTTCGCAACTATGAATTTAACTGCATTAACATTTAATTTATCGGGTCTATAAATAAAAATGACCGTATCCGAATCATTCTCGATACTGCTTGATTCCTTCAGGTCGTAAAGTCCTGGTTTTCTTTCGGCTCTTGATTCTACGGTTCTATTCAACTGTGCCAATTGAATAACAGGGATATTCAGTTCCATAGCCAGACATTTCAAACCAGATGTGACTTCTCCTATATCCAAGTCGCGCCTCTCGTTCTTCTTATTTGGTTGAGCTAGTTGAATATAATCAACACAGATACAGTCATATTCCTTTTTTCTTGACTGCGTTTTTATCTCTCCTATTTTAATGCTGGGAATGTCTATGATCTGTATGCTCAGGGATTTCAAATCTTCAATTGCCTGCTCATATTTATTGTTTTCGCTTGGGAGGATGCGTCCTCGCATTATTCTCCATGTCTCAATTCCTGATGCTTGGGCGATCAATCTTTGCGTGAACGGGATATGTCCTCCTTCGAGCGAGAATACAAGCCATCTCTTTCCTTGGTGCGCCGAGTTCAATACAATCGTGGCAAGAAAAGCGGTTTTGCCTTGTGAGGTTGGGGCAGCAATTGTTATTAATTCGCCCTTTTGAATGGCAATTATCTCGTCAAGGTCATTAATTCCACTATCTAGTGTTTTAACGTCTAAAACAGCATTTTTAGTGGCATTTGAGGCATTTTCTACAGCACTTCTAATATCGTATGAATGTTTTTCTGCCATTCCGGAAAATGTATTGAGTTTTGCCATTTTTGTTTGCATATCCGCTATTATGTCGAATGCCTTTCTGCCTCCATTAATTGCTTGAGAAGCCACCTCGCCTGAATAGATAAGCAATTGTCTTTTAGCATAATCATCTATGATTAAATTGGCATAAGATGGCGCCGCATTTTGAGAAGGGTTATAGTCACGTATTAAGGATATTGCCGAGCGACCATAAATATGGCTATGCCCAGGAATGCAGAAGTCTTTCAGCTTTCCAATTTTATCCAGCGCATCCCCTAAAATAATTCCATCAAGAGATAAGCCTGCTTCGTGTATATTTACAACTTCCCTCCACGCATCTTGAAACAGCTCCCATCGAAAATATTCCGGTTGGAGAATATCCCTCAAGGTACCGATATGCTTCGGATTGTTTATCACTGCTGCGAATATGGCAATCTCAATATCAAAGTTATACACTGTGTAACTCCATCCATTCTTTATCTGATAGACCGTCCATCCATTCCCTATCCAGTAGTTTATCGAGATAATTTCTCTTATCAATCATACCATCAATAAGCATGAAGAAACCGCGATAGGGGTTATCAATAGATTCAATTATTCCTTCAATTTGTTTTTTTAGGTATGGTGGAACATCCATACCATTGAAAACTCTGTAATCATATTCGGCAAGGATGTTTTTAATCATTTCTTACCAATGGCTTTATTGAGAGTGGGCATTAACTCTTCTGCGGTCATATAGACTGGCGAAGGTTCGGCTGGTTTGGGCAGTGGTTCGGGATGCACATATTTTTTAGGCGCTTGTGGCCACGAATTCTTAACTTGCTCTGGAGTTATTCTCCAGGAATTGATCCTTCTGAAATCATCCGACATATACCAATCCATCCATTCTTCCAAATTGCCTTGTCTCATAATCCATTTAGCTAAATCCTGCCAAGCGCCTGTTCTTGGAATATTGCGATGTAATCCAACCTCCAGAGAGTCTAGTATATCTTCCATGGCATCAATCTTCTGATCTAATCTTTGTTTTTGATAAAACAAGAATCCATCTACTAAATCGCCTTTCTTTTCTTTTTTTGGAGAATTGTTGTTCTTGTTAATATCTTGTTCTTTCTTGTTAGAGTCAAGCTGGCTTGACTCATCAGGGCTATCATTTTGACTCATTGGGGTATTAAAATTAGATGAGTCCAATTTTTGGACTGGTTTTTTATCTTTTCCGATAGCTATAAAATCATCAGAAACATGATAGATATTATATCTTTTTGTGCCTCTCGTAACCGTCAGCAGCCCCAATAATTCTAGTTCATTTATTGCAGTTAATACCGTTTGATGACTGATGTCGAGTGCAGTTGCAATTGTTTTAATTCCTGGAAATGCAATGCCATTATAATCAACACTCAGGGCAATATATATCCATATTCTGAGCGCGTTCGGCTTTATAGCTTTCATCTCTTTTTTGAATGCTGTTGAAAACTTTATCCATGCCGGATGTTTTATTTCGTCAAGTTGGAATCCATCGTTCCGCTCCAACGTTTGCCTGGGTGGCTCTATAACGGTTGACGGATACCGCTTTAGCAACTTATCTGCCTCCCGCAGATTGTCCATAAGAGATTGATCTGTCTTATATTCCTCTTTTTGTTCGTCCATTTCTGATCCTTTATATATAAAACCTGTTTTTTAGTGTTCGCCGCTGTCATCCTTATAGTGCAGGGTTCTGTGGGACAGGACAACATCATTCGTTTTTTTATATTTTATCTTCATAAAGATAACGATAACCTTGCCTGTTTTTATATTCTGGAATTTAGTACCGGGTGACCAGTTATCCCAGACAATACCATCATACTGCCTCCTTATGTCCTCGATGAAGAAGTGACCACCCAAAATCATCTCTCCACTTGGGTCTTTTATTAATTTCCATAGGGGCAAATGTCGCCTTTCGTGCCGGCAGTAGTCATAATCTTCTTCAAGCCCACCCCCTGAGTTCCAGGGATAGCAGCAAGAAATGCTCATTTTTCACACCTCGATAATTTGTCTTCCTTGTGCCCTTCGTTTAACATTTCAAGGTCGTGGTCGTCATAGTTGGTCGATTTGTGCCGGATTTCCTTCCAAGATAATTTGTCTAATATATTCTGTATTCTTTTTAGGTCTGCTTCCAATTTCTCGACTTCTGCATTGGGTACTCTTGGACCGTCCAGATAAACTTTCATTTCCTCGCGCGCCATACAGTCAGGCAATTCGTATCTTACGAATTTACGCATTAATAACTCCATGTCGTCAATAATACGCGTCATTAATCGTATTCCTTCATCCGTAACTTTAACTGGATGGTGTATTATTTCATGTCTATCCCGTTTGTATTGTTCAATGTCTCTCATCTTTTAATTTCCTTCTTAAATTTAATAACAAATACCCATGGGTTCGTATCCCAACCATAACCACGCGTGGCGTTGATAGAGTTCCACAAATTCTCAAAAGCGTGGCGATCGGGGAATATACCTTCTGCAACAATATCTTTCGTAGTTATACTCTGCACTTGTTCCACCCTAATATTGACAATCTCCAACGTGATACGACTTGCCCAACGTGGCATGTGAATGGATGGGATAGTTTTATATCCATCGCCCCACAAATTGTCTGTTTCGTCCGCGCGGTAGCAGAAATGACCACACTCAAACTCTGATTTTGCGCTATTTTTTTCTACGCAAAGGCTTTCACGCACCCAAAGCCGATCTCCGGGCTGACCGTAGGGGCAAAAATCAATTGGCATTCCTTTACGCATATGGTTCTCGTTTGCGTAATGCAATCCAGTTTTGTTTTTTATGTCACCTGGAATATTTGATGGATACCAAACTCCACTGTCCATCAAAACTGGCTGCGGCTTTATTACCCTTCTTGTCTGCGTCTTTCTGCCTTCCAGAATAGCGCATACCATTTTACTAGAGAATATTATCGGATGTTCGTGTTTTTCCATCTTTCACTTTACTTTCGTAGCCGGTTTTGTGTAGACCATGATCCAATATGACATATCCGCGAACCATTTAATCATCTTCTACATCCGTTATTCTACAATAACGCCCATAATATTCTCCGTTTGTTGGAAAATGAACCTGGCAATCTGATGTGTACCAGTATAAACCATCGTTTTTCTCGCCATGCCAATTATCCATCACAGGACACGTACATCCAAGTTTTATCGCTTCGTCACTGCCTGGGTTTGGTATGTTATCTATCATCCTTACACCTCCTCAAAACAACTGATCTTCACGCCCATTAATTTCCAGGCAATGTGGTGATATAAATAAACACTCTCTGTGGCTGTTGCTTTTTCCATTCCTATTTCCTAAATTTCCATAACCGCCTCTTGTTTTCCAGTGATGAACACCCCATCCCGCATTTACGAGACGACTATATTCATCGTCATAACCGCATACGATAATCCGGTAGTTCGGATTAGTACCCCTTTCCAATACCCACTCCTCAACCGCACCGGAAAGATCGTAACTATCGTGCCTGTATATGTCCTTCACTCTTTTTTTTGATCCATACGGCGGGTCAAAGAACATGCCTACCGGCTTGTTTCTATCCTGCCAATTCCCACCGCATACCCGCGTCCAGTCTCCGCACACAACCTTTACATATCTCAGCCGCCGTTGTAACCTATGGATAATGTCCTGCTCACCTCCCAATTCGTGAGTTGTGATGCCTCGATCCCATGTTAGGTGTGGTATCTTCGACGTGATGCCTTTATCGTCTGTTAGGTGTGGTATCCGCGACGTGATGCCTTGATCGTGTACTAGGTATGGTATCCCCGACGTGATGCCTTGATCGTCTGTTAGGTGTGGTATCTGCGACGTGATGCCTCCCTGAACATCCCCCTTTCTTCTCGTCATCATTCCGCCTCCGATCCAGCACGAGGTGACGTATATCCAATAACCCGCCAGTTTAGCGTCGTGGAATTCCGGGTCTTTTAACATATTCTCTAACAAGCTATTTTCTTTGTCTATCAATTGAATTCTGCGGGCTTCCATGTCCACATGACTAACCGGATTATCACAATACTTCATCACCTCATCAGGGCTATGTATGATGGAACGCCATACGTTCACAATATGCCCGTCTTTATCATTGACGATCTCGTAGATTTTCTCGTGTTGTGTCGCTGGACGTTTCAGTAATACCGCACCCGACCCAAAAAACGGCTCGATGTATTGCTTCACGTCTCCGAGATATTGCCATACGATGTCGGCAATA
>Ga0172368_10002859_pt1 | contig 21570 bp, 20 predicted proteins | sample Lak11m_FD_114540 | JGI IMG/M metagenome (GOLD analysis project Ga0172368, IMG submission 114540) | Freshwater microbial communities from Kabuno Bay, South-Kivu, Congo - kab_022012_11m | ecosystem: Environmental > Aquatic > Freshwater > Lake | place: Democratic Republic of the Congo: South-Kivu...
CAGCAGCCGAACTGCCCCGGTGAAGCAACCCAGTGATGCCGAGCTTCGCGAGGCAGTTGCCCTGCTGCAGCAAAAGGCGCAAACGGCGGCCCCAATCTGCAATTCTCGATCGACAGGGACGCCAGCCGGATCGTGATCAAAGTTACCGATTCCAATACTCAGGAAGTCATTCGTCAGTTTCCGCCCGAAGAGATCCTGCATCTGGACAAGGAGCTGACCCGACTACAGGGTTTGCTTTTCAGCAAGCAGGCATGAGAGACCTGTCCAGCCGCTAAATCTGCCTGGCTGACTAATCCGCCAACTAATCCGGATTGGCCGGGGGGTGCGGCAACACCTTGCGCCAGCCCCCGGGACATTCCTGAACGTAGGGGAAATAGGCGCGTTGCGGTTCGCAGTAATACCAGTACGCGGTTTGTGCCGGTGTTGTTGGTGCAGACTCGGCTGGCGACCCGTCTTCCTGTTCCAGAAACACGGGTGGCGGGAGTTGTTCCGGACAGGACTGGCGATCAAAGGGCTGGTAGTAGTGCGGGGGGTACCAGGGACCCCAGCCATAGGCCCAAAACGGGTTGATGACGATGCCAGGGCGGGGGTGCGGGTGGCGCTGGCCTCGATCGGCTAACACCTGGCCATGCCAGGCAAGGCACGAAATCAGAAAAGCAATCAGCAGTTTTGTCGATCTCACGCTATTTCCCTCCGACTCATTTCGGTTGAACCGATGCTTCATTATGGACGGAGCAATGGCCATGGGTGCAGAGAATATGTGGCCGTTTGTAATCGCGCGGTTTCCGGAAGGCAATTCAGACCTTGAAGTAATCGCGATACCAGGCGACAAAACATTGTATGCCGCTTTCGACGGATGTGGCCGGGCCGATTCCTGTCAAGGTTTGCAGTATTTCCGTGTCGGCATATGTCGCAGGCACATCGCCGGGCTGCATGGGCAGGAAGTTCTTTCGGGCGGTCTTGCCCAGTGTATGCTCCAGCGTGTCAATGAAGTGCATCAATTCCACCGGCTGGTGGTTGCCGATGTTGCAGATTCTGTAAGGCGACCAACTGCCCGCCGGATCGGAATCTTGCCTGTCGTAATCCGGATTGGCGGATGGAGGGCAGGAGAGAACGCGCACCACGCCGTCGGCGATGTCGTCGATATAAGTGAAGTCTCTGCGCATTTGGCCGTTGTTGAAGATATCGATCGGCTGATCCGCCAGGATGGCTTTGGTGAACAGGAACAGCGACATGTCCGGCCTGCCCCAGGGGCCATAGACGGTAAAGAAGCGCAAACCGGTGCAGGGCAGGCCGAACAGATGGCTGTAGCTGTGCGCCATCAATTCGTTGGCCTTCTTGGTTGCCGCGTAGATGCTTATGGGATGGTCTACATTGTCATGCTCGGAAAACGGCATGCGGCTGTTGCCGCCATACACGCTGGAACTGCTGGCATAGACCAGATGCTCGGTTCCCGCATGGCGGCAGCCTTCGAGAATATTGATGAATCCGACCAGGTTGCTATCCACGTAAGCGTGCGGATTGGCGAGCGAATAGCGAACACCGGCCTGGGCCGCCAAATGGACGACGCGCTGCGGCGTTTCGGTTGCGAACAGCTCGCGCATTTCCTCCCGGTTGGCGACATCCAGCTTGAGCATGCGGAACTTGGGGTGTGGCAGCAATCGATCCAGCCGCGCCTGCTTGAGGCTGACGTCATAGTAATCGTTGAGATTGTCGATGCCGACTACCTCATTGCCCGCTGCCAGCAAGCGTTCGCAAACGTGCATGCCGATAAAGCCGGCACAGCCGGTGAGCAGAATTTTCATGTCAGGGTGGATGAGGATTGCAGTTCGATGATTTTCGCATGCTTGGCAAAGCTGTTGCCGCAACCGATGAGGATATGCACCAGTCCCGGCAAACCATCAAGGAAGCCCAGTCGCAGGAAATAAAATTTAAGAAAGCGCAATACCGGAGACAATACCAGATGTCCGGCATGGGAGCGCTGGCCCTCGGCATGCGCCTGTTGTGCGGCCAGGGTGGTGTACCGGTTCTGCTTGTCGAGATAGGCGCCGAGACTTTCCGCCGAGTCGTGGAGCAAGTCGCCGTCGAGCGAACCGACCGGAACCTGTGTCAGCACTTTCTCATGCACCGTGTCGGTCGACCAGCGCGCATGGCGTCGGTCAAAAAGACGCAGGTTCCAGTCCGGGTAGCCTTCGCCATGCCGCAAATAGCGTCCCAGGAAACGATTGCAGCGCGGGAAGCGGTAGGCGAGAAAGTCAGGCTTGCACAAAGCCTGCACAATCGATTCTTGCAAAGCGTCGCTAACACGCTCGTCGGCGTCAACGCACAGCACCCAGTCGTGAGTCGCCTGACTGACCGCGAATTGCTTTTGCGCGCCGAATCCCAGCCAGTCCTGATGCAGGATTCTTGCACCCCGATCGCTGGCCAGCGCAATTGTCCGATCGGTGCTGCCCGAGTCCACCACGAGAATTTCATCGCAGAAGGAGAGGGCCTTGAGACAGTTCGTCAGCGATGATGCTGCGTTTCGCGTGATGATGACCGCCGACAGCGGAAGGCGTTGGGAATGGCTCATGCCGCGACTCGACAACAGTCTATAATTTGCAACCGCCATTCTAACGTGCTGACGGCAATGCTCAAAATCCTGCTGGTCAAGATGTCGTCCATGGGTGATCTGGTGCACAACTTGCCGGTAGTAACCGACATTCATGCGCACTGCCCGGCGGCCGTAGTGGATTGGGTGGCCGAGGAAGCCTATGTGACTATTCCCGCGCTGCACCGCGGTGTGAGAAACGTCATACCGATCGCCTGGAGACGATGGCGGCGTCATTTGGTTTGCACCGGGACCTGGCGTGAAATGGCAGCGTTTCGCCGTCAACTGACAGCCGCCGACTACGATTTTGTTCTGGACAGCCAGGGCTTGCTCAAAAGCGCCCTGGTCGGGACCATGGCGCACGGCGTGCTCGTCGGCGGGGATGGAAAAAGCATCCGGGAACCTCTCGCGGCAATTTTCTATCGCCATCGCCTGCCGGTTGCCTGGTCGCGCCATGTGGTCGACCGTTGCCGTGCCATTGCCGCAGGAATTCTTGGTTATGCGATCGACACCCCTCCCGAATACGGCATCAAAGCCGTGCCTCTGGTTGCCGATTGGCTTCCCGCAACGCCCTATTGCGTGCTGATGCATGCCGCGAGCCGACCTGAAAAGCTCTGGCAGGAATCGTACTGGATCGATCTGGGGCTGTTTCTGAAACAAATCGGGCTGGTCTCGGTATTGCCCTGGGGCAGCGCGGAAGAACGCCAGCGCAGTCTGCGTCTGGCGCAGTTTCTGCCCGGCGCCGTGGTGCCTCCGCTGATGGATTTGGCAACAGCGGCAGGTTTTCTTGCGGGCAGCGCCCTAGTGGTGGGGCTCGATACCGGCTTCACGCACTTTGCCGCGGCATTGGGGCGGCCGACGATCGGCATTTATTGCGACTCCGACAGCCGCCAGGCCGCGGTGTACGGTTCGGCGTTTTGCGAAAGCTACGGACAAAGTGGAGACCCGCCAAGTTACGCCACCATTCAAGACGCTGCGACCAGAGCCTTAGCCGCGGCATCATGACCTTGCCGAGAGCTTGTTATTCCCTGCTGGTGATTCTGGCCTTGCCCTTGGTTGTGCTGCGCCTGTTGTGGCGCGCCAGGCGGCAACCGGAATACTTGCAGCACTGGGGCGAGCGCTTCGGTTGCTACACGCCTTTGCCGACGCAGGCCGAGCAGCGGGGCTTGATCTGGATTCATGCGGTCTCAGTGGGCGAGACCAACGCGGCACAGACGCTGATTACTTCCCTGCAGCAGCGCTATGCCAAGCACCGGATATTATTGACGCACATGACGCCGACGGGACGCGAGACCGGCGTTCGATTGTTCGGTGACAGCATAGAGCGGGTTTATTTGCCTTACGACTACCCACAGGCAATGTCCCGTTTTCTGGATCATTTCAAGCCTTGCCTCGGGCTCATCATGGAAACCGAGTTGTGGCCGAATCTGGTTCATCTTTGTCGTAACCGTGCCATTCCGCTGCTCCTGATCAATGCGCGCATGTCCGAAAAATCGGCACGGCGGTACGCCTGCCTGCCCGATTTCACCGCTTCGATACTGCAGAGCTTCGCGGCGATTGCGGCACGCAACGAGGAGGATGCGTTGCACCTGAAACGGCTTGGGGCAGCCGATGTGAAGGTCATGGGGAATCTGAAATTCGACATCACGCCGCCAGCCGGGCAATTGCTGCTGGGTAACGGTTTCCGCCAGCTTTTCGGAGGGCGGCCGGTGGTCCTGGCAGCCAGCACGCGTGCGGGCGAGGAAGAAGTGCTGCTCGATGCCTGGACTGCCCAACCTGTCGGCGATACGTTATTGGTGCTCGTGCCGAGACATCCCCAGCGATTTGCCGAAGTCGCCAGCCTGGTTAAGGGACGCGGTCTGCGCCTGCAAAGCCGCAGCGAAGCAGGCCCGGTCAACCGGGAAACCCAAGTCTGGCTGGGTGACAGCATGGGAGAAATGTTCGCCTATTACGCGTCGTGCGATGCCGCCTTCATCGGCGGCAGCCTGCTCGATTACGGCAGCCAAAACCCAATCGAAGGTTGCGCCGTCGGGGTGCCGATGCTGATCGGACCGTCCACCTACAATTTTCCCGAAGTTGCGCGTGAGGCCCTGGCTTGCGGCGCGGCGAATTCAATCGGAGATGCTACCGGGCTGGTCGATGCCGCGTTGCGGTTACTCGCAGACACCGCCGCACGCGAGCGCATGGGTGCAGCGGGAAAGGCATTCGCGGCGCTGCATCGTGGCGCCAGCGAGCGCACCATGGCTTTGATCGAGACTGCGCTGGCGCAGCAACCTACTCCAGCAGGGCGTTAACTGCGCTGATGTCGTCCTCGCTCAGCGCACCGGCAGCGGCCTTGAGCTTGAGCTGGGCAATCAGGGTATCGAAACGGGCTTTGGCAAGGTCGCGCCGGGTGGCATAGAGCTGCTGCTGGGCGTTCAGGACATCGATGTTGATGCGCACGCCCACCTCATATCCCAGCTTGTTGGAATCAAGAGCAGATTGCGACGACAGCAGGGCTTGTTCAAGCGCCTTGACTTGCGAGAGTCCCGAGGTGACCCCGAGGTAGGCTTGGCGCGCCGACAGTGCCGCGCTACGGCGTGCGTTGTCGAGATCGGCGCTGGCTTTTTCGCGCATCGAAGCAGCTTCGCGATCCCGCGAGGCAATAGCGCCACCGGCGAACAGCGGGATTGCCAGTTGCACGCCGACCGTGGTGATGTCCGTATCGCTGCCGGGCATGAGGCGTCCCACGGTAAGCGTGTCGCTCTGCGAATTGCGCCCTCGCGTCGCCACCAGGTCCACAGTCGGATAATGCCCGGCGCGCTGCTTCTGGATTTCGCGCGAGGCGATTTCCAGTCCGGCACGGCCAAGTTGCACAGCCAGGTTGTTGGCTTCGGCAGAACTGACCCATTGGCCGATGTCGTCGGGTTGCGGCCGTACGATTTGCGCGCCAGGCTTGAGTGCTTTGAGGGCGCCGGCATCCTTGCCGATGATGGTGCGCAAGCTTTCGCGCTTGACCTGCAAGTCATTCGCCGCCGCGATTTCCTGCGCTGTCGTGAGATCGAAGCGTGCCTGGGCTTCGTGCGTGTCGGTGATGGTGGCCGTGCCGACCTCGAAATTGCGCTTGGCCGAAGCGAGTTGTTCTTCGATGGCTTTTTTCTGCGCCTGTGCGGAGGCGAGCGTTTCTTCCGCGAGCAGCACGTCGAAATAAGCCTGGGCCAGACGCAGGGTGAGATCCTGTCGCGCGGCCGCATATTGCGCCTCGGACTGGACCACGGCGAGTTCCGCCTGCCTGTAGGTTTCCCAGTTTTGCCAACGGAACAGCGGTTGCGACAGTGAGACCGACCAGCCGTTGCTGTTGTACTTCACCTTGTTTTCACTGGGTGGTTCGGTACGGGTCTTGTAGTCGATGTCGTTCCACACCGAGTTGGCCGCAAGATTCATCTGGGGCAGCAGACCGGCGCGACCCTGCGGCAGTTTCTCGCGGCCGGCACCAAGTGCGGCGCGTGCCGAACCGATCTGGGCGTCATAGCCAAGGGCATCGCGATAGGCGCCGAGCAAATCGATTGCTTGCGCCTCGCTCGTGGCGAACAGCGCAAGCAGCAGCAGCGGCATTTTTTTCATGGCTGATCCCTCTCTACTCAATATACCGGCATGCCGGGATCGACATGCTGCGCCCAGGCCGCGACGCCACCGGATAAATTCAGCACTTCGGAAAATCCTTGCCGCTCCAGGAAGAGTCCCACCTGAAAACTGCGCGCACCATGATGACAAATTACTACCGTGGCAAGCTCGCGATTCAGTTCCTGGTAGCGTGCCGGCACACTTTGCATCGGCATCAATTTCGCGTCCGGAATATGGCAGATCTCGAATTCCCACGGCTCTCGAACATCAAGCAACTGCGGCCGAGTGCCGGCAGCGCCTTCCTGAAGCCACTGGCTGAGCTGGAGTGCGCTGATCTGCTGCATAGTCCTCAGAACGTGAAGCGTTCAGGCTGGGGCGCATTGGCCAACGCCGGAACCTGGGTTTCAAACAGATTCGCGCATTGGTAAACGTCTTCCGCCGTGCGAGTGATCAACTGCGCGTTCATGACCGGAGCTTCGCCAGTGATGACGAACATCCTCCCGCCAATTTTGAGCTGGGATTGGATTTCGGCCGGCAAAACCGGCACGCTGCCCGAGACCATGATCGCATCGTAAGGCGCATGAGTCTTCCATCCCTTGGATGCATCGCCGGTTTCCACGGTGAGATTGTTGATGCCCAGCCGCTTGATGGTGGCAAGCGCTGCTTTGGATAACTCCGGCACAATCTCGATGCTCCAGACCTGCTCGGCATGCGCTGCCAGCAGGGCTGCCATATAACCTGAGCCTGTGCCGATTTCCAGGACCTTGTCGTGCTTTTTCACGTGAAGCGCCTGCAGTGCGTGGGCTTCGATCTTGGGGGCGAACATGCGGGCACCATGGCCAAGCGGAATTTCGATATCCGCAAAAGCCAGTTGACGATATGCCAAGGGAACGAATTCCTCGCGCTTGACGACGAAAAGCAAGTCAAGAACGTCCTGGTCAAGAACCTCCCAGGGACGGATCTGCTGTTCGACCATGTTAAAGCGGGCTTTTTCGAGGTTCATCGTAATTCTCCAAAGTAATATTAGTATAAACTAATATATGCTCAAGCAGGAAGGGTTTATTTTATCGCACCTCGATGGTGGCTGCCCTTTGACGCCGGTCAAACGACAGCACAAGCGGAACCGTCATAAACGGTTTCGCTTGTGCTGGGATGAAATTAAGTCTAGCGCGATTCCTTGATGATTCGGCTGTTGCCGGCCTGGATCGGCCGGGCGTTATTGCGGTAGAGGCGGGAGAAAATCGCCAGTTGTTCGGGCGAGATCTGAACCGGCTGCTTGAAGACGATCCACAACACATCTTCAGTGCACGGCGGCGTCGTGAGCGAGCCCATGTAGGTCCAGTAATTGCGATGTTCCGGCAGCAACTGGTTGAGATCGATCGGAACGGTCGGGACGACGTCCTGATTCACCTCAAGGGGCAAGTTGTTCCAGAGTGTCTGAATGACCGGATGCTCGCTGCCTTTCTCAAGCAGCACCGCTATCACTGCCAGACGGTTATCCATATCCTTATGCACCAGATGGATCACCATGTCGTAGGCCTTGCCATTCACGCGCTCTTCGGAAGGGCGATGAAAATGCAGTTGTATGAGTTCGAACTGCCGCCCCATCAGGCCGATACTGCTTCCGCTACCGACATTCACTTGCACCGTGTGGCCGTTGTCGATGATACGGAACATGGAGATCTGATAGTCAAACTTGATGGTTTCAAGGTCGACGCGGATGCCGTCGCGGATGTCAATCGGCGACTGGCGCTTGCCGGTGGCGCAAGTGGCGAAATTAGGCTGCAACTTGGCCCAGTTGGCGGGCGCGCCTTCCCCCTCGTAGCTCCAATGGATATGCGCCGCTTCGTTGGGAACGGCCGTGGTTTCGGCTGCCGGTTTCTTCCGGCTGCTGCGCGTCGTACTGCGAATATACGAAGTGTAGGTATCGGCTTTCAAAGCCGAGTTGGATGCGCGTGCGGGTAGGGGCAGCGCGGGCGCATGAGCCGTTGCTGCCGGCGGTGCGGCATGCGCCGCGGCTGGCGTTGGCGGCTTCTCGGCAGCAGCAGCGGGCGCGCCGTGAGCCGGCGCGGGCGTGGCCGACTTTTCGGCGGCTGCCATGGCCGCCAACTGTTCTTTGCTAGGCAGTCCGATCTTGGGCGGCGGCGTTGCTTCAACCTTGTAAACCCCCCCCGGGCGGGTGTCGCGGGAACTCCGCATGTCGGCATACATCGCTTTTGGAGGCGCTTCTGCAACTGGCCTGGGCAGGATTTCGGGGGTAGCCGCCTCAGCCTCGGCTGCATCGGCAATCTCAGCCGGTTTGATCTGCTTGCAGGCTTCCTTGAGCAATTTGTCGTCAACGCTGCCGGGGGCCGCCTGCATTTCAACCGGGTTGTCGACGGATTCCTGCTTTACGCCTTTGCCGCCGGAGAGGTAAATGCGCTTGATCGTGGCAAAGCGCCTGCCGTTGCAATCGTAGCGATTGAGCGCTTCAACGGCGCTGTAGTTGAGGGCGCTGTCGCCGATTGGCACTTCCCGTCCGAAAACCAGGCGGCTCCAGGCCAGCATCCTGCCATTACCCACACGGGCAATGCGGGTCTGGTCGATTTCGATTCGCTCGCTGCCGTTGCTGGCGATGGGCATCCAGTTTGCCGCAAACCCGGGCTGCATCGTCAGCCCGGCCACACCGGCTAGAATCATCCAAGTCTTGACGCGCATACCCCACCCCCTCTATGACGTAACTAATGATATCGGACCGTGGTCAAAGAACTTTAGAGTTTTCTCATAAAATCCCCCGGTTGCATTACTAGAACGTTTCCAGTAGCTTCCCAAATTAGACCGCAGCCCATCCATCCGGAGCAACGCACATGAATGCCAGTGACAAATTTCTCGCCTCGAAAGCCCATGTGGACGCTGCCAGCGTCCGGCCATTGCCGCATTCCCGCAAGATTTATGTCGTTGGCAGCCGTCCCGACATTCGTGTGCCGATGCGTGAAATCTCCCAGGCCGACACGCCCCTGCATTCGGGAGCGACGGGCAAGGATAAAAATCTCCCGAAGGCTGAGACCAATCCGCCGATTTGCGTCTATGACTGCTCCGGCCCGTATACCGATCCGGCGGTCAGCATCGATATCCGCAACGGTCTGGCACCTTTGCGTGCAGCCTGGATTGCTGAACGCGGCGACAGCGAGGAGCTGCCGAAGCTGACCTCCGACTATGGCCGGACCCGCAGCAGCGATCCGCTGCTCAACGAAATGCGTTTCAACTTGCGGCGCCAGCCCAGACGCGCCAAGCCGGGCGTCAATGTCTCGCAAATGCATTACGCCCGTCGCGGCATCATCACTCCGGAAATGGAGTTCGTCGCGATCCGGGAAAACCAGAACCGCGCAGGCCTTGGCGAATTGCTGTTGCGTCAGCATCCGGGCGATTCGTTCGGCGCGGCCATTCCGAAACTCATTACCCCGGAATTTGTCCGCGACGAAATTGCCCGGGGGCGCGCCATCATTCCAGCCAACATCAATCATCCCGAAGCCGAACCGATGATCATCGGCCGCAATTTTCTGGTGAAGATCAACGCCAACATCGGCAATTCGGCACTGGGTTCCAGTATTCAGGAAGAAGTCGAAAAAATGACCTGGTCGATCCGCTGGGGCGGCGACACCGTGATGGATTTGTCTACCGGCAAGAACATTCACGAAACGCGCGAATGGATCGTGCGCAATTCGCCGGTGCCGATCGGCACCGTCCCGATTTACCAAGCCCTGGAAAAGGTCAACGGCAAGGCCGAGGACCTGACCTGGGAAATCTTCCGCGACACGCTGATCGAGCAGGCCGAACAGGGTGTCGACTATTTCACTATCCATGCCGGTGTGCTGCTGCGCTACATTCCCATGACCGCAAAACGCCTGACCGGCATCGTTTCTCGCGGCGGTTCGATCCTGGCCAAATGGTGTCTGGCACATCACCGGGAAAACTTTCTATACACCCGCTTCGAAGAAATCTGCGAGATCATGAAGGCTTACGACGTCGCCTTCAGTCTGGGCGATGGCCTGCGTCCCGGTTCGATCCACGATGCCAATGACGAAGCGCAACTGGGCGAGCTGCGCACGCTCGGCGAATTGACCCAGATCGCATGGAAGCACGACGTCCAGGTGATGATCGAAGGTCCCGGCCATGTACCGCTGCACATGATCAAGGAGAACATGGACCTGCAGCTGAAGCTCTGCCATGAAGCGCCGTTCTATACGCTCGGGCCCCTCACCACCGACATCGCGCCGGGCTATGACCACATCACCAGCGCCATCGGCGCAGCGATGATCGGCTGGTACGGCACCGCCATGCTCTGTTACGTCACGCCCAAGGAGCATCTCGGTTTGCCGGACAAGGACGATGTCAAGGATGGCATCATCGCCTACAAGATCGCCGCGCATGCCGCGGACCTGGCCAAAGGCCATCCCGGCGCGCAGATTCGTGACAACGCATTGTCCAAGGCGCGCTTCGAGTTTCGCTGGGACGACCAGTTCAATCTTGGCCTCGATCCGGACAAGGCGCGCGAATTCCACGACGAGACGCTGCCCCAGGAGGGCGCCAAGCTGTCGCATTTCTGTTCCATGTGCGGACCGCATTTTTGTTCCATGAAGATTACCCAGGACGTCAGGGATTTTGCTGCGGCTCAAGGCGTGGCGGAGAGCGAGGCGCTGGTGAAGGGCATGGAGGCCAAGGCCGTGGAATTCGTCCAGCAGGGCAGCGAGGTCTACAAGAAGCTCTGAGCCGGTCCCAGCAAAGATGCATTTCGATCCGACGCGCGCGGTAGACCTGAAAGATCCGGGTGCGGTTCTGACAGCGATCGATGCCTTGCTGTCGAATCGCTTTGGCAAGGATTACGGCAAGCCCCTGCTGGAAAAGGCGATCGGCGATATCGCACAAGCCTTTCGCGGCGACTATCCCGGCTTGCTCAGGTGCGACACCCTCTATCACGACTTGCGCCATGCGCTCGACAGCGGACTGGCGATGGCGCGGCTGCTCGATGGCCAGGCGTCGATCACCGCGCCGGAATCTCCCGAACATGTCGACCGCGAGCATACCCTGCTCGGCGTGTTGCTGGCGCTCTTCCATGACATCGGTCTGCTGCGACACAGCGATGAAGCGCACCTGCAGGGAGCGCAACTGACGCCGATCCACGAGGCACGCGGCGTGGAATTCATGCGCGATTATCTGGAGCGCACCGAGCTTGCCCATCTCGCCGGGAAGTCGGAGTTGATCATGGTGACGCGTCTGGTCTGGCACATGCCTGCCGATCTCGCGCCGCTCGACCGTGCCATCGCCTGCCTGCTCGGCACCGCAGACATCATGAGCCAGCTGGCCGATCGGTGCTACCTGGAAAAGTGCCGCGATTTTCTATTTGTCGAATTCAGCGCCATCGGTCTTGCCGGCGCACCGGGCTTACCCTACCCCGATCCCGAGACCTTGTTGAAGAACACCCCGGGTTTCTATAGCGGTCTGCTGAAAGACCGTATCCACAATGAATACGCCGATGCCGACCGCTACATGAAAATTCATTTTGACGGCGAGTGTCCGTACGAAGCGTCGATCCAGCGCAACCTGAGCTTTCTCGAGGAACTGCTCGCCACCGAACAACTACCGCGCCTGCAGCGCGTGCCGCAAAGAGTGATCGATCCGTGAGCGATTGTCGTGCGGCATGCGCTGCCTGCTGCATTGCGCCTTCCATCAGTTCCCTTGGCAAACCCGCCGGTGTGGCCTGCGATCATCTCGATCAGGATTTGCGCTGCAAACTGTTTGGCCGGCCGGAACGCCCGGCATGCTGCTGCGGTTTGCAAGCGTCATCGGAAATGTGCGGCGAAACGCGCGAGCATGCCCTGGCCTGGCTTGCTGCGCTGGAAGTTGCGACCGCCGTTACTTCTTAAGTTGGTGCGGCCCAATATTTGGAAACGTTCTTGATGCCCCACTTGGCCGCATCTTCGGCACCGATGATTTTCTCCAGACAGCCGTGGCGCGACAGGTCCACCACTTCCGTCTTGACCAGGTAGGTCTTGGTCCTCGTGTTGAAAAATACCTTGACCTGCGGTGTCAGGAGCGAGTTTGGCGATTGATCGAGGACCACGCCAATGCGCCCGGAGGTCAGGCCGACCAGGGAACCCGTTGGGTAAATGCCAATGCATTTGACGAAGGCTTGAAAGATGTCGTGGTCGAAGTGCGTCCCGGTCCATTCCCCCATCTTCTTGATCGATTCGGTCGGGTCCCAGCCTTGCTTGTAGGGGCGGTTCGAGGTAATGGCGTCATAGACGTCGCACACCGCGCCCATCTTGGCCAGGCGGCTGATCTGGCCATCGTGCAGGCCGTGCGGGTAGCCGGTGCCATCGATTTTTTCGTGGTGGTGGATCACCACATCGAGCGCAACCTGGTCGGTGCTGCCGCCTTCGAGCAGGATGCGATGGCCTTCTTCGGGGTGCACCTTGACGAGGGCAAACTCCTCGTCCGTCAGTTTGCCGGGTTTGTTCAGCACCTTCATCGGAACATTGGCCTTGCCCAGGTCGTGAAGCAGACCGGCCCGTCCGGCACCATGCACTTCACGGTCATTCATTTCCAGCTGCTTCGCCAGCGATACCATCAGGGCGCTGACCGCAACCGAATGCATATACGTATAGTCGTCTGCCGTCTTGAGGCGGGCCAGGCTGATCAACGCACCAGGGTTGCGATCCAGGGACGTGGTGATCTCCTCCACCAGGCCGTCCACTGCGCCGGCACTGAGTGCCTTGCCCATACGCAACTCGCCGAACATGGTCTTGACCGCATCGGTCGCTTTGGCGCAAGTCTTGGCGGCTTCCTTGAGTTCTTCAGTGACCGTGACCTTTTTGCGCCGGTCTTCGGGGGCATTGGCTGTTTCGAGAATCTTCTCGACCTTAACGTCGACTTCTTCCCGGGTTTCGCCCGGTTCGACATCGAACCCCAGATCGGAATCGATCCAGACTTCCTTGATGCTGCTTTCCCTGAGGCGGCGGATGTCTTCGGGATCCTTGAGGACGAACTTGGTGCGCCAGAACGGATGGCTCATCCACGGCCCGCATAGCTCGTGGATGTGCATTCCCAGCCGGACCTGATCAACAGGAATTTTCTTCCTCATGTCGATGACTTCCGCAGGGCTAGGTAGTTCCCGCCCACATCTCGTGAAGGTTTTTGATACCCCACTTGGCAGCATCTTCCCTGCCGACGATTTTCTCGGGGCAGTTGGGACGGGACAAATCCACGACTTCCGGCGGGATGTAGGCTTGCGACTTGGTGGAAAAGAAGACTTTGACCTGCGGTGTCAGCAGCGATTTTGCCGATTGGTCGAGCACCACGCCCAGCCGGCCCGAAGACAGACGCACCAAAGCGCCGGTCGGATAAATGCCGATGCACTTGACGAAGGCCTGGAACACTTTCTGATCGAAGTGGCCGTTGCTCCATTCGGTCATTTTCTTGATGGATTCGGCCGGATCCCAGCCCTGCTTGTAGGGGCGGTTCGAGGTGATCGCGTCATACACGTCGCAAACGGCGCCCATCTTGGCGAACAGTGTGATCTCGGAATCCTTGAGGCGATGCGGATAGCCGCTGCCATCGACCTTTTCGTGATGATGCAGGCAGACATCGAGGGCGATTTCGCGCGTGGTCTTGCCTTCGACGAGCAAACGGTGACCCTCGGTGGGATGCGTCTTGATGATGGCGAATTCCTCGTCGGTCAGCTTGCCCGGTTTGTTCAGGACGTCCATCGGCATGAGCGCCTTGCCCAGATCGTGGAGCAGACCGGCCATGCCGGCCTCGCGCGTGTTATTTTCCGAGATACCGAGTTGCCGCGCCAATGCGACCATCAACGCACACACTGCAACTGAGTGCATGTAGGTATAGTCGTCGATGTTCTTGAGGCGCGCCAGGCTGATCAGGGCGCCGGGATTTCGAACCACCGAAGACGAAATTTCCTCGACCAGCTCGTTGGCGGATTCCGAGTTGACCGCGTTGCCCATGCGGATTTCCTCGAACATGGACTTGACCGCCTTGGTGGCCTTGGCACAGGTTTTCGCCGCCTGTTTGACTTCATCCGCGAACGAAACCTGCTTCGGCACTTCTTCGCGGACGCTGGCCGCGACCAAAACCTGCTCAACGGCTTTTGCCACTTTTTCCTGGGTTGTGCCGGCTTCGACATCGAGTCCCTTGACCGAGTCGATCCACAACTCGGTAATGCCGCTTTCCTGGAGGCGGCGCAGATCTGCCGGATCGGTGATGATGAACTTGGTGCGCCAGAAGGGATGATTCATCCAGGGGCCGCACAATTCGTGAATATGCATGCCCAGGCGAACTTGTTTGACGTCGATTTTTTTTAGCATGGTGAAATATGTGGCGTGCTAAACTCGCTCGCCTTTCCTGGCTGCCCCTTCTTCAAACACTTCCCTTTTCGACCCGTCTAATGGATATCACCGTGCTGTTGCATGCATTGATCCTGGGCATCGTCGAAGGCCTGACCGAGTTCCTTCCGGTGTCGAGCACGGGCCATCTGATTCTGGCCGGCGACTTGCTCCATTTTAACGACGAAAAAGGCAAAGTGTTCGAGATTGTGATCCAGTTCGGGGCCATTCTCGCGGTCGTTTGGGAATATCGTTCGAAAATCGCAGAAGTAACCCGTGGTCTTGCCCGAGACCCGGCAGCGCAGCGCTTTGCCATTAACCTCTTGATTGCCTTCATGCCGCTGGCCCTGCTCGGCCTGCTGTTTCACAAGACCATCAAAACATTGTTGTTTCAGCCGATTCCGGTGGCGACGGCATTCATCGTCGGCGGTGTCTTCATCCTTTGGGCAGAGCGGCGCCGGCATGCGATTCGGATCGAATCCGTCGATCAACTGGGAGTGCTCGATGCCCTCAAGCTTGGCCTGGCGCAAGCCTTGGCGCTGATACCCGGAACTTCGCGCTCCGGGGCCACCATCATCGGCGGATTGTTCTTCGGCCTTTCGCGCAAGGCGGCCACGGAGTTTTCCTTCTTTCTCGCCATCCCGACGCTGACGGTGGCAACCTTCTACCAGCTCTACAAAGAACGCGCGTTGTTCTCGTTCGACGATGCGGGCATGTTCGCAACCGGTTTCGGCGCCGCTTTTGTTTCGGCTTTCCTTTGCGTGCGCTGGTTGCTGCGCTATATCAGCCACCACGACTTTGTGCCCTTCGCCTGGTACCGCATCGCCTTTGGCGCGTTGGTGCTCGTCACCTGGCAACTTGGCTGGGTAGATTGGAGCAACCCCTGATTCTGTATCTGCATGGTTTTCGCAGCGGCCCGGCTTCGCACAAGGCGCAACAGCTCCAGGCGCGGATGGTGGAGCGCGGTCTGGTCCAGCGGTTCGATTGCCCGCAACTGCCGGTTGAACCGCGTGCCGCCATGCAGCTGTGCGAACGGTTGATTGCTGCCAGCGACGATCCGGTGACTCTGGTGGGTTCTTCGCTGGGGGGCTACTACTCAACCTATTTGGCGGAAAAGCACGATTTGCAGGCGGTGCTGGTGAATCCGGCGGTCGTTGCGCATCTTTCGCTGCTGGAGTATGTCGGCCCGCAGACCAATCTGTATAGCGGAGAAACATTTGATTTCAGCATGGCCCATATCGAGCAACTGCGAGTTCTGGAGGTTGCGCAATTGGGCAAGCCACAACGCTTCTGGCTGCTTGCCGAAAAAGGCGATGAACTGCTCGACTACCGCCAGGCGGTCGCAAAATATGCCGGAGCCCGCCAGACCGTTCTTGAAGGCGGCGACCACAGCTTTACGCGCTGGAGTCAGTATCTCGACGACATCATCCGCTTCGCCGGTTATTGAACTGGCCGTGAGCTTTTTCCCATGAATATCCTTTTTGAAGAGGAAGGCGCCTTCAAGGCCGGCGCCATGCTTGCCGACAACAACACCTCGCTGCAGGTGGAACTGGCTTCGGGCAAGCGCAGCAAAGTCAAGGCGGCGAACGTGCTGCTGCGTTTCGACGCGCCGGCTCCGCTGGAATTGCTGGAAAGCGCAGAGTCGGAGGCGGAACGCATCGAAATCGATTTCCTCTGGGAAGTCAGTCCGGATCGCGAATTCGGTTTCGCCGATCTGGCCCGCGAATATTACGGTCACCTGCCCCAGCCGGCCGAAGCCGTGGCTGTGCTGCTGCGCCTGCATTCGGCGCCAATGTATTTTCATCGCAAGGGCAAAGGACAGTTCCGCAAGGCGCCACCGGAGATCCTGCAGGCGGCACTGGCCGGACTGGAGAAAAAGCGCGCACAGGCGCAGGCGATCGAACGCATGGCCGGTGAGCTGCAAGCCGGGCGCTTGCCTGCGGAAATGGCGCCGTTGCTCAATCAACTGCTCTACAAGCCGGATCGCAACCGGCTCGAAACCAAAGCCTGCGAAGCGGCGTGCGCCGAAACCGGCCTGTCGCTGGTGCGCCTGCTGGAGCAATGCGGCGCGATTACTTCCAGCCACGATTACCACCTGGGGCGCTTCCTTTTCGAATATTTTCCCGAGGGCACCGGCTTTGGCGATTTCTCGGCGCCTGTCGCTCCGGCCGGCCTGCCATGTGCGGCAGTCTCCGCATTCAGCATCGATGACGCGCATACCACCGAGATCGATGACGCCTTTTCCGTCACGCCGCTGGCCGCAGGCGGCTGGCGCATCGGGATTCATATCGCTGCGCCGGCGCTGGCGATCGCTCCGTTCGATGAATTGGGCAAGATCGCACGCGGCAGGTTGTCGACGGTGTATATGCCGGGCCGCAAAATCACCATGCTGCCGGAGCCGGTTGTCGACGATTTCACGCTCGCGGCCGGACGCCACTGCCCGGCACTTTCTCTCTATTTGGAGGTGGCCGGCGACCTGCGCGTCATCGGTCATGAGACCGTGATCGAGAGCGTGCCGGTGGTGGCCAACCTGCGCCACCACGAGATCGAACCGCTTTTCAATGAGGACACGCTCAGCGGGGAACTTCCCGAGTTCGCCTTTCGCGATGAGCTCAAGCTGCTCTGGGAACTGGCGTGCGTGCTCGAAGCAGGGCGCGGCAAGACCGGCGTCAATCAGACCGATTACAACTTTGTCGTTGACTGGAACATCGACACACCGCAGGGACCCGGTCGTATCGAGATTGGCGAACGCCGCCGCGGGTCGCCCCTCGACACGCTGGTGGCAGAGCTGATGATTGCGGCAAATTCGATTTGGGGACGCGAGCTTGCCGATGCCGGCATCGCCGCACTGTATCGGGCACAGGCTGCGGGCAAGGTGCGCATGACAACTGCCGCGATTGCCCACGAAGGACTGGGTGTGGATTGCTACGCCTGGTCGTCCTCACCGTTGCGCCGCTACGTTGACTTGCTCAATCAATGGCAATTGATTGCCTGGCTGCGTCACGAGTCCCCGCGTTTCACTGCGAAGTCGGAAGAACTCCTGTCGGCGTTGCGTGACTTCGAGTTGACTTATGCCGCCTATGGCGAATTCCAGCGCGGCATGGAACGCTACTGGTGCCTGCGCTGGCTGCTGCAGGAAAACCGGAAACAGCTGGTCGCAGTGGTGCTGCGCGAAAGCCTGGTGCGAATCGACGGTTTGCCACTGGTGCTGCGCGTGCCGTCGATGCCTGTCGCGGATCGCGGCGTCAGGGTGCGCATCGAAATCGAGAAGATTGATTTGTTCGAAGCCGAAGCCCGCGTGCGCTTCGTCGCTGTTGTGGCAGAGGTGGCCGAATTAGACCCGGTTAGCCTCTCTGATGGGGCTTTCGAAGAGCCTGTCTGATTACTGCGCCAGAGTAAAATCTTTGCTCATGCTGACGACACTTGATTGGCCGGGTCCGCTCGCGCGCCTGGACCCACCCTCGCGTCACTTGACCCTGGCGCTGACCGCGTCGTTATTGCTGCACGCGGTGGTACTTTCAATCCATTTTCGTCTTCCGGAAAAACTGCTGCACGCCAAGGAGCACGCCCTTGACGTGATTCTGGTGAATAGCAAGAGTGCGCGTGCGCCCAGCGCAGCCCAGGCACGCGCCCAGGCCAATCTCGACGGCGGCGGCAATACCGGCGAGAACTTGCGTATCGCAACACCCTTGCCTGCCTCGCAAAACGTCCGCGAGGGCGATGACTTGCTGGAAGCGAAGCGGCGCATCGCGGAACTTGAGGCCCACCAGCGCCAACTGCTGACCCAGGCGCGCAGCAAACAGGCGATTCGTCCCGAGGAACGCAGGGAAGACCCGCAGTCACAGCCGCAAGTCGCCCCCGGTGTTGATCTGGCCAGCAACGCGCTGGCAATTGCCAGGCTGCAGGGCCAGATTGACCGTCAAACCCAGGCCTACAACCAGCGGCCCAAAAAGCATTTCTATGCGCCGCGAACTTCGGAGTACCGGTTTGCCCAATATGTTGAAGACTGGCGCCAGAAGATCGAGCAGATCGGCAACCTCAACTATCCCGAGGCAGCCCGTGGCAAGCTCTATGGAACGCTGGTGATCACGGTGGAAATCAATGCCGACGGCAGTGTGGCTTCGGCCGAGATCGATCGCTCTTCCGGGAAGAAGATCCTCGATGAGGCGGCGCTGCGAATCGTCCGCCTGGCCGCGCCGTTTGCCTCGTTCCCGCCCAGCATACGGCGCGATACCGATACCGTCGTGATTTCCCGTATCTGGTCGTTCACTCACGCCGATTTGCTGCAGGCCAATTAGACTTCTTGCCATGACAGACAAATATGCGGTGATAGGCAACCCGATCGCCCACAGCCAATCGCCGCGGATTCACGCCATGTTCGCCCGGCAGACCGGGCAGGACATGAGCTACGAGGCGCTGCTTGCACCGCACGATGGTTTCGCGGCGACGCTGCGCTCTTTCATCGCAGCCGGTGGTTGCGGTGTCAACGTGACCGTGCCCTTCAAGGAAGAAGCCTGCCGCCTCGGTACGCGCCTGACCGAGCGGGCGCGGATCGCCGGCGCAGCCAACACCCTGCAGTTTGATGCCGAGGGAATCCTTGGCGACAACACCGATGGCATCGGACTGTTGCGGGATATACGCCACAACCTCGATGACGGCATTGCCGGCAAGCGTGTTCTGCTGCTCGGTGCCGGCGGCGCGGCGCGCGGCGTGATTCTGCCCTTGCTGCTTGAGCGCCCGGCGCAGTTACTGATTGCCAATCGGTCGGCGCCGAAGGCGCAAGCGCTGGCCAGTCAGCTTGTCAGTGCCATGGCGGATTTGCCCGCGGAGAACCACAACCGCTTGCCTGAGCCAGCAAGTTGCGGATTGAAAGAGCTTGAGCATGGTTGTTTCGATCTCGTCATCAATGCCACCTCCACGGGTCTCGACGACACTCCGCTCGACCTTCCCCGGAGCGTATTCGCACCGGGGTGCCTGGCTTACGAAATGGTGTATGGAAAGCACACGCCATTCATGGCACAGGCACATGAGGCAAAGGCGCGAGTCAGCGATGGTCTGGGCATGCTGGTGGAACAGGCGGCTGTGGCATTTTTCCTGTGGCGCGGGATACAGCCGGATACCTCGCCAGTGCTCAAGGTTTTGCGCACGACATGAAGAAGCTGCTGGATTTGATCAAACACGGACTGTTGGTTCTGGTCATGCTGGTTCTGTGTTTGCAGGGCTGGTATTTGGGGTGGGTGGTCTGGTGGAAATACGTCGATCCTGGCATGACCCACTTCATGGAAATTCGTCTCGACGAAGCCCGCGCCAAGAACCCCACCGCCGAGTTCAGGCATCAATGGCTTGATTACGAAAAAATCTCGCGTTCTCTGAAGCGCGCCGTGATCGCGGCGGAAGACGACAAATTCGTGGACCATGAAGGCTTCGACTGGGAAGGGATGCAGAAGGCACTCGAGAAAAACCGCAAGAAGGGCAAAGTGGTCGCCGGCGGTTCGACTATTTCCCAGCAACTTGCCAAGAACCTGTTTCTCTCACCGGCCAAAACGCCCTGGCGCAAGGCTCAGGAGGCCGTGATCACCTTGATGCTCGAAGCGCTGTGGGACAAGCGCCGTATCCTCGAGGTATACCTGAACTCGGTCGAGTGGGGTGAGGGGATTTTCGGTGCGGAAGCGGCGGCACGGCGTTATTACAATATTTCCGCAGCACAATTGAGCGCTGAACAGGCGGCACGATTGGCGGTGATGCTGCCGGCGCCACGACGCTATGAGAAGAATCCCTATTCGACATTCGTCAACGAACGCACATCGATCATCCTGGGAAGGATGCAGTTTTCCGAAGTGCCCTGATCCCAAGCGATTCGGGCGCCTGGGACATTACCGAACTTGCCAGAAGTTAGCCATTTTTCTGTCGTGGGATTGTGTTGTAATTTAGCAACAGTCAAGGTGGGTTTCGGTCGGGAATTGTTTCCGTTTGTTTCATTCAATAGGGCAAAGGCATATATTCGCCCCACTTGTTCAGGCGCGGTCAGTGGAGTCTTCTTTTGCGATTACTGAATGCGCGAGGAACTAACAGGTCTTGTCGCGATTTGAACGGCATCGTTGCAAGGCCATTTATTCACATTGAATGAAAGGGTGCTGCGATGCTTTTTAAGCAGAAACGGATTCATGTCTTGATGGGCTATGCGCTGGCAACCGGCGCGTTTGCGCTGGCCGCTTCGGCGGTTCAGGCGCAGCAAATCGAGCGGGTTACCGTCACGGGTTCGAGTATCAAACGCGTATTGGAGGAGCAAGCCCTCCCCGTCCAGATCATCTCGCGCGACGATATCCAGAATAGCGGCTCGGCCAATATCGAGCAGCTGGTTCAATCCCTGCCGGCGGTCAACACCGCGGGTAGCCTCACGAAGTCGATGGGTGCAGGTTTGTCGACCTATGGTCTGTCTACAGTCTCCCTGCGTGGTCTGGGTTCCAGCCGCAGCCTGGTGTTGGTGAACGGCCGCCGTCTGGCGCCGTTTGGTCTTGACTCTGCTTCCGTCGACATCAATGCGATCCCGATGGATGCCATCGAGCGCGTCTAGGTTCTGACCGACGGCGCTTCCTCGATTTATGGTTCGGATGCCATGGGCGGCGTCATGAACTTCATTCTGCGCCGCGACTTCCAGGGCATCGAGCTGAATGCCGAAGCCGGCGACTCGGACCGCGGCGGTGGTGGCCGGACGACCAAGGTTGGTGTTGTCCTGGGTAAGGGTTCGCTGTCGAAGGACAAATACAATTTCATGTTGACGGCATCGGTGGAGAACCAGGACATGCTGTTTGCCAAGGATCGCAAGTTCTCGGCATCCGGCAACGTGCCCCCGTATTACACCAACGGCGCCACGGGCGGCGGCAATATCGAAGGCATCTGGGTTCCCGGTCTGACGCGCGCGCAAAACCTGCGCAACGCAACGACCAATCCTTATGGCTTGGCCTCAGCTTACTACGGCAATCCGTGGGCTGACGCGGCTTC
>Ga0172368_10002860_pt1 | contig 21567 bp, 14 predicted proteins | sample Lak11m_FD_114540 | JGI IMG/M metagenome (GOLD analysis project Ga0172368, IMG submission 114540) | Freshwater microbial communities from Kabuno Bay, South-Kivu, Congo - kab_022012_11m | ecosystem: Environmental > Aquatic > Freshwater > Lake | place: Democratic Republic of the Congo: South-Kivu...
ATTCTTTGATATTCAATTTGCCTACAACGAAGGAGCTTCAGAGTATCCAAATATAATTTGGACATCAATGAATTATTTTCAATCCAACATGGCAGATGATTGGGGTAATGAATTCCTTTTGACATTGCTGGATGGTTATGCCGGGCCTTATAATATTTATGATGTATTGTTTCATGTAACCAACTCTACTGGGATTCCGGTAGAAGGAGCGCTGGTGGCCATAGATGCCCTTTCTGTTTTGTCCGATACGGGAGGAATGGCGGCTTTCAGCCTCATGAACGGCAATTATGATTATACCATAACAAAAGATAACTACCTGCCTAAAACCGGTTCATTCGCTGTGGCTGACTCGGCCATAACCATTGAAGAAACCCTTTGTCCCTGGTACGAAGTGACTTTTCATGTGACTGCGGATGGCAACGACCTTGAAGGTGCAATGGCCACTGTCGGAAATGATTCAATTGCAACCAGTTCCTCAGGTATAGCTGTTTTTAATTTGCCGGATGGGGATTATAACTATTCGGTGACAAAAACTGGTTACGAGGATGAGGAGGGAACGTTTACGGTAGCCAGCGCTCCGTTGCAAATTGAAGTGGAGATGGAGCACTGCTGGGATGTAACGATACACTTAAGCAGCTGCGATTCAGCAATGTTATATTATAACGGGGAAGTTTTCGTGATATATCCTAATGATCCTTTGGTAATTTGCCTTCCAAATGGAGATTATGTTTTAACTGTTTTTTATGGTGGATATTTTGAGCAAGATTTATTTTCAGTTTACAATAGTCCAATAACAATGGAAATAGAATGTCCTCCTTTAATTTATTCTGTAACTTTTTTCGTCAATTGCTGCGGCGAACCTTTGCAAGATATATTACTTACCATCGGAACCGAGACCGTCTTCACCGGCCCTGATGGATTTGCTGTATTTAACCTGCCCGAAGGATATTATACCGTCGAAATCGGCGGATTCACCATTACTTTCTTGGTACCCGAAACCGATTATATTGATGCGGATATTTGCAGTGAAATTACTTTCCATGTCACCAATGAGCAAGGCAATCCAATCCAGGGTGTTGACATTGAGATTGACGGAGAAAATTTGGTCACCGGTTTTAACGGAGAAGCATATACCTGCTTGATGGTTGGAAACTATTCTTACACAGCCAGTAAATCAGGATATATTACACAAACAGGTTCGTTTGTCGCGGATACGGTGCCTCAGACCGTGGAGATTATTATGCAGCCTGTTACTTACTCCGTTACTTTTATTTGTAGCGTTTGGTGCGAAAACCAATTTAACGGATGGCATTGTAATATTAATGGTGAAACTTTATATTCGGGTGAAACAATCTATTTGCCTGAAGGTATGTGGGATTTTTCTTTAAGTTGGCTTGGCTGCTGGCCTGAAGTAGGAGTCATATATGTTCAAGGATCTGTAGTAATCACTTGCATTGGAATAGTTGAACCTCATGTTACTTTTCATATAAGCTCATCCCTGGGAGGTAATCTCCAAAGTGCCACAGTCTCGGTAGATACTTTTGCACTGATAACAAATTCATCTGGTGAGGCTACTTTTTGTCTTCCCGGAGGTAATCATAATTATACTATTATTAAAGAAGGATTTGATACACTTTCAGGTATATTTAATTACCTCGAATATTGTCAGGATACGCTTATAGAAATTTTAATGAATCCTGTTTCGGTAGATGATTATAATTCCACTGAATTCCGTCTTTATCCAAATCCTTCCGATGGCAGGTTCTATTTTGTAAACTTAAATCAAACCAGGGATCTTGCTGAAATACTTGTGATGGATATAACCGGAAGAATAGTTTATCAAAATAATAAAGTCATTGAAGATAAAGCTGAAATTGACCTGTCGGATAAACCGAAAGGACTGTATTTTCTTAAGGTTAAATCCGGAGATATGGTTTTTAACAGAAAATTAATAGTGAATTAAAATTTAATAACTTTAGACTCTTCACCCGTGAACTTTAGAAAATTTAATAACCCAAAAATTTTTTATCCAATGAAAAGAATTGCAATTATCCTTTTCTGGCTGATCAGCCTGAATACAGCCATTGCACAATGTCCAACTGCAACTTTAAAAATAGGTAACGGTAATTGTCTGATAAATGAAAATATTGAAATCCCGATTACCCTGGAAGCGATAAATAATCCGCTTACCGGAAATAACCTGATCTCTTCGTGGGGTTGGTACATTGCTTACGATGCCGCCATACTGAATGCAGGCGCACCCGGAACACCGGCAATTTTGCTTAATTATCATGCGCAGTTTCCGGCTGCCAACTATATTACAAATATTATAGCAAACAATCCTGCACCGGGCTGGAATACGATAGCAATAATTTACTCCTCCGCCGTTAGTGGTCTGGGAACTGCAGGCATGAAATTTTTCGATATCCAGTTTACCTATACAGGGACAGATTATACTGATGTAATCTGGACGTCCACTTTTGACATGGATGACCTATCAGCCAAATTTGTAACCAACATGGCTGATGACGAAGGAAATGAATTTTTATTAACCCTTATAGATGGATATGTCGGGCAGTATTTTGCGTTTGATGTACTTTTTCATGTAACAGATAATACCGGACTACCATTGGAAGGCGCTCTGGTTTCTGTGAATCCTTTTTCCGTTTTAACAGATTCGGCTGGCATGGCTGTATTAAATCTTCAATGCGGCTATCATAATTATACGATTACAAAAGACGGCTACCAACCTGAAGCAGGTTCCTTTCTCGTTTGCATTTCTCCGGTAACCATTGAAGATACCCTGACTCCCTGGTACGAAGTGACTTTTCATGTAACCTCGGGTGGAGATGACCTTGAGGATGTTCTGGTAGCTGTGGATGATGAATCGGCTGTAACGGACACCGCCGGAATTGCTACTCTTTTCCTCGTTGATGGAAGCTATGTATATACTGCAACCAAAGAGGGTTACTATCTTGAACAGGATGCTTTTACTGTTTCAGGCAGTCCGGCGATCGTTGAAATAGAGATGATCCCGGAACCTCTATATACTGCGACTATCCATGTGACTTCGGATGGTAACCCCATTGCCGGAGCTGCTGTCATCATCGGTAATGATACGGTTTACACTGACGAAAACGGTACAGCCACGTTTGATCTCATCAATGGCTTTTATCAATTCACGGTCGAAAAATTAGGATTTATTTCCGAGTCAGGCTCATTTACAGTGTCAAATGCACCAATGCTGGTTGAGGTGGAACTGGATCCGCAGGAATATCAGGCGCTGTTTCATGTTACATCTGTAGGAGTGAATTTATCCGGTGCAGAAGTACAAATTCAGGATTCGATTGTATTCACAGGATCCAATGGTTTAGCACTATTTAATCTGGTAAATGGCACTTATGCCTATTATGTTACAAAAGAGAATTTTGTTGCGCAGTCAGGTCAGATCACGGTCAATAATTCAAACATTACCATTGAGATTGAGATGTCGTTGCTTTTGTATCCTGTCACTTTCCATTTTATTTGTCAGGGAATAGGCGTAGACAGCGTTACAGTTACCTGTAACGATACGACAATAATAACCAGCGGGGGTGTGGAGGCTGAATTTTATCTTTACTGTGACAGTACTTATGAAGTAATAGCAACAAAAGACGGATATCTTGATATTAACTTTTTATTCACTGTAAATTGCAGTAATCCTCAGATAGTCAATATCCTCATGGTTACCCAAAATTTAACTTTCCACTGCACCTCGGGAGGCCAGAATATTCAGGGTGTTTCTGTAACGCTTGATGGATACGGCACACAAATGTCAGGCTTTGACGGAAAGGCCATGTTTACCATTATTCCTGACGGAACTTATAATTTTACAGTTCATAAAGAAGGTTACATTGATAAAACCGGAACGGTAACTTTAAATAATGCAAGCCAGACCGTTGAAATGAACCTGAAATGTGAAGTCACATTTGAAATTTACATAAGCAATATAAGTTCCACCGAGCCTCTTGAAGGTGCGCAGGTAACCTGCGGAGACAGCGTCCTGATCACTCCTGAAAACGGAACAGTGGTCTTTAATCTTGAAAATGGTACTTATTTGTGGTCAGTAACCCATCCTGATTACAGTTCATGCATGGGTGAGGTTATTGTGACCGGAGCTTCAACTGTAACGGTCGTTACCATAGGTGTCGGGATTTCCGATTATGATTCCGGTAGTTTTTATTTATATCCGAATCCTTCTGACGGCAAATTCCTGATTAATACAGGCGGTCTAAATACAACAACCGGGATTATTTCGATATTTAATCTTGCAGGAAATCCGGTTTATACATCAAAAATGCAGGAAATTAAGAACAGCCTAATTGATATTTCGTCACAGCCGCCGGGATCTTATATTTTAAAGATTTCAAACGATGCGGGAACTTTTGAAAAGGTCATTATCATTGAATGATAAGCATAATAAAGAAGCGATGAGTAATTCAATCAAAGTTATAAAACCATAAACGTAAACAAAATGAATTATAACCTGATTATTATCGTATTGGTGCTGTTTGCAACAATTGCTTATTCCCAGGAGCAACCCACAGCAACTTTAAAAATCGGCACCATTTATGACCCTCAGCCGGGAACCGTTGAAGTTCCGGTTACTCTTGAAGCGATAGATAATCCTATTTCCGGTAATAATCTTATTTCCAGTTTTGGATGGTATATTGCTTACGACACCGATGTTTTGTATGCCGGCCAGCCTAATACTCAACCAACATTGGTTAATTGGTATTGGGGTGCCAATCAGGGAAATTTTCTTACCAATATTATAGCAGATAATCCTGCACCGGGCTGGAATACAATTGCAATAATTTGTTCACCATGGTTTGGGGAAGGATTTCCCGGAATAAAGTTTTTTGATATTGTATTTACTTATGATCCTGATGTGACAGTTAAGCCAAATGTATTTTGGACATCTACCTCAGCAAAAGGAAATAATTTCTTAAAATTTGAAACCAACATGGCAGACGATGAAGGGAATGAATTTTATTTGACATTGATTGATGGTTATGTTGGCCCATTCATTACCAAAGTTCCTGAACTGAAAACCGAAACGACAAAAATTTGGTTTGAGAATGGAAATATCAGTTTTAATGCTGAGTCTCCGGGTGAGTTCAACATGTTCAACTTGATTGGTCAGCAAGTCATGTCGGCTCCTGTTCATCCGGGTTTGAACATCATTCCTGTGAAAGAAAAAAACACTTATTACATCATCAGGGTCGTAACTAACAGCAATACTTTAACCCAAAAAATATTTATCCAATGAAAAAAATCCTTATCATCAGTTTGGCGATATTAGTAAATATGGCCTATTCCCAATTGCAACCCACTGCTACATTAAAGATCGGCACCATTTATGACTCGTTACCGGGAATTGTTGAGGTTCCTGTTACCGTTGAAGAAATAAACAATCCTATCATTGGGATTAACAGAATTATTAGTTGGGCATTCTATATTGCCTACGATGTGAATGTCTTATATGCCGGTGAACCAGGGAATATTGTAACATTGGTCAATCATAATCCACAGATAAATCTATCCGGATATCTGACCCAAATTATTGCTCAAAATCCTGCTCCCGGTTGGAATACTCTGGCAATAATTTTTTCCGAAATATGGCAAGGTTGTACTATGAATCCGGGTGATAAATTTTTTGATATTCAATTTACTTATACTGAGGGTTTAACCGAAGAGCCCAACATAATATGGACTTCCTCACCAAATGGTTTCGAAACCAATATGGCTGATGATGAAGGGAATGAATATATATTGACCTTGATTGATGGATATGTTGGCCCAAATCCCATTGCAATCTCTGAATTAAAAACCGAAACGATAAAAATTTGGTCAGAGAATGGAAATATCAGCTTTAACACAGAGACCGGCGGTGAGTTCATCCTGTTCAGCCTTTATGGGCAGCAAGTCATGTCGACTCGTGTTCATCCTGGTTTGAACATCATTCCTGTGAAAGATAAAAACGCATATTATCTCATCAGGGTCGTAACAAGCAGCAGCACTTTAACCCAAAAAATATTTATCCAATGAAAAGAATTGCAATTATTTTATGCTTGACTTTGGCAGTGAACATCGTGTTTGCACAGTCATGGGATGGTTTTAAGCTGGACTCCGTATGCAATCCCTCAGAAGATACAGTTCTTGTAGCTCTGACAGTGGAAGAACCAGACACAACAGGACTGGTCGGCACTTTCGCATTATACATTGCATTCGATGCAAATGTCCTGTATGCAGGTGATCCGGGAACTCCGGTGAATTTAGTCAATGTTAATCCGGAATTTCCGTTGGCTAACTATCTTACCAATATCCTATTTGATTATCCGTCTGTGGGATGGAACACCATCGCAATAATTTATGCTGCTGCCGTTAGCGGAACCATAAGCCCGGGTACAAAGTTATTTGATATAGGGTTCTATTATTACGGAGGTTCGACCGATTTAATTTTTCTGAACGAGCCAACTTTTATAAATGGCTATGTCGGCGATTGTACCTTTTATGGAGTGACATTCCACGTAACTGCAGGTGGAAACAACCTTGAAGGCGCTGTTGTAGCAGTCGGCAGCGATTCGGTCACAACCAATTCCTCAGGCCTGGCAGTATTTAATTTGCCGGACGGCGATTATAACTATTCAGTGACAAAAATGGGTTATGTGGATGCGGAAGGAACATTTACAGTTGTGGGGGCTCCTTTACTTATAGAGGAAGAGATGGAGGTGTGTTGGGATATAATCCTGCATCTTATTGATACGAATGGAACAACCATAACGGATAGCGCAATGGTTATCGTAAATAATGACACCGTTTGGACAGCCAACGGATCCGCTGCATTTTGCATAACTGGTGACACGATAAATTATGAGGTCTATATTGACGGTTATTATCCCGAAATTGGCGAAATGATTCTCACTCCGGGTCCAATAACTGTTGAAATAATAATGACACCCATTTTTTATGATGTCTCTTTTTTCGTTAACTGCTGCGGTGTACCAATCGAAAACTATATCATTACTTATGAAGGACAAACTGTATTAACGAATGCGGCAGGCCTTGCAGTTTTAAATCTTGAAGCCGGATTTTACAGCTTCGAAATCGGTGGAGTGCCTGTTACTTTCACGGTGCCGGATACGACGTATGTGCCTGTGGATATTTGCAGTGAGGTAACATTTCACGTCACTTGCGACGGAATGTCAATTGCAGGAGCCTCAGTTACTGTGGATAATGAAACATTAATATCAAATGCATCAGGTATAGTTGTTTTTTGTCTTCAAAACGGACCTCATGACTTTACCATTTATTATTATGCCTTTGAACCTATAACAGGACAACTACTGGTAAACAATGAACCTTTGCTGTTTTTGGAAGATCTCTGTATAAATTTCCCAGTACCTGTTCAATTCCAGGTGACCAATTACTTTTGTGAGAATTCCTTTGACGGTCTTTTCGTGGTTTGCTATGGAGATACAGTCCAATCCGGCGGAACCATAGAACTGGTCGACGGCATATATACCTGGGAATTAATTCTTGAAGGCTGTGGTACGCTTGAGATCGGCATGATTGAAGTTATTTCGGCACCTGTAAGTGTGGAAATAATTGTTCCCTGGCTTCCCCAGGTGACCTTTCATGTTACCGATCAATTTAATGCGGATTTTGAAGGGGCACCAGTCTGTGTTGATGATGATACTTTATATACCGATAGTTACGGACTGGTAAGCTTTTGCACGACCGGCGGAATCCATCCCTACTGGATTGCCAATCCCGGATATGATACAATCTACGATAATTTCATTTTTGAGTGTGCGGATACAACCCTGACTGTGATATTGATGACCGGTTCAGTCAAAAATGAAAGGTTGACATTGCCGGATATTTATCCCAATCCTTCCACTGGCAAATTTTACCTTGAGCTGCCCAATTCAGCAACTGCATCAATTGAAATCCGGGTAATGGATTTAACCGGCAGGAAGGTTTTTAAAGAAAAAGCAACAACGACCGGTAAGACCGAGATTGATCTTTCTGACCAGCCGAAAGGGATGTATTTTGTGAGGGTAAAGTTCGGAGATGAATTTTTGACAAGAAAGATAGTCCTTCGATAAATAAACAATAAAGAATTATGAAATGAAAAAATTTACATTTTATGGTATGATAACGCTCACTCTGGCTTTCATATCAAATCATGCCTTAAGCCAGATAGAAATAGCAACCGGCCCCGAAGTAACTCCGGATGAAATGGTTGAAAAATTAGTGGGTGATGGAATAATCTTTTACAACGTTACCTTTCAGGGAGCCGACATTGCACGGGGAATATTTGGTAACGGGCAAACGACCAACCTGGGCATGGAGAGTGGAATATTTCTGACCAGTGGATCAGGATATAATATTCCCGGACCCAATCAAACAGATCTCGCAGGTATGAACAACGGATTGCCGGGCGACTCTAATCTGACTCAGATTACTACGTGTACAACTTATGATGCTTCCATCCTTGAATTTGATTTTATTCCTTTTACAGATACCATTAAATTTGATTTTATCTTTGGATCGGAGGAGTATAATGAGGAAGTCGGGTCTTCATACAATGATGTATTTGGTGCTTTTGTTTCCGGTCCATATCCCCTGGGAGGTAATTACCAGAATAAAAATATCGCCCTTATTCCAGATACCACTACAAGTATTAAGATCAACAGCCTTAATAATGGGTACGCCCCGTCCGGAATAATTCCCACTGGTCCTTGTATGAATTGCGAGTTTTATCAGGACAATACCAATGGTACTACCCTTGAATACGATGGATATTCGTTGATTTTGACGGGATGGCTGGAGGTGATCCCCTGTGAGGAATACCACATAAAATTAGGCGTTGCTGATGGAGCGGATGGCCTTGTAGATTCGGGTGTTTTAATAGAGGAAAACAGTTTCAACAGCACGGGTACTGAAATAAGTACTTCTGTTATCCTGTATCCTTACGGGATAACCGAAGAGACGGTAGAAGGGCATGTAGAAGCCGATGTGGTTTTTCACCTTGCAAGTCCTGAATATACCCCATTAACCCTTTGCTTTAATATAGAAGGGACTGCGACCAATGGCCTGGATTACGAGGAACTTAACAACTGTGTCACTTTTGAGGAAGGAGAGGATTCAGCAGTTATTCATATTACTCCCATATATGACGGTTTAATTGAAGGCGAAGAGACAATCATCCTCATTATTGAAAATACATTAGCATGCAGTTCGGTATTTACCGTCGAGCTTACAATTTTGGATTACGTGGAAATGATCTCAGAAATAAGCCCAGGCTCAACGGTTTGCAGCGGGCAGCCGGTTGAACTGTGGGTGAATGTTGAGAACGGTTTTCCACCTTATACAATTAACTGGCAGCCGGGATCCTTTACAAATGATACCATCATCGTTGCTCCGGAAGAAACAACAACCTATACAGTCACCTTTTGGGATATTTTAAATGTAGCCGGGACAGATTCAACTACTATAAATGTTTATCCTGATGATCAGAATTTTTTGTTTTCTTATTCTTTTAATAAAGAAAATAATCCCTACCTGCCGTGGGACGCTATAGGAGAAATCATAGGAAATACGGTTATCGTAGCCATTCCGGAAGGAGTTGCCACAGACAGCCTGATAGCTTCATTTGAGATATCGAATTGTGCTTCGGGATATGTAAACGAAACAGAGCAAATCAGTGGGATCACGGCTAATGATTTCGAGAGTCCTGTGATATATCAGGTAATCGCCCCGAACGGGGATGTGAGACAATATGTGGTAGTTGTAGATATAGAAACGGGTTTTAATGTAAATAATGCAGAAAAATTTACTGTTCTGCCAAATCCCTCCAATGGTATATTCAGGATTGATTTTTTTGAAGTAACATCTGTTCCTGTAAAAATAGAAGTGGTGGACTTGATGGGAAGCGTAGTATATGAAAATCAGGCATTAACAACCAAAACTGAGATTAACTTGTCTGACCAGCCGAAAGGGCTGTATTTTGTGAGGTTGAAGGCGGGAGAGGAGATTATGACAAGCAAATTGATAATTCAATAATTATAACAAAAAGTACAGGATGAAAACTGCAATTTTTACCCTTCTGTTGATACCTGCTTTTATGAATACAGGATTAAGTCAGATTCAGATTTATCCAGGACCCGACGTCAACCCTCTCGATATGGTTGAGTATCTTGCAGGTGATGGGATTGTCTATTCGAATATTACCTTCCAGGGGGCGAATATATCCAGAGGAATTTTCAGCAACGGGCAATCAACTAATCTTGGAATGGACAGCGGGATTTTCCTGACTTCGGGGGCAGGTTATGTAATTCCCGGTCCGAATTCTTCTTGTAGTGCAGGTGTTAATAACGGCACCCCGGGACACGCGGCGCTGAACTACATCACCACCTCCACCACTTACGACGCAGCTGTACTTGAATTTGATTTTATACCTTTTTCTGATACAATAAAGTTCAGCTATGTTTTTGGTTCGGAAGAATACAATGAGTGGATTGGTTCTTCCTACAATGATGTATTCGGCGCTATAATTAATGGTCCTGATCCCCTTGGAGGAAATTATTATAATAAAAATATGGCTGTTATTCCTGAAACTACAACCAGTATTAAGATTATCAGCGTGAATAACGGGTATTCCTCTTGTGGGATTACACCCACAGGTCCATGTACGAATTGTGAGTATTATGATGACAACTCCAATGGATTGACTCTTGAATATGATGGATTGACAACAGTTATGACCGGATTTCTGCACGTAATACCCTGTGAGGAATACCACATACTGTTTGGAGTTGCGGATGCCGGCGATGGAATTTATGATGCGGGTGTTTTCCTTAGTAGCTTTGTAAGTGCCGGTCCGGAAATAGAAGTGACAACTGTACTTGATCCTCCCGGCTTAACCGAAAACCTGGTCGAAGGGCACGTGGAAGCCGATTTGGTTTTTAAGCTTCCTGATACCAGTTTTGCTCCGGTTACCATCTGCTTTGAGATCGGAGGAACTGCAATAAACAGTATTGATTATGAAGAAATTCCGAATTGTGTAACTTTCGAACAAGGTCAGGATTCGGCTTCCATTCACATCAATCCTTTTCTGGATGGATTAATTGAAGGCGAAGAGACAATCATCCTCATTATTGAAAATACATTAGGTTGTGATGTAACCTACGATACTGTGTTGGTAACAATTCTGGATTATATTGATATGGTCTCTGACATTAGTCCGAATACTATGATCTGCAGCGGTGATGAAACGACACTTTGGGTTAATGTCTTTTTGGGATTTCCTCCTTATACTTACCTCTGGGAACCGGGTTCTTATACGACCGACACGATTGCTGTAAGCCCGGAGGAAACGACAACTTACACTGTGATGTACCAGGATATTTTCCTCGATGATACCGGTTCAAACTCAACCACAGTCGCTGTTGCTCCGGATTTCATGAATGAAATCTATTCCTTTTCTTTCGAAACGGTTTACAATCCTGTATTAATTGAAGATATTGAAGGTGAAATCGGGATTGATTCGGTTTTCCTCGTATTACCCGCCGGAACAATGGTGAATAATTTGATTGCCACCTTCGCCCTTTCGAATTGCGCTGCAGCCTGGGTTAACGAAACGGAACAGTTAAGCGGCATTACACCGAATGATTTTACTTTCCCGGTCATTTACCAGGTCGAAGCCCAAAACGGAGATTTAAAGGAATGGACTGTTGTCGTTGAGATTGAAACAGGATTGTATGAAAACCCGGAAGGATATTTTTCGATATTGCCTAATCCATCAAACGGTACATTCAGGATAGCCATTGCTGATGAAATTTCTGATCCCGTCAGAATAGAAGTGCTTGACCTGGTTGGAAACATTGTTTATGAAGATGAAGCATTTACAACCCAAACAGCGATTGACTTGTCTGTTTTTCCGAAGGGGATGTATTTTGTGAGGATCAAAGGCGATAATGAATTTGTAACAAGGAAACTGATAATTCAATGACTTTACCAAAAAGCACAGTATGAAAACAGTAATTTTTACTCTTCTTTCACTTTCAGCAATAGCGAATACTGCATGGTGCCAAATCCAGATTTACCCCGGACCCGGAGTGACTGCTGAGGAAATGGTAGAGAATATAACCGGTGACGGGATTATTTTTTCAGACGTAATATTTCAGGGAGCTTCTGGTGCACGAGGAATATTCACCAACGGTCAATCCACCAATCTTGGTTTTGAGAGCGGAATATTTCTTACAACAGGCGCCGGTTATGTCATTCCAGGGCCGAATTCGTCATCTTCAGCCGGAGCGAATAATGGTGGTACTTATCCATGTGGTATGCCTCCTCCATGGGGTTATAATTGTTATGATCCCGCAGTTCTGGAATTTGAATTTATACCCGATTCCTATACATTGCAATTAAGGTATGTCTTTGGCTCTGAAGAATACAATGAGTGGGTAGGCTCGACATACAACGACATATTCTTCCTGAATATTTCAGGGCCAAATCCTTTTGGTGGAGAGTATTTAAATAAAAATATTGCTAATATTCCCGGAATACCGGATACCAACGTGAAAATTAATACTGTGAATAATGGTTATTCCCTTCCGGGTGTGGTTCCAACCGGTCCGTGCACGCATTGTGAGTTTTATAAAGACAATACCGGTGGACTGACCCTTGAATATGATGGATTTACTGTAGTATTAACAGCATGGCTTCCGGTCGTTCCCTGCCAAACCTATCATGCAGAATTCGCTGTTATGGAAATCGGGGATGCTATTTATGACACAGGCGTTTTTATTGAAGAAAACAGTTTTAGCAGTTCTGCCGAAATTGAGGTCAACGCCCTCCTCGATCCTCCAGGCTTAACCGAAAACCTTGTCGAAGGGCACGTGGAAGGAGATTTGATTTTCAGACTTCCTGATACCAGCTTTGCTCCGGTAACCATCTGCTTTGAGATCGGAGGAACTGCATTAAACGGTATTGATTATGAAGAAATTGACCCTTGTATTACCTTTGATGAGGGTCAGGATTCTGCGGTAATCCATATCACTCCGTATTCCGACAACGTACTGGAATATGATGAAACAATCCGGCTAATCATTGAAAACACATTAGGCTGCAGCATACTGGACGATACTGTGGAATTTCTCATTGAGAACTATATTCCACTTTCAAATAATATTAGCTCGGAAACAATGATTTGTGAAGGTCAGGAGATAACCCTCTGGGTAGAGGTCATACATGGTTATCCGCCTTACAGCTATTCATGGGAACCTGGTGGACTTACTTCGGATTCTGTTAATGTTTCGCCGGATACAACTACTGCATATATAGTAACATACAGTGATCTGTTAGGAGAAACAGGGCAGGATTCAACTAAAGTAATCGTATTTCAGGTGTGTGATTTTGAATCCTATTATTTTGAAGCGTTCCTGAATCCGGGTCTTCCTTTTGATATTTACGGCGAGTTGCTGGATGACACGGTTTTAATGGTATTTCCTGCGGGCACCAATCTTAGTGGTCTTGTTTCATCGTTTACTATGGATGTGGAAGGGTGTGTCCCGGGTGTGAACGGCGAACCTCAGGAATCAGGGGTTACAATCAATGATTTTAGTACTCCTGTTGTCTATGAAACCCTAGCGCCAGGCGGATGTTATTCAAAATGGGTGGTGATTGCGGACATTGAGACCGGGTTAAATCAGGATCTGTCCGGCAGCTTTACCTTATCTCCGAATCCAACAGATGGCAGATTCAGGATAGCCATTGCTGATGGAATTTCTGCGCCGGTAGGTATAGAAGTGATAAACCTGTTTGGAAACATTATTTTTGAAAACAAGGCATTAACAACTAAAACAGAGATTGACCTGTCTGTTTTTCCGAAGGGGATGTATTTTGTGAGGGTGAAGGCGGGAGCGGAAGTATTTTCGACTAAGCTTATCATCCAATAGACAATTAAAATAAACTCCGTATGAAAAAGTTGTCAATTATTGTCCTGATTGCAGCCTTGTTGCTGGTTATTCCGACAAGCTCATCAATGAGCCAGATTCAGATTTATCAAGGTCCCGAAGTAACACCGGTAGATTTGGTAGAGTGCATTCTCGAGGAAGGCATGATTTATGACAACGTAACGTTTCAGGGTGCAAATGTTTCGAGGGGAATATTTACCAACGGACAAACAACCAATCTTGGGCTTGAAACCGGGATTTTTCTGACATCAGGAGCAGGTTCTATCATTCCCGGACCGAATAATTCATCCAATGCGGGAGTGAATAATGGAACGCCAGGCAATCCTGTTCTTAATTCAATCACAACTTCTACAACCTATGATGCTTCTGTTTTGGAATTTGATATAATTCCGGCAAGCGATACCATCAGGTTTACCTATGTTTATGGTACAGAAGAGGATGAGTGGGTGGGATCGTCGTACAATGATGTATTTGGTTTTTTTGTCACCGGTCCAAACCCGGCAGGCGGTATGTACACCAATCATAATATCGGATTTATTCCTGATTTTGAGGATTTCATCGAGAATACACAACAGACACTACAATATGATTTATTTACTGTGGTCATGACCGGAAAGCTGCCGGTGATTGGAGCTGAAGAATATCATATATTGATTGGTATTGCGGACTGCGGAGATCAAATCTTTGATTCAGGTGTATTCATTGCTGAAAACAGTATTTATGCAGGAACACATATAGAAGTCACGGAGATCCTGTCTCCTCCCGGACTGACGGTTAACATGGTTGAAGGCCATGTGGATGCGGACATTATATTTCATCTTCAAAACACGGACTTCACGCCTGTGACTGTTTATTATAGTATTGAAGGAGATGCCACAAATGGCGTGGATTATGAAGAAATTAATGATGAAATCTATTTTGCCGAAGGACAAGATTCTGCGATTATACATATAACTCCAATTCAGGATGGAGTAATTGAAGGGGACGAGACCATCAGGCTGATCATCTTTAATACTTTAGGAGGAATAATGGTCATGGATACAGTGGCGGTTATCATCGGGGATTATGTTGAACTTTCAGATAATATTAGCCCACCAACACTGATTTGTGAAGGTTGCGAAGTTACCCTATGGGTTGATGTCATGAATGGCTATCCGCCGTATAGCTATTTATGGGAGCCTGGCGGTTTTACAACGGATTCTATAACTGCTTCGCCGGATACAACTACCACCTATATTGTGACGTATTATGATTTATTCGGGGAATCGGGTATGGATTCAATAAAAGTTGTTGTCTTTCCGGTTACAGAATTCAGTTCCTTTGGTTTTGAGGTTGCTCTCAATCCGGGTCTGGCATTTGATGTGACCGGTGAATTTTCGGGCGACACAATTCAACTGCACCTTCCTGAAGGAACCAATAATCAAAATTTAATTGCATCCTATACTTTTAATGGCGAATATATAGTTGTTACCGCCAACGGAATTCCGCAGGAACCGGGCGTTACGCCGAATGATTTTACAAATCCTGTAATATATATCATTATAAGTCCGGAAGGATGCGGCTCAGAATGGGTAGTGATTACGGATATTGAGACCGGGATAAATGAAACATCTGCTGACCAGATTTCTATTTACCCCAATCCTTCAGAGGGTCAGTTTACAATAGGGTGTTTCGGCTGCCTGAAATCAGTTCAGGTTTCGATAACTGATATTACCGGGAGACTGATTGTGCATGATATTCTTTCCGGGATTAATAAAACGGGTTTTGATCTTACACGCCAGCCAAAGGGGATTTATTTCCTTCATTTAACTTCAGAAGAGAAATCCAAAAGCTATAAGATTGTTATCCGGTAACGAGCTTTACTCAACGATAATCTTTTGAGTAAGCTGGTTTCCCTGCCTGTCTCTGATCCTGACAAAATAAATTCCTTTACCGAGGGTTTCCGGTAATGTGATTTTTGCTTTCCCTTGTTCTGCTTCTGCTTTACAAACCTCTGAACCTGAAGGGGTCAGAAAAGTAATTTCAGCCGGTCCATTCTCAGCCCATTTATAATTAATGTTTATTGTGGAGCCGGTCAGCGCAGGATTCGGTGAAATCTGCAATTCATAAAGCGCTTTATCTTTAACGGAAGTACTGTAATCATTCATAAGCCTTACCGCGATAAAGTCATGGTTCGTACCATTGTGCGCCTTACCCGCTACAAGGATTTTTCCATCGCCCTGGCGGGTCACACACAATGCCTCATCCGGATTGGCAAAGAAATCATAACCGATAATCCCGTTGTTACCAAAGGTATCATCAAGCGTACCGTCAGGATTATATCGCCAGACGGTCAGATCGTTATTGGCTGGAGGAGCGCTGCCGGATGACCCGGCGACGATGATCTTTCCATCACCCTGGATGCAAAGTCCATTTCCCACATCATAACTGCCCTGGTCGGAAACCACTACTCCATTATTTCCAAAGTCTGCCACAGGATTTCCCTGCATATCATATTTTAGCAGAAGCATGCTGTAATTATATCCCACCGTTGTTGTGAATCCGGCAATTACAATTTCATCATCCGGAGTGATAGCCATTCCAAACGCTTCATCATCCACCCCGCTATAAGGGAAATTAACGATGCCATTGTTCCCGAAAGCATCATCAAGTGTCCCGTCAGGCAGAAATCTGACCATCAGCATCGCAAAGGAAAGAAAGGTATTGGCATAATGCCCGGCTGCAATTATCTTTCCATCATCCAGAACTACCAAGCAATCAAAATCATTTTCCACTTCGGTTACAGGAATGGATGCAACGCCACCATCGCCAAAGGTATCATCCAGCTGACCGCTTTCGGTAAACCTTACCACCACCGGGACAAACTGGTAGTTTTCGTTGTATGATTTTCCAGCCAACAGGATCTTTTCGTCTTGCAGTGCCACAGCATAGCTATGGTCTTCGAAGAAATTAATTTCCGGACCGATCTTCTGCACTACGATCCCATTCGTACCGAAGGTGTCATCCAAAGTACCATTCTCATTCAACCGTATCATGAGTATCCGGTAATCGTTGTAATCGGTGGTGCTGCCGGTCATCAGGATTTTGTGGTCGGGCTGGATCACACATCCGTAAATGTTCGCTTCGAAATTAAGTGTGAAAGTATATACTCCGTTGTTTGCAAAGGTAGGATCGGGTGTTCCGTCTGGAAGAAATCTCATGACTTGTGTACTTGCTACCCAGGCTGCGTCATAGGTGATCCCGACAGCGATGATCTTCTGGTCATCCTGGACTTCAATATCGGTAAACAAATCGGTGTAGCCGTTGTCGAGAATAAACTTTCCATTGTCGGCAAAAGATGGATCGAGAGAACCTGGCTGTGCCATAGAAAGAGTGACGAATAAAGAGGCCGCCAAAATTGCAAGTAGTTGTTTTTTCATAGGTAAAATATTAGAAAGCTTAAAAAAACTCCCGGATTCTGCCTTCATGGATCAGATTATCAAGTTCGTTTTGGCGCTTGGCGCAGTGGCTGGTTTCGGAGCACAAAACTGTCAGTACACCACAAATGTCGATGCGAGGTAGAATGTTCAATTAACCACTTCACCCGCCATTGAGCCAAACTCCTGTTAGCTGCTGGCATTTCAGTCCCCCAATTTTGATTTTGATATTCCATGATTTTTTCTGTTTCCTTTTTCAAGCTCAAGATTAGCAAATGGTATTGGTACGTTTTTGTCTCGCAAATTTTCAAGTGTCTGCTCTGAAACTTGACTAACAAAAGTCCGAAGTAGATTTTCTTCTGTTTGTGTGGGTGTGTTGTCGGGGAAATAATGAACAAATAGTTGGTTGAGCGTTGTCAATGTTTTAATCCAATGTCCTCCTGCATGTGGTTTTCGTTCGCCAAGTTCTGTTCTGTAATACTGTCCAACACGCCCGACAATTCCTTTTGAACTTTCTGTTTGTCCGATGTATAAAATACTTTCGTCTGGAAGCCAAAACTGATTTAATCTATCACGAAGTTGCGACACTGTTGGTGAAACAATACCGTCAATTTGCAGTGTAGATACCTTGATTAGCCAAAATTTTAAAATATCGTTACTAATGGGTGCGGATGCAAAAAGGTTGTCGTTTAATGTCGGATTTTGAGAAGTAGAAATGATGTAAATACCAACCTTTGAAGATGTCGGTTTATTTCCCCAACGAACTGTTTCAAGTCCATTTACATTAAGTCCTGTTTCCGTTATTAAGTCTGTTACTGATATTGGCATTTTTTCTTCAGTTAGTTTTTATCGGCTGTGTCTTATGCTTGCAGCTAACTGCAATATTAGAATTGCTTTTATGATAGTCCACCTTTCGAAGAGCGAGAGACCAGACACTGGTATCAATGATAACTTTCATTCTTCGGTTCTGTGTGTTTTGTAATCAAAACCGGGTTCATAGACCATGGTGCCAAACAACTCAGTTATTTTCTGCTGATTGCGCCTTTCGATGTATTCATTCAGCGCTTCTGTGACTACCGCTTTCTTTGTTTTGTGCTTACCAATAATTCTTGCTCTTTCAAGCAATTCCTCATCAATTGCTAAATTTGCAGGCATATTTTTTTCCTGCAAAGTTACTCAATGGAGTGTGTAAAAACAAATGAATTATTGTGTAACCCAACTTAGCTTATTTTGCTTCAGAGCGTTAAAGTCTTATTTGTTCTTCAGAACCAACTCATCGTACTCCACTTCGAAGCGGAGCTTGTGCTTCGACTCTTAGAAATTAATCATTCAATAATTTTTTTAAAGATTCGGTAAATATTTTATCAGGAAGTCTTCAATCCCGACAATTCTGAAATTTTCACTATGCATATAATCTTCTTTTTCCTTTATTACAATAAAATTATTTTTGGTTTTGAGGATTTGTACCGCTAATGAGTTGCCCCTTGTTGGCCGGCTATCGGAGCCCAGTCTTATTTCAATCGCTGCCACAGGCACCCCGCCCTTTTCAATGACCAGATCTATTTCGGAACCGTCATAGGTTCTATAAAAATAACCCTTTCTGTTTGGAGGTAGTAAGTTCATTATCTGTTCAATAATAAATCCTTCCCAGGACGCTCCCAGTTTTGGGTGACCATATATGTCTGACTTATTCTCAAGTCCCAGAAAATAATGAAAAATTCCGGCATCCCGAATATAAACCTTAGGTGATTTTATGATTCTCTTTTTAAGGTTCGAATGAAAAGGTTTTAGAATTCGGATTAAAAAAGCATTTTCGAAAAACGCGAGATAGCTTTTAACCGTATTGACTGATATTTCAAGGCTTTTACTCAATTCGTTCATGTTAATAATGTTCCCATGATAATGGGCAAGCATCCCCCAAAACCGTTCTGTCCTAATAGGATTTGAAGTGAATCCAAGTATTGGGAGATCTCTCTCAATATAGGTCTTAATAAAATTTTCCATCCATGGAAGCCAGGGTTTTTTTAACATGAAAGGTTCCGGAAATCCACCTCTGAACCATAAACTGTCTAAATCATGATCTTTGATGATTTCCGGTATCAGAAAAGGAGTCAATTCAAGATAAGCAATTCTTCCGGCCAACGATTCAGAAGCATCCCTGATCAAATCGGGGCTTGCAGATCCAAGTAAAATAAATCTTGCTTTGGTATTATTTTTATCAATTAATGAGCGGAGTATCGGAAAAAGCTCTTTTTTCCTTTGGACCTCATCCAGCACTACAGTTTTGTTAATATGTTGCAACAGGAATGTTTCGGGATCTGAAAGTTTATTCAGGTCCCTTGGGGATTCGAGGTCGAGATAGATACTTTGTTCCAAATCGAGGGATATGAGTTTAGCAAGGGTAGTTTTGCCGACTTGTCTGGGCCCTATAATAGCTATAGCAGGAAAATACGCTAGAAGTTCCCTGGCTTTAGATTCTATGAGTCGCTTTATCATTTGGCAAAATTAATAAATATCCCGTAATATTTGCAATGATATTGCAAATATTACGGGATAACTTTTTATAAAACTTTCTTTTAATTCTCCTTCAGCACATACTCATCGTACTCCACTTCGAAGCGGAGTTTGTGCGTCGACTCCTCCATGGCAAGTCAGGGGAAAATATTCTTTTATCTCCGGGTGGACGATTTTCAGATGGATAGGAATACCATGAATGCGACCATCGCCTTTATTGTTCTTCCAATCTTTGGCAGCTATCTCATCCAGGTTTATAATTCAGGTAAGAAAATTGAAATAAACTGACCCGGATCACAAACCAGTACTTTGCCTTTTAATTCGTAAGGTGAAGCACACTTAGGAACGATGATAAAGCTTTTCGGAGAATTCAAATCCTGAACCGTGGTGGTAAAACTTTTTGTTGTTGATGGAGCTTCGCTGAATTTCATTTCAATACAGGCTCTTATCTCATTACCCCATGATATTACCAGGTCACATTCTGCTCCCTGTGATGTCCGGTAAAAAGAAAAGAAAAACCCGGGTTTGCATGAATTAATGATTTGGTCAAGAACAAATCCTTCCCACGAAAAACCTACCACCGGATGTCCTAACAGCGAGTTGAATGTTTCGATTCCAAGTTGATGGTGCAGAATACCGGAATCACGAATATAAATTTTAGGTGATCTGATCAGTCTCTTTTTTGCATTTGAAAACCAGGGTGGCAACCTTCGGACAATGAAAGATAATTCCAGAAAGTCGATATATTTCGAAAGGGTTGGAATGCTAATTCCAAGTGATTTTGAAAGGTTTGCAAGGTTTATCAGCCACCCCTGATGCTGAGATAACATGTAAAGAAGTCGGCTCATTAACACCGGATCCGATCTTAAACCCAACGCCGGAAGATCCCGTTCGATATATGTCCTTATAAAAGACTGGAACCATTCAATTCGAAAATCTGTATCATCGGATAAGTAAGGTTCCGGAAAACCGCCTTTCAACCAAAGTTTAAACAGATTTTCTGCATTACCGGTTTCGCTGATAAGCAATGAACTCAGTTCTGTGTAAACAATTCTGCCTGCCAAAGTTTCTGAGCTATTTTTAAGTAAATCGGGATTTGATGATCCGAGCAAAACAAACCGTCCGGGTACCCGGTGCTGATCAATCATTGATCTCAGAACCTGAAAAATTGAAGGCAATTTTTGGATTTCGTCAATGATTATACATTTATCATGATTGTTCTCAAAAAAAACCTGAGGATTCGATAATCGTGCTATGTCAGCGGGTAATTCTAAGTCAAGGTAGATTGTTTCCTTTGAAATTTCAGGCACCAGAGTCTTGGCAAGGGTGGTTTTTCCTATTTGTCTCGGACCCAATATAGCAACGGATGGAAACTGTCCTAATAGTTTAATAATCCTGTTGCCTAACTCTCTTTGTATCATTAAATAAAAATTTATCCATGCAAATATAAACCAAAACTTTATAATTGCATGGATAATAATTTATAATGACAGGGCAATCGCTTATTAAAAAGAAATTAACAATTAGTATTTGATAAAAAGAATAAGAAAACTAAAAAGAATCTGAGAAAAGCGGGAACTTGTTGGCAATTTATAAATCAACAAGTTATG
>Ga0172368_10002863_pt1 | contig 21532 bp, 20 predicted proteins | sample Lak11m_FD_114540 | JGI IMG/M metagenome (GOLD analysis project Ga0172368, IMG submission 114540) | Freshwater microbial communities from Kabuno Bay, South-Kivu, Congo - kab_022012_11m | ecosystem: Environmental > Aquatic > Freshwater > Lake | place: Democratic Republic of the Congo: South-Kivu...
ATAACCACCATTGATACAAGCAAATCCGGCTTTTTTGCTTTTACTGAATTTTCACAGGTTTGCGTTGACATGATGGCTAAAATGAAAATTATTAAACCTAACGGTTCCATAGAAGAGACATCTCCGGAAATGTACAATATTGATACTGGTTGCATTACAAATCAAAAATTCTGGAAATTTATTGATTCTCTTATAGTCGGAACATATGCCATTGAACTCTGGGTAGACACCGGTAGCGGTTATTGCAAAGCAAACACTATCCATATGGTGGTTACATTAGGCGGTGGGACAACTACAACGCCGACAACAACAACAACTATTTACAACGGTAATACCTGGGATAATGTTTGCGCTCAATGCCATAACTCGGCGACAACCCATGCGGTTCCGACCCATAATGATTGCAGCAGTTGCCACAACGGAACACCGGGGCAAAATAATGTTGAGCCTGCAAGATGTACGGCTTGCCATGGCAATGGTTGTATTATTATTAGCAAGCACTCAGATAAAAATTCTTGCTTATCATGCCATGCAGATTGTACAAATACAACAACAACTATTCCTGCAGGAGATACAGGTTATTCAGATACACATTTACTTAGGTATTGGGGAGAAAATTTTGACAATTTTGTAGCCGGAATTTCATTTTTTGTAAATACTCCCGTAACCTTCGACACAACGGTAATTTTTGCCAGATATCCAATTTCATCAGAAAAATCTGACTATGAAAAATTATTGGTAATAAAATCGGCAAATTACCACATTCCTGCCGGCATGCAGATATTCTTTACTTTTGACTTTATTGAAGTTAATCTTTATCAACCCTATTTTTATATAATAGTCAAAGGGGATTGGGATCTGCCCGCTGGTTCAGAACTTCTGATAAACGCTCAACTCGAAGACAATCTAATTGAAATGATTGAGTTCGAAACCAAATTCTTCAGAGTTTATAAACGTTATCAGATGACTAAACAATAATATTTTCCCGCCTTTCGATGCTTAAAAATCTAAGCATTGAAAGGCGGTATTTTTTTTGTTAAACTATATTTATGATTTTATATATAAACACAATTAAAGAAGGCGCCAAATACATAGAACTAATTATTTATAAAGGGGAAAAAATTTTAGCTAAATTTAAAATTAAAGCCGAGAGAAGACAATCAGAAAAATTATTGTCATCTATAGATAAAATTTTGAAAAATAATAATATAAAGATAGATAATATAAATAAAATAGTAGTTGCTAATAAGGGCGAAGGTTTTACTTCTTTAAGGATTGGAGTAGCTACAGCTAATGCTTTGGCTTTCGCTCTTGGTATAAATATAGAAGGCGAGTCAGGCAAAGTTTTAAATAGAAAAGGATTGAAAATTATTAAGCCTAAATACGTAAAAGAGCCTAATATTACTTATAATAATTAAAAAATTAAGATTTTAAAATTATAATTATAGTATTATTGTGTATTAACTGTTGAAAACTTAGTTGTTTTTAGTTATATTATACAAAAAATTTTTATTTTTATCTGCCCATTTATTAACAAATGGGTTTTTTTATTTTTAAATTACAAATTTAATCTTATTTTAGATAAAAATTTTATTCTTTATTAGAATTGACAAGAGGTGATTAGTGGTATAGAATAGAGTTATATAGGTGAAAAGTGGGGAATTGTGGTGAATTAGCAAAAATAAGTAAATTAAAATAAAAATAAATATTTTTTTATTCAATCGGCCAAGATTATAAACGCCGATTTAAATAGCTCTAAAGGCTAAAAAAAATATTATCATGCTAGTCGTGTCTAGCGAATCTTAATTTATTAAGGCGAAGAAGGGGACTGACGAAAAACAAATGTTTATTCGCCAATCTCCTTATCCCCTGAATCTATTTAAGAATTAAATTATTAAATATATAATTGATTTTCATGTTTATTGGAGAATATAATCATAATTTAGACGATAAAGGAAGGATGGCTATACCAGCTAAATTCCGAAGCATATTAAAAGAAGGGGCAGTTGTCACCAGAGGTTTAGATAACTGCTTATTTTTATATTCAAAGAAAAAATGGGAAAAAGAAGCAGAAAAATATGCCAATCTACCAACCAGTCAGGCTAGAGCCAGGGCTTTTTCACGTTTAATGATTGCCGGTGCCATGGATGTTGAATTTGATAATCAAGGAAGAATAACTTTGCCAGAGTATTTAAGAAAATTTGCATTACTTAAGAAAAGTATTGTTATTACTGGCCTTTATGATCGTTTAGAAATCTGGGATGAGGAGGAATGGAACAGATACAGAGCTAAAGTAGAAAAAGATTCAAATAATATTGCCGAGTCATTGGGAGAATTAGGAGTATAAAAAAATGACTTACAGACATATTCCAGTAATGCTAGATGAAGTAATAAAATATTTAGATCCAAAGCCGGGAAATAATTATATAGATTGTACTCTGGGTGGAGGGGGTTATACTTTTGCAATAAGAGAAAAAATAGGAGATAAGGGAGAGATAATATCTATTGATTTAGATCCATTATCAATTAATAATGCAAATAAAATAATTAAAGAAAAAAAAATAAAAAATATAAAAATGGCCCATGATAATTTTAAAAATTTATCAAAAATTGTTCAAAGGCATAATTTTAACGGAGAGGCAACCCAAGCTTCCATTTCCAAAGAAAAGAAGAGATCAGTTTTTAGGGAATCTGATTATTATAACCGGTTTGACGGTATTGTATTCGATCTCGGCTTATCTGGAGCTCAACTCGAAGACAGGAGCCGGGGATTCTCTTTTCAGGAAGATGCAGTAATCGACATGAGTTTTGGAAACAATTCAGAAAATACTATTTCGACCTATGAAATATTAAATAAATGGAATAAAAAAGATATAGAAAAAATATTAAGGGAATACGGTGAAGAAAAATTTTCTTACAGAATTGCAGAAAATATTGTTAAAAGTAGAAAAATTTTACCGATTAAAACAACCTTTGATTTAATCAAAATAATCAAAATATCTGTACCGCCTTTTTATAGAAGGCAAAAAATACATTATGCCACCAGAGTTTTTCAGGCTTTGCGAATAGCCACTAATGATGAATTAAATAATTTAATTACCGCATTACCACAAGCAGTCAATTTATTAAAAAAGGAAGGAAAAATTATTGTTATTTCATATCATAGTTTAGAAGATAGAATTGTAAAAAATTATTTAAGAAATGAATCTAAAAATTGTCTATGTAACTCCGAAATTTTAGTTTGCCAATGTAAGCATAAAGCAAGTATAAAAATAATAACTAAAAAACCCCTAGTCCCAAGTTTAGAAGAAATAAGCAATAATCCGAGATCAAGGAGCGCAAAAATGAGAATTGCAGAAAAAATTTAAATATTAAAAATAAAAATGGAGACCACAACAGAAAATAAAAAAATAAAATTTAATTTAAGTATTAAAGTTTTTAATAGAATATTATATTGTATAATAGTTTTTTTATGTTTAGGATATTTTTTATGTATGAATGATATATCAGTTAAAGGTTTTAAACTTAACGAATTAAAAAAGGCAAAGGAAAAAATTATTATTGATAATAATGATTATGAATTAGAAATTATGTCATTAAAATCTTATAATAGCTTAAGTAAAAAAGCCAATGATTTAAATTTAGTAAAAGTTGATAAAATAAATTATATTGATGGAGCAAGCTTGGTTGCAGTTAAAAAATAATCTCCATTCGTCCATAAAAGCGAGGACTTAATAAAAATTTAAATATGCATCTTTGGAAGAAAAAGAAAAAGCAGGATAGTGAAAATAATCGCATCAAATTAATTTTAGCGATTATTTTTTTATTTTGTGCCGCCATAATAATTAAACTATATTATCTACAAATATCAAAAAATGAGTATTATACTGATTTTGCCAATACTTTGCATCAATCATTTAGCATACTTGAACCTAGGAGAGGAAGAATATTTTTAGAAGAAAAAGCAGAATCATTATTAGGTTCAAAATATTATCCGGTGGCAACAAATAAAAATTTTGCTCATTTTTTTGCTAAACCATACGAAATAAAAAATCCTGAATTAATGTCTAAAAAAATATATTATGTAATTGATAGACCAAGAATTATAGACGAAGTAAACGAAGAATATAAAAAAAGGGTACAATCAGAAGCCACAACTTCAGAAGAAAAAATAATTATGACTAAAGAAGAGGAAGAATTAGAAAAAAATGAAAAAAATTTTCAGGTAAAATTAAGAAAAGAAAAAATATTATCAGAATATTTAAATAAGCTTAACAAAGGTAATGATCCATACGAACCGATTGCCAATAAAGTTGATGAAGAAACATTAATAAAGTTATATGCTATTTTAGATAAAGCAGACAATGAATTTAAAGAAAATTGGGAAGATGAAGATTATAATATTGATGTGTCTAATTACATGATTAAAGAAGAAAAAGTTTTTAAATTAGTTGATGGAAAAGAAGTTGAAATTAAATTAAGCGGTTTTGATTATATTATGAAAAGAGACAGATATTATCCAGAAAATAATATCGGTTCCAATGTCCTAGGTTTTGTTTCGACTTACGATAATGAGGTAAAGGGTAATTACGGTTTAGAAGGTTTTTTTAATAAAGAATTGAGTGGAAATTTTGGCAAAGAAATAAGTGAGCGCGGTGCCGGCGGTAGCTTAGTGATTATTAATGATAGAGAATATGAAAAACCTCAAGACGGAAGCGACTTAATTTTAACTATAGATAGGACAATACAATATACCGCTTGTCAGAAATTAAATGAAGCAGTAAAAAAGCATGGTGCTGATGGGGGTAGTGTTATAATTTTAGAACCCAAAACCGGAGCTGTAATAGCAATGTGTTCTTATCCTGATTATGACCCTAATAATTATAATAAGGAGAAAGATATTAATGTTTTTAATAATCCTGCTATTTTTTCTCAGTATGAACCTGGTTCAATATTTAAAGTAATAACAATGGCAGCCGGACTTGATCAGGGAAAAATAATGCCGGAATCAACATATAACGATACAGGATCAGTTAAAATTAAAGAATATACAATAAAGAATTCGGATAATTCTGCACATGGTATTAGTACTATGAATACTGTTCTTGAATTATCATTAAATACCGGGGTAATTCATGTTAGCCGGCTTTTAGGATTTAAAACATTCAGTCAATATGTATCAGATTTTGGTTTCGGGGAAAAAACAGGAATAGAGCTCGAAGGAGAAAGCAAAGGAAGTTTAAAAAATTTAAATGATAAATATAATTCTGAATTATCAATGGCCACAGCTTCATTTGGGCAGGGCCTTTCAGTAACACCTTTGCAGATGGCTACTGCTTTTGCTAGTATTGCTAATAATGGTATTTTAATGAAACCATATATTGTTAAGGAAATAGTAAATCCAAACGGAGAAAAAATTATTGCTAAACCAATGGAAATTAGGCGAGTAATTTCTGAAAGATCTGCTAATTTGCTAGCTGGTATGATGGTAAATGTAGTTGAAAATGGACATGGCCAACGTGCTGGAGTAAAAGGTTATTATGTAGCAGGTAAAACAGGTACGGCCCAGGTCCCAAAAAAAGGAGGAGGGTATGAAGCAAATGCACATATAGGCTCTTTCGCCGGCTTTGCTCCGGTTGATAATCCCGCTTTCGCTATGATCGTAAGAATTGATAATCCTCGAGATGTGTCTTGGGCAGAAAGTTCAGCTGCTCCGCTTTTTGGAGAAATAGCTGATTTTATTCTTAAATATAAAGAGATACCGGCGAAAAGAAATATAAATGAAAAAAAGTAAAATTTAAAAAATTTAATTTCGACGAATCCCGAATTTTCTGGACGAGAAGAAATCCCTTAAATATGAAATTTAACCTTTAAGCGATTTCTCCCCTCGGCAAGCTCGGGTTCGAAATGACAATAAATATAGCAATTTAAAATTTAATATATTTAAAAATTTAATAGCCTTTGGTCATATTTTATGAAAAAAATTTATTTAATTGCTTGTTTTGTTCTTTTAATTACATCCTTTTTAAGTGTTAACGCTGAGGATTTAACAATTACAGATGTAAAAACTTCAAATATTACTAATAGTTCAGCAACAATTAGCTTTTTTACAAATGGAAATTATAAATGTACTTTAATTCATAGTACAAAAGACGGAATTTTAGATAATGATGAACTAGTTGAAACTAGAGATCGAAATGATTTAATATTCGCTTATATTATTCCAAGTTATAATTCGGGTGGGAATTTTTATTATAGTTATGTATATAATATTGATGGTTTTGCAAAAAATTATACTCCTGATATTTATGATATTAGCAAAGGAATTTTTTATTTTAAGCTTATATGTGATAGTGCTTTTGGCGGCAGGGTTATTTCATCTGTTAATAGTTTTCAAACTGATACTTCCAAAATTGATTTATATCCCGGTTATATCCCAAAGACAGATAAATTAACTTATAATTTTGATGAAATAATAAAATTAAATATAACAGCAGTTAATAAGAATATTACTAAATATTTTTTAGATATATATGGAGAAAAAACTTTAACAGTAGGTAGAAGTGATATTTTTAAAATAAAATCTAACGTTGAAATTAATAATGGAGAAACCATTGTGGAAATACCAATTAGTCAAATTATCGGATTTATTTCAGGGGGTAGTGGGAAATATTTAATTTCCGTATGTTCTATAAATGGTTGTACAAATTTAACAACAAATTCAGCTAATTTAATAAATGTTATTGATAGTATAAATAAACCCGATTTAATTATCAGTAGTTTTGATATTAAAGAAACTAATACTAAAGTTTTATTGAGGAATCCTTATGTCGGTGAAGAGTTTTATATTCAGCCTTTATATAATAATATAGGAACCAGTAATGCTATAGGGCCTTTTTCTATTGATTTATATGTAGATAATATTTATAAAGAAACCAAAATAGTCACGAAAGATTGTATTTATGGTCAAGGAGAAACTACCGAGTTTCTTTATACATTAATTTTGAATACTTCTGGTCAACATACAATAAAGTTTGTTGTTGACTCATAAAATAATATAATAGAATCAAATGAAAATAATAATACTTTTGAAAAAACTATAACTTTAACTAATTCTAATACGAATAATTTATTATCCAATATTCAAATAAGTGATGTTAAAGTTGATGTGCTTTCAGTTAACTCTGCAAAAATTTCATGGACCACAGATATTTTAAGCAATACAATAGTGTATTATGGAAAAACAACAGATTATGGATCAATTGCTAAGGAAGATACTCAATCATCAGTAATAAATCATAGTAAAATAATATATAATCTAGACCAAATGTCAAAATATTATTATAAGTTAATTAGTCAAAATAGTATTACTAATAAGCAGGGAGAAAAAATAGGGTCATTTACAAGTAGTGAAAATTTTATTACAGATGGCAATATAATTTTTTCAAATATTGAAATACCAGAAAAATATATGATAAATGGAAATGCAAAAATAATATGGAATACTAGCATTCCTGTCTCTGGATATAGTGTTCTTTGGTATGACATTAATAGTGATGAGGAGTATTGGCATTCTTCAGGCGGAGAATATTTTGATCCTAGAACAAGACATATAGCTATACTTGGAAATAGTGAAAATTGGAAATTAAAAAATGGTTCATTGTATAAGATTAGAGTATGTACAAGTAATCATATTGAAAAATATGAATGCAGTAAAGAAAAGCAATTTACCTATAAAGAAAATACTGATATTAATTCAAAACAAATAGTAGGTATTGAAAATACTGCAACCTATTTAAATAATAATCAAATAGATAAATTATTAGCAGAAATTAAACAGCTTCGTAATCAACTACTTGAGCAAGCCGCTGAATTGAAATATTTAAAGAATTTCGTAACTGAAATGAAAGCCTTAAACGCTAATACGCAAGAAGCAATAAAAGTATTTATCACTTATGGGGTAGATGAAAATACTAAGAAATTAGGAGAAGGCGAGAGAGCCGCGGTAGTTAGCTCATACGAAGCCGCTTTTAGTAAATTACCTCAAACTGAAGAGGAATTAGCTGATGCTATAAAAATCGCTAATGGGAGATTCCCCAGTATTACTAATGATTTAGCTGAAAAGAAAGCCATGGAGCAATTTATAAAAATATACAAAAGAGTGGCTGATTTAAACGATCCGCAGGACAATGCCGCTATAAAAGTTATGGCCTATGGTTTAAGGCAAAAGGCAAGCAATCGCAATTTAAATAGTGAAAAAGCAGGCATAAAAATATTTAAAGCTATTTTCGGACATACTCCGAAAACAACAGAAGAATGGAATACTATGCAAGCGATTACTTATTCCGGCGCCTCTCAAGAAAAGGATTCAGATAATGATTTATTATCTGATGAATATAAAAAAAAATTAGGAACTAATCCTAATAAGTCTGACTCTGACGGAGACGGATTTAAAGATGGGGATGAAGTAAAAAACGGTTATAATCCTTTAGGTCCGGGAAAGTTAAAAAAATAATGTATGAAAAAAATAATTCAATTCAAATTAAAAATCTTAGCAAAGTTGATATTAAAAAAATATAAACCAGAGATTATTGGGATAACCGGAAGCGTTGGCAAGACAAGCGCTAAAGAAGCTATTTATACAGTTCTTTCTTCAAAATTTAAGGTGAGAAGAAATATTAAGAATTATAATAATGAAATAGGTTTACCTTTAACTATTATCGGGGAAGAATCACCGGGAAAATTTTTATTGGGGTGGCTTTATGTATTTTGGAAAGCATTTTTATTAATAATTTTTAAAAATAAAAATTATCCCAAAATTTTGATTTTAGAAATGGGGATTGACCGACCGGGGGATATGAAATATTTTAACAGCTTTTTAAAATGCTATATTGGTGTTATTACTTTAATCGGTCCTGTTCATTTAGAATATTTTGGCGCTATTGAAAATATACAAAAAGAAAAAGGAGGACTGATTAAAAATTTAAAAGAATCTGGGTGGGCGATTTTAAATTTTGATGATGAAAGGATTAAGGAAATATCTGATATGACTAAGGCAAAAATAATGACTTACGGTTTTAAAGAAAAAGCGGATTTAAGGGCCCAGGAATTATTTTTTAGTTTTGAAAAAGAAAAAGATATTAGTAGTTTAAGGGGTATTAATTTTAAATTAAATTTTAAAGGATCTTTTGTGCCTGTATTATTGCCAAATATAATTGGTTATTCAGCTATTTATGCGGCTTTAGCTGGCGCTGCTGTTGGTATAATTTATGAAATGAATTTAGTGGAAATTAGCGAGGCGCTTAAAAAATTTAATTCAATAAAGGGGAGAATGAATTTAATTGCTGGTATTAAAAATACTATGTTAGTTGATGATACATATAATGCTTCTCCACAGTCATGCATATTAGGTTTAGAAGTAATAGAAAAAATACCACTTAATAAAGAAAATAAAAAAATTACAGTTTTCGGAGATATGTTTGAGTTAGGTTCTTATAGCGAGGAAGGACATAGAGAAGTCGGTAGGATAGCAAAAAAAACTAGCATAGATAAACTTATCGTAGTCGGTGAAAGATCGCGAGATATAGCCAAGGGAGCTAAAGAGGCAGGCATGAATGAAGATAATGTTTTTCATTTTGAAGAAACACGAGAAGCTGGAAAATTTATTCAGGAAATGATTAAAGAAGGGGATTTAATATATATTAAAGGCTCTCGGGGGATGAGAATGGAGAATGTGGTAGAAGAGTTAATGGCGGAACCGATGAGAGCGGATGAGTTATTAATTAGGTAAATATTATAAAAACGGAATTTTTATTTTAAAATGCCGTTTTTATTTTTTTAATAATTAATAGATACGCTTCGCTAGGACCTACTTTTATAACTAAAAGTAGGCAAAAGTTTTGGGGGCCTCAAATGCGCTATCACTCTGATTAATATTATATTTTCCCGCCTTGGCGCTTAGTTCGGCCCCCAAGCCCCCTTGGTGATATTAAATTTTTTAAAATTTATAATTTAAAATTAAAAATTAAGAAAAATTTGCTTATATTTAAAAAATAAACTATAATTTTTTATATAAAATCCAGAGAATTACGACCCCGCAAATGCGGGGCGAGAATTAATGTAAAATTGTGCGAGTGAAATAATACAATAAATTAAAATCAATGAAATCCAACGAACTTCGTGAAAAATATCTTGAATTTTTTAAAAGCAAGGGCCATTCTATATTACCCAGCGCTTCTTTAATTCCGGAAAATGACCCTACAGTATTATTCACTACCGCAGGCATGCATCCATTAGTGCCCTATCTAATGGGAGAAAAACATCCAGAGGGAAATCGTCTTACGGATTGCCAGAAATGCATTAGAACCGGAGACATAGACGAAGTGGGTGATACTACGCATCATACTTTTTTTGAAATGCTTGGAAATTGGAGTTTGGGTGACTATTTTAAAAAGGAAGCAATAGAATGGAGTTATGAATTTTTAACGTCATCTGATTGGTTGGGATTAGATAAAAGTAGAATTGCTGTTTCAGTTTTTCAAGGCGACGAAGATGCTCCTTTTGATAATGAAGCATTCGCTGTATGGAAAAATTTAGGTATTTCGGAAAAAAGGATCGCCAAATTGCCTAAAAAAAATAATTGGTGGGGACCAGCAGGAGAAACCGGTCCTTGCGGACCAGATACAGAGATATTTTATTGGATAGGAGAACCTGACAAAGTACCCGATAGCTTTAATGATGATAATGATTTGTGGGTAGAAATCTGGAATGATGTATTTATGCAATACAACAAAAATAAAGAAGGAAAGTTTAACTTGCTTAAACAAAAAAATGTTGATACCGGCATGGGGCTAGAAAGAGTGTTGGCTTGCATTAATAATTTAAATGATAATTATAAAACAGATTTATTTTCCAATTTAATTAATAAATTAGAAAGATTGTCAGAAAAAAAATATAATGAATCAGAAGAAATTACTAAGTCAATGCGCATTATTTTAGATCATCTAAAGGCAGCAACTTTTATAATGGGAGATGATAAAATTATTTTTCCATCAAATACCGGTCAGGGATATGTTTTGCGTCGATTAATAAGAAGGGCTATTCGTTATGGTAAGCTTTTAGAAATAAAAGAAAAACCTTGGACAAAAGAAATTGCAAAAATTGTAATACATGATTATAGTCATTTTTATCCTGAATTAGAAAAAAATGCAAATAATATATTGAATGAACTTAAGAACGAAGAAGAAAAATTTAATAACACTTTAGAACGGGGATTAAAAGTATTTTCAAAAATAAATAGCAAGTTTATTAACGGCAAAGAAGCTTTCAATTTATATCAGACTTACGGATTTCCCATAGAAATGACAAAAGAATTAGCTAATGAAAAAAATATAAAGATTAATGAAGAAGAATATTTGATTGAATTAAAAAAACATCAGGAGCAATCAAGGACAGCTTCTGCCGGTATGTTTAAGGGCGGACTGGCAGATGCTAGCGAGGAAACTAAAAAGCTTCATACTGTCGCTCACCTGATGTTAGAAGCTTTAAGAAGAGTTTTAGGAGATCATGTTATTCAAAAGGGGAGTAATATCACGCCCGAAAGACTTCGTTTTGATTTTTCTCATTCAGAAAAAATGACATCGGAACAGATAAAAAAAGTTGAAAATATTGTAAATGAACAGATATCTAAAAAGTTGCCTGTTCATTACGAAGAAATGCCTTTGGAAGAAGCTAAAAAAATAGGAGCCATGGGGATATTTGAATCAAAATATGGTGAAAAAGTAAAAGTATATTTTATCGGCGATGATAAAAATTTGTATAGTAAAGAAATATGCGGTGGCCCTCATATAAAAAATACTGGAGAATTAGGAAAATTTAAGATTATTAAGGAAGAAAGTTCTAGCTCGGGTGTAAGAAGAATCAAGGCAAATTTAATCTAATTTTAGCAATAATAATATATTAAGATTAGGTATATACCACGCTCTTGACAATAAAATTATTTAAATATATAATAATTTTATTGAATTATGCTAAAAAAAGTATATAATATAATATAATTTACCAATCATGTAATTTGGTAAAATTTTCATATTTTGCCAAATTTTTGTTTTAATTAATGGAAAATAATGACAATATAAATTCCAAGGATTTTATAGAAATCGAAGGTGAAGTACTGGAATTACTACCATCTACTACCTTTAAAGTAAGGCTAGCTAATGGCCATGAAATTTTAGCGCACCTTTCGGGCAGGATGAGAATGAATAAAATTAGGCTTCTTCCCGGCGATAAGGTCAGGGTGGATATTAGCCCCTATGACTTAAATAAAGGAAGAATTAAATATAGACTCTAAAAATGATAATTATATAAATATGAAAGTTAGATCATCAGTAAAAAAGATTTGTAAAGATTGTAAAATTATAAGAAGAAATAATATATTAAGAGTAATTTGTAAAACTCCTAAACATAAACAAAGGCAGGGATAAATTTTTAATTTTTAATTTACAAATATGGCAGTAAGAATAGCTGGAGTAACAATACCAAATGAAAAAAGAGTTGAAATAGCACTAACTTATGTTTTTGGCATTGGCTTATCAACTTCTAAAAAAATATTAAAAATTACCAATATTAATAATGATATAAGAGTAAAAGATTTAAAAGAGGAAGATATAAATAAATTAAGAAACGTAATTGAAAAGCAATATAAAATTGAAGGTGATTTAAAAAGAGAAATATTAGGAAATATTAAAAGATTAAAAGAGATTAAATCATATCGTGGCCTAAGGCATAGCAAGGGTTTGCCAGTCAGAGGCCAGAGAACCAAGACTAACACTAGAACAGTGAGAGGTAATGTAAGAAAAACTACTGGCTCAGGCAGAAAACCAGCTGCGCAAAAAACATAATCAATTATCAATTATAAATTTATTATAATATGACTAAAGAAAATAAAAAAGCCGAAGATAAAGAAATAAAAACTGAAGAAAATTTGGAAAATGTTAAAAATGGTGAAACAGAACAGAATGTTGAAATAAAATTAGAAACTGATAAAAAAGAAATAAAAGAACTTATGGGTCTTGAGGAATTGCCAGATGAAATTAAGAAAAAGCTTGAAAAAAATAAAGCCGCACTAAAACCTAAGGTTAAGAATAAGAAGAAAAAGAAAATGGAAAGAATTAAAGTTGGCAAAGCATTTATTAAAGCAACCTATAATAATACAATAGTAACTTTAACTGATGTCGGAGGCAATGTCATTTCTTGGGCAAGTGCAGGTGTAGCCGGTTTTAAAGGCGCTAAAAAATCAACACCTTACGCTGCTCAGATTATTGCCAGAATCGCAGTTGGTAAAGCAAGGGAAGCAGGGCTCGAAGAAGTATGTGTATATGTAAATGGCGTAGGCACAGGTAGAGAATCAGCGATTAGAGCTTTAAATGCCAATGGTTTGATTGTTACCTCAATTAAAGATATCACGCCGATACCACATAATGGATGTCGTCCCAAAAAACCAAGAAGAGTATAAATTATAAATTAAGATAAACATTTAACTGTTAACATAAATATGGCGAAAAACTTAGAACCAAAATGTAAACAATGCAGAAGAATCGGCGAAAAGCTTATGCTTAAAGGTGCGCGTTGCTCAACTCCTAAATGCGCGATGGTTAAAAGAAATTACCCTCCTGGAATTCATGGTGCAAAAGGCAAGAAGAGATTAACAGGTTACGGTGAGCAATTACAGGAAAAACAGAAAGCAAAAAAGATTTATAATTTATTAGAAAAACAATTTAAATTAACTTTTGAAAAAGCTAAAAAAGCAAAAGGTGATGTTGGTGAAAATTTTCTTAAAATGCTTGAAACTAGATTTGATAATGTAATAGTATCTTTAGGTTTTGCCGAAAGCACAAGTATGGCTAGACAGTTAATTAATCATGGTCATTTCACAATTAATGGCAAAAAAGTAAATATACCTTCTTGTCAATTAAAACAAGGTGATATTGTTAAAATTAAAAAGTCAAAAATTAATTTTAAACATTTCGCAGGGCTAAAGGAAAAATTGAAAAATTTCGATATTCCTGGTTGGTTGTTTTTGGAAAAAGAAGATTTATCAGGTAAGGTTTTGCATACCCCAGGTATGGCTGATATAAAAACCAATATTAACATTCATATGATTGTTGAATATTATTCTAAATAAAATATTAAAATAGAAATGGGTTATATGTATGACAATATATTTAACCCAAAATAATTTTATGAATAAAATCGCTTTACCTCAAAATATTGAATTTATAAAAGGCGATACGGAAAACCAGGCAAAAGTAATTATTGAACCATGCTATCCTGGTTATGGTACAACTTTAGGAAATGCATTAAGAAGGGTTTTGCTTTCATCTTTAGAAGGTTCTGCTGCTGTTGGTGTTAAAATAAAAGGTGCTGATCATGAATTTATGGCTTTGCCCCATATCAAGGAAGATGTTTTAGAAATTATTTTAAATTTAAAAAAAATAAGATTGAAAGTTTTTTCCAATGAAATTGAAAAGTTAGAAATTAGCGTTCATGGAGAAAAACATATTAAGGCCGGAGATATTAAACCGAATAGTTCAGTAGAAATAATAAATAAAGATTTAGTGATTGCTGATATTACTGATATGGCTGGTAGCTTTGAAGCTGAAATTTATGTTTCAAAAGGTAGGGGTTTTGAAGGTCTAGAATCTAGAGAAATAGTTAAGAAAGAAATTGGATATATTGAAATGGATTCAGTTTTTTCTCCAATTCTCTCAGTTGGAATTAATGTTGAAAATACCCGTGTAGGTAAAATGACAAACTGGGATAAATTAATTCTAGATATTGTAACTGATGGCACTATTTCCGTCGAAGAAGCATTTACTAAATCAGTAGAAACATTAATAGAGCAATTTAATTCATTATTAAAGAGTGAAAAAAAGATAGATGAAGTAGTAGAAAGTATTACCGAAGAATCAAAAGAAGAAGAAAAACAAGAAACCGGAGAAGAAAAAGAAGAAACAAAGAAAAGAAGAGGCAGGCCAAAAAAAGGTTAAAAGCTACGAAGGGTATAAAAAATAATTGTTAATTGTAGATTGTAAATTGCTAATTGTTAAAATATGCGACATAGAATAAAAGGAAAAAAATTAGGTAGAGAAAAAGCACCAAGAGAAATGATGCTAAAAAATTTAGCCTCTAGTGTTTTAATATATGAAAAAGTTAAAACTACTACAGCAAAAGCTAAAGTTGTCAGATCGCTAGTAGAAAAATCAATTGTATTAGCTAAGAAAAATGACTTAACCTCAAGAAGAAGATTAATTCAAATTTTACCTCAAAAATTAGCAGTTAAAAAAGCTATTGAAGTATTAGCTAGTAAATATAAAGATAAAAATAGCGGTTTTACCAGAATTATTAAAATAGGTTCAAGAAAGGGCGATGGAGCAGATATGGCACAAATTGAATTAATTTAAATTTTAGAAAATTTTAAATACTATGATGACTATTGATAGAAAAATACATAAAATAGACGCGACCGGTAAGGCGGTCGGCAGACTAGCTAGCCAGATTGCTATCCTTTTAAGAGGAAAAAATAAGCCAGAATTTACTCCAAATATTGATAATGGAGATATTGTTTATGTTAATAATATTAAAGAATTAAAATTTACTGGAAAAAAGCTGGAAAAAAATTTATATAAATGGCATTCTGGTTATCCAGGCGGATTAAAAACAGCTAAATTAAGAGATGTTTATCAAAAGAATCCGGAACAAGTATTAAAAAAAGCGGTAAGGGAAATGCTTCCTCCAATTAAAGCTAGGGATGCGATTCTAAAAAGATTAATTATTAATTAATTGTTTATTTTGATATATGGAACCAATCAATCAAGAAAATATAGAAATTGACCAAGAAAATATAAGTGAAGAAGAAAATCTTGAATCTGGAGATATGGTAAAATTAAAGGGTAAATTTATTGAATCAATCGGTAAAAGAAAAAAGGCAATTGCGAGAGTTAGAATATATAAAAATGGAACCGGGGCTATTATAATTAATGACGGTTTAAAAAATTATTTTTCTCTTGAACAGGCAGGTATAGCCAGACAACCATTAAAATTATCAGGTCACTTAAAAGATTTAAATATTTCAATTAAAGTTTCTGGTGGCGGGAAAAAGAGTCAAGCAGAAGCTATTAGACACGCAATTACTTTAGGTTTAATTGAAATAGATAATGAATTAAAGCCATTATTTAAAGCTAAGGGCTGGATTACTAGAGATGCTAGAAAAAAAGAAAGAAAGAAACCAGGTTTAAAAAAGGCCAGAAAAGCGCCACAGTGGGCGAAGAGGTAAATATATATTTATTATAAAAAGACATACTTTAAAAGGTATGTCTTTTTTTGTAATATTATTGAAAAATTAAAGAAAATATAGCAAAATATAAATAACAATATTTAACTCAATTAAATATGAATAAGAAGCAAATAATAGATGAAAAAGAATTAATAATTTCTCAAATGACCAAATACTGTGAACAGTATAAGGATTTTTTAAATTTAGACATAAAATTAAGAGAATATTCTGATTCTTTGTATAATTTTCAAGTAAATGATGTGCATAAAAAAAGACAGGAATTAATAAAAAAAATAATAAATAATAAAATAAAAAATATATTTGGATCTAATTTTAAAAAAGAATTAAAAATAAATTTAGATACTAACCTTGCTTTTAATATCGCCGATCATCATCAGGTTTTAAATCATCCTTTTTTATTATCCTCAAACATAATTAGTTCTATAAATAAAATAAATAAAAATAAAAAACAAGATGCTATAATTGTTATTTCCAGCGGTGATGTGCCGCCCAATAATTATTTTAGCAAAAATGGGTTTACTTTTTATGGAAAAAAAGTTCCACTTTTCAGTAATTGCGAAAGAGAATTATCATCTTATTATATTCCGAAAAGAGATTTTAATTTTATTGAAAAGCTAAAAGTGTCAGACAAATGGAAAGAATTTAATAAAGAAGAAAAAGATTTTTTAATTAAAGAATATGATATTATTAAATCATATAATTTTTCTAGATGCCAAAATTATTTAGATCAAATAACTGTAATAATAAAAAATTCATGGCCTCGACTTTTTGAAGAAAAATTAAGGCCAACCTTGCCAGATTTAATTTATATCACTCAGGAAGAAATAATTTCCGAATGTTTAATTGAAATATTAAAAGAAGATAATATTATCAGTAGATGTCTTTTTGATGAAAATTTTAGAAATAAAATCTTAGAAAATTTTAGAGGAATTGTAGTAACTTGGAACGAAAAAGAAGAAAAGGGAACTCATTTTTTTTGGCAAAAAAATCCTATGGAATCTAAATCATTAAGAATGTACATAAAAGAAGGAAAACTTACGCCAATAGATAAAAGGTTTAAAGATTTGAGCATACCATTCGAAAGAGAAATAATAATTGAATTATTAAAAAAGAAAAAAATATATCCGAGTTTATTTATAATTTTTGGAGTATTGAATTTTTATTTAGGCATAAAACCTCTCGTTGGCTATGGCTCGGTAATATATTTAAATTTAATGAAAAATTCATGGATAAAGACATTGAGAGAATTTAATATAAATAATGAAATAGAAAATATTAAAAATATTGACACTAACGGTTTCGTAGCCGGTCTACCTTTGATATTTCAAAAATATAAAAATAATATGAAAGTATTATACGCTTATGATATTATTTATAAAGGTGGGATTACTGAGGATTATTTAAATAAAATTTTTAATATGAAATTTAAAGATTTTTTATCAGTAGGAGTGGCAGATATGTATGACTACGTTTCAGTAAAATATATTCCAAAAGAAATTAAGATTGTTCCTAAAATAAATTTTAATGATTTAGCAAGCATTACTTTTGATAAAATTGTATGATAAAAAAAATAAATATGGGAATTATTATTTATGGCCATCATTCCCAGAAAAAAATTAATGAGGATCAATTTAATGATCTTAAAAAATTATTAGGAAGTTTTAAATTAAAAAAATATTATTTTAATAAAAACGGTAAAAAAGAAATATTAAAAGATTTTAAAAATCGTAAAATTGACATAATTTTAAAAAATTCTTACGGACGTGGAAATGAAAATAATATAGAAAAATTTCTTGAAAAATATAATATACCATTTTTAGGATCTGATTCAAAGACTACTTTAATCGGGACTTCTAAGATATTGTCAAAAAAAGTTTTTAAAAAAAATAATTTACCAATAGCAAAAGATTTTATAATTAATAAAGAAATTTTAAAAAAATCTTTAAATAATATTTTAGCTAATATTAAAGATAATATTGGATATCCATTTATATTTAAGGATACCGTCGGCACAGATAGTCGAGATATTTATTTTATTAATAATATAGATGAATGTAAAATAATTTTTAATAAAATAATTAAAGATGATAAAACTTATATAGCCGAGGAGTATATTAAAAATAATTATGAAATAACATGTTTTGTTGTTGGAAATACGAACCCGAAAGTATATGAGCCCGTTGGGATAATTAAAAATAAAGAAATTATATCTAATTTAGAAAAAAATAAAGTTAGTATAAAATTAGAAGTGCCAGCTAATTTGCCTATCAGCACAATTAATAAAATAAAAAATATTTCAAAAAAAGCACATATAGCTTTAAAATGCAAAACATTTTCCAGGGCGGATATTTTAGTAAAAAATAATAAGTTATATCTTTTAGAAGTTGATGTTCATCCGGGTTTTAGATTAAAAAGTGCTACTGTAGTAAGTGCAAAATATAAAGGAGAAACAGCCAATGATTTATTTTTAAAATTTTATAAAATAATTAATAAATAATTTATATATATGAAAGAAAAAATAAAAAATGCTGATTTTCATGTTGATTTGTTTAATCCACAATTATCTGAGATATTAAACAATCCTGAGCTCGGACATGCGATAAAACGTTCAAAACAATTTCCCAAAGAAGGATTAAAAAAATTAGATTTAATTTTTGCATCTGTCTATAGAAGAATAAATGATGAGACAAAAAAAGAAGCTGTTAATAGTAATGAAGCAGTGCAAAATAATATTCGAAATGATTTAAATAAAATTATAGAATACGCCAAGTCAACAAAAAATTTAAAAATTATTGAAAAACCGGAAGATTTATATATAAAAAGAAAAGAAGATGAAAATAGTATAATTCTTCACTTAGAGGGTGGAGATATAATTACAAATCCTGATATTATAAATGATTTATATAAAAGGGGAGTAAGATCAATAGGGCCTTTATATAGCCATGATAATCAACTTGGAGGCGGTGCTTCATCCGGAAATGTAAATAGGGGATTAACTGCACTTGGAAAAAGAGTAATTGATAGAATTATTGAAAAAGGAATGATTATAGATACTGCGCATGCTAATCAAAAAACCGCTATGGATATCTTGGAAAGAATAAGAGATTACGATAAAATTGCCGCAACACATACTGCTTTTGGAGAAAAGCAAAGATTTATAACTGAAGAATTATTTAAAAAAATAGCTGAAAAAGGCGGGGTAGTCGGTTTTACTCCGGCAAAACCATTTTTTCCAACGCTCGAAAATTATCTTGATAATTTTAAAAAAGCAAGTGATTTGGCAGGTTCAACAGACAATCTTGCCATAGGCACTGACTTTGGTGGCCTTGACGCCGAACATCTCTTTGACGAATTAGATGATATTGGTAAATTAACTATAATTGCGGAAAAACTTTCCGAAAAGGGAAATTATAGTGATGAAGAAATAAGTAAAATTATGTATGGAAACATAGAAAGATTAGTAAAACAAATCTAATTATTGTGATTACTAATCAAAAATACTCTTTATTTTTTCCTTATTTTATATTATAATAATAACTATAATATAAATAATATTACTTAATTCCCTCTTTAAGCGGGAATGACTTTTTATGAACTCTAAAGTATCTAATATTGCCAGAAATACTTCTTATTTTACGATTGCTTTAATATTTCAAAAGATCATATCTTTTTCTTATTTTACTATTATAGCTCGGGCTCTAGGGCCCGATGATTTAGGGAAGTATTATTTTGCAATTTCTTTTACCTCTATTTTTTCTATTTTAATTGATATCGGTTTGGCTAATATTATAACAAGGGAAGTCGCTAAGACAGAAAATACTCAAGAAGCAAGAAAAAATAATATTAATAAGTTGATGGGATCGGTGATGGCTATTAAAATTACTACAGCAATTATTACTTTATTAATTACTGTTTTTGCTGCCATTATTTTAGGTTACAGCCAATTAATAAAAAATCTTATTTATTTATCCTGTATCTGTATGATTTTAGATTCATTTACACTAACTTTTTTTTCAATTATTCGCGGCTTTCATAATTTATTATATGAAAGTATTGCTTCAGTTATTTTTCAAATTATCGTATTTGCAACAGGTCTATTTATACTAAAAATGAATTTAGGACTTGTTTGGCTAATGTTTGCATTAGTAGCGGCGAGCACTTTTTATTTTTTATATTCAGCAATTTTAGTAATTTATAAATATCAAATATCATTAAAATTTATAATTAATAAAGATTTAATTTCTGCGCTAGTTTATTTAGCAATGCCTTTTGCTCTTTTTGCAATATTTCAAAGATTATACACTTATTTTGACTCGGTTCTTTTAACAACAATCGCCGGACCAGTTTATAATGGCTATTATCAGATAGCATTTAAAATAATAAACGCTTTACAGTTTCTTCCACTCGCTTTTACAGCGACAATTTATCCAGCTTTTTCAACTTACTGGTTTAAAAACAGAGAGCAGATTTCTATTACTTTTACCAGGGCAATAAATTATTTAATAATAATTTCCTTGCCGATAATCGTCGGCACAATATTTTTAGCCGATAAAATTATTTTAATTTTCAAATCACAATTCAACGATGCAATACTACCTTTGCAGATTTCAATGATAGCATTAATTTTCATATTTATTAATTACCCAATTGGCTCATTATTAAACGCCTGCGATCGGCAGAAAGATAATACTAGAAATATATTGATCGTTCTAATATTTAGTGTAATTTTAAATATGATATTAATACCTTTATTTAAAGTCGTAGGCGCTTCTATTACAGTAGTTTTAACTAATATGCTTATGTTTATTTTAGGAATGTATTATGTTCCGAAAATAATAAACTATAAGCCAAAAGATAATATAATATTTTTTATAAAAACTATTATTTCCGCCCTGGTAATGGGAATAGCCACATATTTTTTAAAAAATTATTTAAATATTTTAGCAGTTGTGGCTATTTCAGGATTCGTTTATTTTATTATGATTTTATTATTAGGTGCAGTTAGGCGAGAAGATGTTATTAGTATTTTGAGATCGTTTGCTAAAAAGGGGGATGCAAATTTGGATGTAGAAATAAATTAAATATAAATAAAAATTTAAAAAATTATATATAAAAATATGTTAAGAAAAAGTTTGGATAATATTATTAAAATAATTACTATTATTTTTATAATTATTA
>Ga0172368_10002864_pt1 | contig 21530 bp, 25 predicted proteins | sample Lak11m_FD_114540 | JGI IMG/M metagenome (GOLD analysis project Ga0172368, IMG submission 114540) | Freshwater microbial communities from Kabuno Bay, South-Kivu, Congo - kab_022012_11m | ecosystem: Environmental > Aquatic > Freshwater > Lake | place: Democratic Republic of the Congo: South-Kivu...
AAATTTACAAACCTCTCCGAGGTAAAGTTCTTGAAACTTTCCAGAAATGCTCGTCAACAAGTTGCCTCGCATGAAGAAACTTTGCCAAACAATTCGAAAAAACGAATTATTGAAAGTTCTCTTAAGTGTAATAATCTTTATAATTCTCTTTTTTCCTTCATTATCTATGGGTGGCCTTGTTCAATTGCTTCGAAAGTTTAATCCGCGTGAGCGAGAATGGAACACTAAACCTGATTGGCAAATTGCTGAAGAAAGTATCTTTGAAAACCGTTATCATTTGCGTCCAACTTATAATATTTATGTTTTTAGCTTAGGCGGAACAGCATTTATGGAAGAGGGAGAGAAAGGACTTATGCCGTCTGGTTCTTTAGATTTAATGTTAGAAGAATTAAAAAAGAGGAAACCTGAAAAATTAGAATTTATTTTAAATAGTGGAAATATCTCTTTTCATAATGGAGATTTAGGGGCGGGGTTGGAGGTTCAAATTGTACCTCATCAAATTTGCAATGTGGATAGTAATGATTTAACTTTCGATCATTTAAGAACTTTATGTAACAATCTTTCACGAGTAAGTAATGATCCTTTAACTCTTGGTGCTGTTACAATTATTGGAACAGATAGACTTGCTCCTTACTCGAGGTTAACAGAACTTTTTTTAAAAGATTTGAAAATTCCTGTTGTATTTACTGGTGCACAATTTCCTGCTAGCGATTCAAGAAGTGCTTTTTTTGATAATCTGGCTAGCTCTTTATTTTTTGCAACTCAGGACTATAAGGGAGTTTTTGTTTGTTTTGATCATGGAAAGAAAATTTTTGTCCCAAAGAATTTAGTAAAATACTCTAGTGTCGATGAAGATGCATTTAGGAATGTTTGTTTGAGAGATGCTGTTTTGGTAGGAGACGGGTTTAAAGAGGCAATTAATGAGATTGCAAGAATTGATTTTGGGTCTTCTGGTTTTAATTTTAAACCAGTAAAGAATGATATTCTCGAGGATTTTGATGAGGATTCTTTAGCAGGGATTTATTCAGGAGTTTTTGATAAGTATTTTTTTAACAGATTTGGAAGAGAGAACTTTATCCTCCCTAAAACTGCCGGTTTTGAAGCTATTTGCGGAGAAGGTGATCGGGATATTGGTCCAATCGGGACTATTTTTCCTTTAACCCACCCGTGTTTTTGTTACCATCGGGAAGATGACTTGGAGATCCTTACCCCTCGTGAAGGAGTTAATTATGGTCAGAGATTAAAGAGGATGATAATGAGTTCTTCGGATGAATGTCCCGCAGTGATTATTGAAGGAACTGGAATTGGAAATCTTGGAAGAGATTATTCTAAAATATTATCCGATGCAAAAATTCCTGTAGATAAATTGATTGTTCTTGTTTCAAATGCACAGGACATTGTTGATTTAACTACTTATGAAGCAGCTGCGCCTCTGGAAAAATGGGTTCTTTCATATAGTGGAACACTAGCAGATGCAGAAAAAAGATTGAGATGTGTTTTGGGTATGAAGAATATTATCGAAAAAGAGATTCGGGATTATTCTAGAGGGAATATTTCTTTTTCGGATGTTGCTAGAGCTTTATTTATGAGTGGAGCACAACTCCCTCGGGGGTCTCTATTTGAATATGAAAATAAATTAAGGATTCCTATGATTCAAGAAGATCTTTTAGTTAACATTCCTCTTTGGGATGCAATTCCTCGGGCGATAACTTCAGTTAGGGATTTAAAAAATAATTTGTAATTTTAATTTGAAGAAATAAGTGTTTTTAAAAATTTGTATTTAATTTCTCAAAGAATTTTTTATTTCATCAAAACTAATTTTCGCCATCAGTTGTCCGAGTTGTTCTGGTGTCGCTTCGTCCCATACTTGTTTTGACATCGGATTAATTTTTTGTTTTCGAGAATATTCTAATAGTTCATCTAATTCGTTTTCCTTAAGAAGAGTTAATTGATGTCCACAAGGCAAAAAATGTTCTTCAACATCTTGAGAAGAATAAAGTTTCTTTTGCATATCTATCGGATAAAAGCGAAATTTTTAAAGATTATTGTTCTGCTAAATTATGCTTTTTGAAAACTCATTTCACCAAAAATTCGAGAGCAATTCTGAACACGACGATTGCCACCACAAATCCTATTACGTGAACAGGTTTTATATGAAAATTCGTCGAAGAGCTCTGATTAAAATTTAATAATCCCCCAGAACCTGACGGAACGATAATGTTATCTGCCATTTAGCAAGTAATTTTTTCGAGTTAATAAACTTTTTTAAATTGACTTTCTATTAGGTTTATATGGACACAAAATGGACTGTTGAAAGAGAAAATAAAATTCTGGAAAAATGGCGAAATTCAGAAATGTTCTCATTCAATAAAAACACCAAGAAAAAAATTTACTCCGTCGACACTCCGCCACCCTACGTCAATTCCCAGATTCATATTGCACAGGCAGTTACTTATTGCTACATGGATTTTTTCGCAAGATACCGAAGAATGAAAGGTTTCGAAGTGATTTTCCCGTTGGGTCTGGACCGAAACGGTTTGCCAATCGAAATGGCTGCGGAAAAAAAATTTAACGTTTCACCATTTATCGTCGGTCGTGAAAAATTTTTGGAATATTGCCAGAAATTAATAAACGAAGGCTCGGAAGGAACAAAAGAATCTTTTGCGAAACTTGGAATTTCGTTCACATCATATAAAGAAGGAAACCACGTCGGAGCAGTTTATCAAACCGACTCTGAAAATTACCGCGCACTTACTCAGGCAACTTTTATCGATTTATACAAAAAGGGATTGGTTTACGAAGATAAAAGAATTACCAACTGGGATCCAAAACTTAGAACCACTCTCGCCGATTCAGAAATTGATTACGAAAATATCGCTTCGACTTTTAGTTTCGTCAAATGGAAAATTAAAGGCACCGAAGATTTCGTTGTTATCGCGACGACAAGACCCGAATTAATTTGTACTTGTGGTTTAGTTATTTTTAATCCTGAAGATGAAAGATACCGGAAACTAGACGGTAAAACTTTAATCAGTCCGTTGTTCAACAAAGAAATTCAAGTGAAGGCTCATCCTCTCGCACAGATAGACAAAGGAACCGGAATTGTAATGATGTGTTCGGCAGGGGATTTGAGCGACATTCAATTTTTCAGAGAGCAAAATTTAACGCCGATAATTGCAATAAACCAGGACGGGACCATGAATGAAAAGGCCGGATTTTTGAACGGATTAAATGTTAAGGAAGCGAGAAAAAAAATAATTGAAATGCTCGACGAAAAAAAACTTTTGTTAAAGCAGGAATTTATTTCTCATCGAACTCCGATTTCTGAAAGATCTAAAGCTGAAATTGAATTTATAGAAATGCCGGAATTTTACCTTAAACAACTTGATTTCGTCAAAGAAATAAGAAAAATTTCGGAAAAAATAAATTTTTGTCCGCCGGAAGCAAAAAAAATTCTTGATTCCTGGTTAGACTCTATTGCCATCGATTGGCCAATTTCCCGACGTAGATATTACGCAACCGAAATTCCTTTGTGGTATTGTAAAAATAAAAACCTGGTTGCAATTCCCAAACCTGGAAAATATTATCAACCCTGGAAAGAAAAACCAGTCTTAAGTGAAGAAACAGAAGTTTACCGGAATGGAAAAAAAGTCGGGACACTTAAAGACGCAGAATTCAAAAATGAAACATGGACTGGAGAAGAAAGAGTTTTTGACACATGGATGGATTCTTCAATTTCTGAATTGTATATTTTGAAATATCACCAGGATGAAGAATTTTTCAAGAAGGCTTTTCCGTCGAGCTTGAGACCGCAGGGAAAAGAAATTGTAAGGACATGGCTTTATTACACAATTTTAAGGGGATATTTAGAAACGGGAAAACCTTGTTTCAAAGATGTTTGGGTTCATCAACATTTACTCGATGAGAAAGGAAGAAAAATGTCAAAGTCACTCGGTAATTCAATCGATCCAAAAGAATTATTAAAAGAATACGGTGCGGAAGCAATAAGATTTTGGGCAACCATCGAAGGAGATTTGTCGAAGCAGGATTTGAGTGTTTCAAAAGAAAGAATAAAAGCGGAATCAAAAACAATCACTAAACTTCTAAACGTCGCAAATTTTATTTTGCAGTTTGGAAAGCCGACGAGAGTTCCTAAATTAACCGACACCGACCAGTTATTTATTGATTACATGAACGAACTGACAAACTTCACCGATAAAAGTTACGAAGCATACGATTTTCATTATCCTGCCGTTAAAATCAGAAATTTTTTGTGGGAAATTTTTGCGTCACACTATATTGAACTGGTCAAAGCAAGAGCTTACAATCAGGAAAGAAAGTTTTCGAATGAAGAATCAGAGTCAGCAAAATATGCATTGCATTTCTTATTAGAAAGAATTTTATTTTTGCTTTATCCGATTATACCTCAAGTCACGACGGAGATTGCAAAAGAAAAAGGAATTGATCTACTCAAAGAAGAATGGCCGAATGCAAAAAAAGTGACAGCTGATTTTAAAATTATTGAAAAAATTTTGCAGTTCAATACAGAAATTTGGAAAAAGAAAAGAGAACAAAACTTAAGTTTGAGAGCTGAAATTTCTGGAATAAAAATTCCAAAGGAGCTCAAAGATTTCGAGGGTGATTTGAAAGAATGCCACGGATTGAAATAATTTCTCTTCGCAAAATCTTATAAACCTCCCAAATTTATCTCCCTTATGGTAAAACTCGAAGGCGATGTGCTGGCAGAAGTGTTAGACATACTTGAAAGTCACAAGGGCAGACACACGGAATTAATTACGGTTTATGTTTCAGCCGGTTACGACGCAAACGCAGTTCAGAAACAGCTCGAGGGTGAAATCTCAACGGCAAAAAATATCAAATCAACCGGAACAAGAAAAAATGTTACAGAAGCTCTGGAAAAAATAATTCGTTATCTTAAATCATTGAACCGAACCCCGGAAAATGGTTTGGCACTTTTCGCAGGAAATGTTTCACCAACTGAAGGTCAGGACGATTTGCGTCTTTGGGATATTGAACCACCTTTGCCATTAAAGATAAGAATGTATAGATGTGACAAAGATTTTGTTACTCAACCCTTAAGAGAAATGCTCGACATCGACGAAGTTTTTGGATTATTAGTAATGGACAGAAAAGATGCAGCGATTGGAATTCTCGAGGGAAAAAGAATTGAAACTTTGCAAAAAATGAGTTCGGGTGTTCCGTCGAAAGTAAGAGCTGGTGGGCAATGTTTGCATAAAAGTTCTTTAGTGGAAACAGATAAAGGATTGAAGAAAATATACGAAATTAAAATCGGAGATAAATTAAAAGCTTTTGATTTTAATAAAAATAAAATTGTTTTTACTAAAGTAAAAAATAAATGGGAAAATATAAGAAAGAGTTATAGAATAATAGTTACTCATTTTGATACAATTATTTGTTCAAATGATCATACTTTTTTTGTTAAAGATGAAAATAATAAAATAAAAGAAATTTTTGCGGGGGCACTTACATTGAATAATCTTTTAATAAATAGTGATTTTGATAATGTAAATATTGATAGTATAATTGAGAATAAACAACAAATTGAATTAATTGACATCGAAACTGAAGAAGGTAACTTCTTCGCAAATAATCTTTTAGTTCACAATTCATCTCAACGTTTTCACAGAATAACTGAAGGTTTGACAAAAGAATTTTACAAAAGAATTGCTGATGAAATGAAAACCCTTTTTTACGATCGCCCAAAACTGAAAGGAGTTTTAATCGGGGGGCCTATTCCGACAAAAGATGAATTTATCGACGGAGAATATCTACCGACGAAACTTCAGAGTTTAATTATTGCCCGAAAAGATTTGGGTTATGCTGACGAACACGGATTAAAACTTTTAGTTGAAAGTTCACAGGATGTTCTGGCAAGTCAGGGAATTATAAAAGAAAAAAAATTACTCGAAAAATTTTTCAATACGCTTGGGAAAAATCCAGGACTGGTAGTTTACAAACCGGACGATGTAAGAAAAGCTTTGGAATACGGAGCGGTTGAAATTCTTGTAGTCTCAAAAAGTTTTGATAAAAATATTGCAAAAGAATTGAAAGAAATCGCACACAATACTTCTTCAGAGGTGGAGATTGTATCGACGGAAACGCCGGAGGGAGAACAATTTTACAATCTTTCAGGTATTGGTGCTATTCTTCGTTTTGCAATAAACTAAAATTGTTCGCCAAAATCAGCAAAGCGCAAAAATAGTTTTTTCTACTCTGATAGTTTCTTTCTTTAAGCGAGGCAACTTGTTGACGAGCATTTCTGGAAAGTTTCAAGAACTTTACTTTCTAAAAAAGAAACCTGAAGGTGAGCAATTTTTTAATTTATCAGGGATTGGAGCGATTTTGAGGTTTGTGATAAATTAAGTCTATGACAATAATGTTTATTAAGGATAAAAAAGATTCTTTTTTATGATAACTCCAGTAAATTTATACTCAAAACTTTCTAATAGCGAAGAAAAAAAAGCTTTTGAATGGTTGAATGAAATTCGTGAAGAAGATGTAAAAAATATTTTAGCAGTTGTCCGCACTTTACAATGTTCTTTTGATGATTTTATTTCAATGCATTCTCAAAAAGAAACTCCCCCATTTTTGAGCTTGTATCTTATCGGAGGAAATTTAACTGAACAAGGTGAAAGACCAGATATTGATTTATTGACAGCGACGAATATGTGGTATCCCGGAGGAAATCCACGTACTACTGATTACAAATATTCGGGTGTAGATTTAGTTGTGTCAAGAATTTTGGGACTAAAGGGATATTTCAAAGAGATTAAACAATTGGGAGAATTGCTGGATGATTATAATATTGGTATCACTAAAGGAAAAGTTTTATTTGAGTTACACCCAGGAGAACTGAGGGGGAGAAAAATTGATTTGTCTTACGTAAGAAGTAGAGGAAATCCAAGATTGAGAAATTTTTTTAATGGAGAATGTGGTTTCCATTCAGAACAAGAATTTGAGAAAAAGGACGTCGATGATTCTGGGAAATCTTTAGGAAGAATGATTCTTTACAGGGCAAGTCCGCAAATATTTCTGTTATAAGTGTATTCTAAAAAAATTCAATAGAGTTTATTCAGAGCAAACAGGAGATAGAAGGGATTCAATCCCTCTTTTCTGTTAAAATATTTAACTTCCTTGAGAAATGTTCAAACTTCTTCTCTTTTTTTGATAGTGCGTGAATTTTGCTTTAGGGAGAATCTTATCTTTTTTTTGTAGTGCGAATAAAATAAAAGACCCAACCATCGCTAATACAAATACAAAAAAGAAAGTATATTTGAATCCAATCGACTCGGATAAAATTCCACCAATTAATGCTGCACCGGCAGAACCAAGAGTTACCAGCGTCGAGTAAAGGCTCCATTCAAAACTTTCATGTTTTTTATCGAGGTGAGTGCTCCAAAGCCCAAGCCAGGTCGGATAAACTAAACCACTCCCAATTCCGTGAATTACCTGTGCAAAAAAAACAGTTTTTATATTTTCGGCGAACATATAAATAAACGGAGTTATTGAAATTAGGAAAGTTCCTACGATTAACCAGTTTACTTTATGGTCATGTTTATCAACATATTTTGAAAATGGAAGTTGGATTGAACATTTCACAAGCATAAAAATAGTCGCAGCCAAACTCGCCATGAAAATTGTTCCGCCAACAATATTATCTTTTATAAAAATAGCAAGGATTGGATTTGTTAAACCAAATCCCGTAACCAAAAAAATATCAGAAATCATTAATAATTTTATTGTCCTGTTCATTCTTCACCTCAACCAAATATAGCGATTTGTATTTAAAAATCTTTTTTACGTGTAATCTTTTCCAAGGGCATCACTCGTGAATCTGCCGGAAAGTTCGTTTGTGCTAAATTTGAAAAAATCATTTCCAAACCAATTTCTTATTTCCCTTCTCAAATTGTTTAATCTTACTCTATACGCGTTGGCATAAATTTTTATTTTTTCATAAACGTCGTAAAGTTCCTTTACCTCCGCTTTCCCCTCAATGATTTTTATTAACACTCGAGGAAAATCAGAAAAATTTTCCTGAATTCGACTAAGCAAATCGTAATCCTCTTCTTTTCCGTTCAACTCCATTCCGCTAATTATTTCCTCCAAAATTTTTGCTCTTCGTAAGGTGTCATTATTTTTTTCCGGACTTATTTCTACATTAAGCAAAATACTACTTATTTCATTCCCAAAACCATCACAATAAAATTTCGCCCTTTCTTCGAATTGTGCAATCAGTTTATACCCGTCTTCTTCTTTTTCCATTATGTTACAACTATAAAGTAATTTATAATCCTTTTGTTTTTGGATTTTTTTGATTTAAAATATACCCAGTATACTGTTGCTTGTATTGTTAAGTTAATTGGTCTTGGTAGAAAAGTTTAAATCTTTAAGAAAACTCCTTAAAATATGGGATTATCTGGATTTTTAGGAAAGAAAAAAGCAGTTACTTATAAAAAAGTAGATAGATTTGGGAGAGCAAAATATATTGGTGTTACAAATAATCCAAGAGCAAGAGCAGAAGAACATAGACAATCTGGTAAAAGTGGTCGTTTTGTAATAACTTCTGGAGTTACTTCAAGAAATACTGCATTAAAAAATGAAACAAGAAATTTAAATTCTTATAGGAAAGCAACTGGTAAAAGACCAAAATATAATAAAACAAATAATGGCAAGTTTAATAGGTGGTAAAAGAATATATTTTTTACTATTCCCACTTTTCTCTTTCAGTTTTACACCAAAATTCTTCTAATAATTTTCTTCCTCTATCTTTATCCATAAATCCAATCAAAAATTCTTGTAAGGTTATTATCTCAATATCAGCTATATTTTGAAATTTATCTGGTTCAGTAGTTATAAAAAAATCAATATCTGCCCACCTTCTTTTTATTAAATTCTTTGTTTTATCTATCATTGTATCAATATTATGCTCTGTTGTAGGTTCTATTTCTTGATGTTGTTCATCAATCTTTATTTCTTGATAAAATAGAAAAAGCGATTGAAAACTATCAGAAAAAAATATTTTCTAATGTGGACGATGCGTTAAATGCTTTCTTTTTTATTTAACTCTTGCTCAATTTAGCCAACCCAGATTCTTTGTTAGGGAAAAGCCCCTGGAAAGAAGGACTCTTTATCGTACAAGTCCAGTGATTTTTGGTCAATAAGAAGACAATTCTTTTAAACATCGTTTTCTTTTCCTATTTGGTAAAAATGAGTGATTATAGTGTTTCAAGCAAAACTTTTGAAGAAATAGAGGGTGGAAAAGAAAAAGAAAATATGCGTCTTGTTGAAGCGATTTTTTTCGTCTCCGGTCGATTTTTGACGATGCAGGATTTAATTTCCCTATCCGATTTGAACCCGTTGATAATTAAAGAACTTCTGGAAAAGATAAAAGAGAAATATTCCAAAGACGATTCTGCCGTCGAGATTGTGGAAAAAAACGGAATGTGGAAAATGGATGTGCGACAGGAATTCGCCTTTATCGTCAATAAACTTGCGACAGGCAGTTCGGAATTTACAAAAGCTGAACAGGAAACTCTTGCAATTATCGCTTACAAACAGCCGATAAAACAATCAGTCGTGATAAAAATACGGGGAAATAAAGGATACGATCACGTAAAAAAATTCGAAGACCTGGGTTTAATAAACAAGAAAAAAGTCGGACATACAAACGAATTAAGTTTAAGCGACGAATTTTATGAATATTTTAACGTCGGAGAAAACGAAGATTTGAAAGAAGTCGCAGAAAAGATAGAACAAAAAGGACCCGAAGAAGGTGAAGAATAATGGAATTCATAACTTTGGTGATTTATCTTTCAATGTTTATTGGAATATTTGCACTTGTTTTTTATGTTTTGAGTTTTATCGAGGGAAATAAACGGAAAAGGCTTTTTTATTCTGATTTTGAACTCCCGAAAGTTTCAGTAATTATTCCGGCTTATAATGAAGAAGAAACTATCGAGCGAACATTATTGTCAATTACGAAGTCTGATTATCCTGACTTTGAAGTTCTGGTTATCGACGATGGAAGTAAGGACAGAACTTTGGAAATTGCAAAAAAATTTGAAGGAAAATATATTCGTGTTTTTCATAAAGAAAATGGGGGTAAAGGAACCGCGCTTAATTTTGGAATTAAACATGCTCAAGGGAAAATAATTTTTTCAATGGATGCTGATACAACTGTCGCTCCGCAGAGTATGAAAAATATGGTTAGATATTTTAAGGAACAAGAAGTTATGTCAGTTACGCCAGCGATGGTGATTGATAATCCTCGCTCTGTTCTTCAGAGAGTCCAGTCAATTGAATATCTTGCTGGACTTTTTTTGAGAAAATCTTTTGCGTCGCTAAAATCAATTTATATTTCTCCTGGAGCGTTTTCTGCTTATCGAAAATCTTTTTTTGATAAATATGGGAGTTATGATGAAAAAAATATTACTGAAGATTTAGAGATGGCATTGAGAATTCAGTCTCTTAATTATGTTACTGAAAATTGCCCAGATGCTCCAGCTTACACTATTGCACCGTCGAGGTTTAAAGAATTATTAATTCAGAGAAGAAGATGGTATTTTGGTTTGATTAAAAATTTATTGAATTATAAAAAAATAATTTCCAGAAAATATGGCGACTTAGGATCTTTTGTTATTCCTATTGCTATTGTGAGTGTTTTCTTCGCTATTTTTATTACAACCTATTTTTTCTTTAAGATTTTGTTTGAAGTGAAGAAAGAAATATTATTTTTGAATGGAATAAATTTTGATTTTGGGAATATGGTTAATTTTAATTTTCATATTGTCGAAAGATTTTTATTTCAACTTTTTTCTAATCCAGTTGTACTTTTTGTGATTTTTTTTATGTTTGTTTTAATTGCATATCTTCGGTATGCTCTGAAAAAATTAGATAGGTCAGTTAAATTTATCCTCGATGTTCCTTTATTTTTGTTGTTCTTTTCGGTTTTATTCAGCTTATGGTGGATTGTTTCAATTGTCTACTCATTTTTTTATCAAGAAATTAAATGGCGTTAACTATTTAAGGAGAAAAATCTTTTTTTAAATATGGAACAGAGAGATATTCAAAGTAAGAAAAGATATGTTGTTTCCTTTTTTGTAGCGTGTCTTATTTTTTTGATTATTTTTGGAGTGAGTTATTCTTTATCTTATTTTGAACTTCAAAGAGTCTCTTATCTTCAAGATTCTTCTGCTTACCAGATTTTCGAAGACAAATTGATTGCTGATTTTTTTAATGAAGATAATTGCAATTTAAGTCTGTTTAGCAAAATTTCTCAAGATTTAAATTTCCATGGTAGGATTATGGATGATTTGGAAAAGAAATTTGGGAAAGGGGACAAAGATATTCTGTTTAGAAAGAATTTTTATTCTCTTGTTGAAGTAGAGCATTTTGATTTTGTCAATGAATTTAATTTGAGGTGCAATGCGAGTTTCATCCCTCTTTTATTTTTTTATTCTAATGAACCTTCAAAAGTTGAAGATAGTGAATTTGTTGGTGGTTTGATTAGCTCAATTTCTTCAAAAAATTCTAAGGTGATGGTTTATTCTTTTGACATTAATTTGGAAAGTGATATTGTGAAACGACTTAAATTGAAATATAATATTACTGAATCTCCGACGGTGATTGTTGGAAACAACCTAATTTTTCATCCTCGTAATTCTGATAATATTGAAAAATTTATTAATTGATATATCTTTTAGCACAACAAATCTTAAAAAAGAGCAATTTATTGTAAAAGATATGGAATGTGAAAAATGTGGTGTTTCTGAGGACAAAGCGTCGCTGTTCGATGTAGTGTTCGAAGACAAGCTTGTTCATATGTGTAAACTATGTGCCGAGTTTGAAGACCTGCCAGTTATAAGAAAAGTTTCAGGTTACGACGGAGGAGTGCCAGAAGAAAGACACCAAAGTGTTTATGAACGAATGACAAAAATTTCGGGAGTTAAACGAGATATAAACAATGCTCCAAAAATTAACCCTCGAGATTCTATTATAAAAAAAGATATGACACTCAGAGATGTTGTCGAACGCGGAATGAAGAATAAAGTCGAAACACAACCTGTCGTCATGAGAAGACCAGATTTAATAGGGAATTATCACTGGATTGTCATGCGAGCAAGACGTTCAAGAAAAATGAGCCATGTTCAACTTGCCGACGAAATCGGAGAAAGCCCGGACGTTCTTATGCGAATTGAGCGAGGAATTATCCCAGAAAAAGACTTAGTTCTTAGAAAACTTGAGAAAGCCCTGAAAGTCAGACTTTTCGTCGCGTCACCGGAAGATAAGGAAGAATATTTCTCTTCTGTCGTTGGAGAAAACGAATTAATAGAAAAAAAATTCTCAGACAAATCAATTAATCTTGATCCGGAACTTTCAAGTGCACTTAGCGTTGGAGACATGAAAGAACTGGAAGAAAAAATGCCCGTCGAAGATAAGATTTCCTATTGGAGAAAATTGAAGGCAAAAGTTTTCGGAAAGAAAAAAGAAGATTTTTCGGAAGAGAAAAAGGTAGAAGTTGAATCAGAAGAAATTGTCGTTCCAGAAGAACCTGCCAAAAAAGAATCAATAAAAAACAAAAAAGATTTGAATTCTAAAGAAATTAATGAATTGATTTTTGGGCAGAAAGAAGGAAAAAAGAAGTAGGAAATGGTAGATGAATTTTTGAACATTGGAAGTCCAGTTAAAGATTTTGTAAGTTCTTTTTTAAAACAAGTGAACGAAGGTGTAGAAGAACAAGGTTTTGTTTTTTGTAAGCAAGAAAAGTCACACGCAGAGATGGAATTAAACTCCGATTATCTAATTAAATGCTGTGTGTGATGTGACGGAAAATGAATAAAATAGACAAAGAATGGTATAGATATTTGAAAGCTTTATCAAAAATCCCAAGAGATGATAACTTTGATAAGTATTGTGTAAATAATATAAAAGGTATAAAAAATTACATGGAAGGAACTGTCTGGAGTGAATTACATAAATTAGGATATGTTAATTCAAATCTTTATACAACGCAAATTGTCACAGAAAAGGGAATGGAACAGTTGAGAATATTTGAAGATATGCATAGGAAAGATATGACTCTAATTGTTTCTGTTATTGCGATTACCATTTCAATATTTGCTTTTATTAAAAGTATGGGTTGGATTTAATTATGTGTAAAAAGTAAATTTAAATTAAGACTTTATACACAAAGCCAAACAAACCGAAGGATTTTTAAATAATCTTTCAAGTTTCTTATTATGGAAATTAAGATTTTGAACTCTTCAAAAGACGAAATTGAATTTGAAGTTGGAAGTTTAACTCTCGTCGAAATTCTTCGTGTTTACTTAAACAAAGATTCGGCTGTAACTTTTGCAGCATGGAAAAGAGAGCATTCAACAAAAAACCCAATCATGCTTGTAAAAACAAAGGGCAAGAGCGCAAAGAAAGCAATTGCTGACGCGATTAGTTCTATTTCGAAAGATCTCGACAAGATTACAAGTGATTTCAAAAAGATGAAATAATTCTGGTTTGTTTTTAAAACGAGGATATCTGAAGAACAATAAAAGAATAAAATTTTTCTAACGATTTGAAAGTCTAAGAGAGCAAGAAGAAAAATGAAAATTTTTTAACAGCAAAAAGGTCAAGAAATTTGGTAAAAATAAAAATTACTAAACAAAATTTAGAAGAGGCGAGTGATTTCACGAAAAATAATTCCAAAGGCAAAAGTAAAAATCCGAGCCACCCTTCAAAAGATTATAGATTTAAGGAGTGATAATTTTTCTTAAAACCAAATTTTCGTACGCAACTTTATTTCCGTCGACGTTAAGTATCCCGCAATGTCCGACGTCAGCATAACCCGAATTCCAGAATAAATCTTCAGTATAAGTCCTCTGCGGAACAGAAGTTCCTTTCAAATCATTTGCCCGATGACTTGATTCGTGGAAATGTCCGGAAACCGCTTTAGTAATTCCCAACTTAGTATACAAATCCTTAAGTGACTCGTTTCCTCGGTTTTCTAACTTAAATTTGAAACCCATTTTCTCAGCAATTTTTTCAATTTCTTCAGAATTTTTTGTATTATATTTTTGTTTTATCATGTTTACTATTGGATGACCAGCCATCAAACTACCATCGGACTTTTCCGCAAAAAAAGCAGTGTCTACAGTATTTTCAGAATCAAATCTTTGTGGAACATGACAAACTACAATTGTTTTTTCCGGTTCTTTAACCAGTTTTTCCAAATCATTCATATTAGTCAAAGAAATAATTCCATCTTCTGTTTGATAAATTCCTGATTCAAATTTATCGTCTTTAGCTAAATGATACTGGCCACCCTGAACGTTCCAGTCCGAACCCGGAAGAAAAACTAAATTATGATCTTTCCCGTCGATAACTCTAACCTGACGAGCATTAAGTATGTTTTTATTTTTGCTCGAAAAGTATTCTAACATCGATTCAAATTCAGCAATTCTTTCGTGACTTCCCGATTGAACTATTGTAGGAATTCCGGAATAACCAGACCATTCAAGAAAAAATCCAAGAGCTTTTTCATCCTCGCCGATATCTCCATTTCCAATTATTGCATTTACTTTTTCTTCCATAAATCGTCTCATCGCCGTCGGAATTATATTCGGATTTTGATGAATGTCTGAAATAAAGCCGTATTTTGTTACCATTTTATCTAAATATTCCTAACTGTCTTTGATAGACCATTTTTATTTGTTCTGAATCAAAAAGATCATTTGATACAAAGTTTGGTTTTTCTTGATTAGTATCAGTTAGTCCAAATAAGTATCCTTGATTTTTTGTAGTTCCTAAAATTAAATGAGTAGAATCTCCATTATCTATCCTTACGGCCAAAGTTCTTTCCAAAGGAGCTTTTGAATTTTGTTGAAGTATTTCTTGTTTGTGATCAATGAGGTCATTTGTTCTAATCCCCGAACTTATCTGAGGCAATTCTCTTAAATATATTCCTTCAGCGTCGGATATGAGCGATCCAAGATCATCTGCTGTTCCACTAGCTATTTTTTGTCCGATGTTTACTCTTCCTCGATTTTCTGCGGAAACATTTTGATAATGTCTTAAATTTTCTCTTGTTTTTCTAAGATCACTTGCTAAATCTGGCGCAATTTCTTTGAGTGTTGAATATGTTGGAGTATATCCATCAGTTATTTTTCCTGTTTGGGATAGTATTTTCATGACACTAACCCCCCTAATTGTTGAGTCTAAATTTCTCAAAAGAGCTATTTTTGTTTTTTCATCCATTTGACCCTCTAAAAAGTATCTGTTCATTGCCGAACTTAACTGATTTCCAATACTCTGATTAATTTGATAAAAGGTATTTTCTGTTGGTCTTATCTGAAGTCCTCTTTCTTGAAGAGAAACTAAACCTTCTAAAAATCTTTTTGGATCATAGACTATTTGTCCATTGTTTATTGCATTTAGTATGAACGGATTTGCCGTCGCAAAATCTCTTAAAACTGTGGCGGATGTGTTCGGAAAATTCTCAAAACCTAAATCATTTTCAGTAGATATTGGGTGATCTGAAATTACAATCATATCCAAATCGCTTGCTTCTGGAATAAAATCTTCTTCCCTGATTGAACTTCCAAATCTCACAATAGCCAAGGGGTTTTGGGACTTTATTTTTTCAATTAATTCCTCTGATTTTTGATTAAATTCTTTAAATTCCATCTCCCTTTAAGCCCTCTTTTGTTTATAAATCTTTGGTTTGTTGTTACTACTAAGTTTTAACATATAAACAAAACTCAACTGTCAAAATCCTTATTAATCTCGTTCATTGTTTTATTATATGGACGAGGAAACTAAAATTTCTGCAGGAAGTTTTGATTTGAATAAGTGGCTTCATGGAGGATATGAAAAAGATATTATCACAATGATTGCTGGAAGTCCTGGAAGTGGAAAAACAAATTTTGCGATTCTAGTCGCGTGTAGCCAGGCAAAAAAAGGAAACAAAGTAATTTTTATCGACACTGAAGGAGGATTTTCCATCGAGAGAGTCAGACAAATTGCTCCGGAAGAAAACGAAAAAATTTTAGGGAATATTATAATTCTTAATTCAACCAGCTTTGAGGAACAGAAAAAAACTTTTCAAACATTATTGGACAAAATAAAAAAAGAACAAGTAGGTGCAATTATAATTGACAGCATGGCAATGCAATATCGTCTCGAACTCGGCGACGCAATTCAATCGAGAAACGAAAATTTAATTCAGGAAGTAAATCGGGAAGTAGCAAGACAAATGAAAATTCTTTCCGAAATCTCAAGGAAGAAAAATATTCCGGTAATAATTACAAACCAAGTTTATTCCAATTTTTTAACAGACGAGGATTTAAGAAAAGGTGTAGAAAGAGAGACAAATATCGTCGGTGGAGATTTGTTCAAATATTGGAGCAAATGCATAATCGAATTGAAAAACGACAGAGGAAAAAGAAAAGCCGTTTTGCTGAAACACCGAAGTTTGCCAGAAAAAGAAATGAGTTTTGAAATAAGGAACGAAGGAATTGTAAAGAAAAGTTGGATTTAGATCAAGTGTATAACCAAATCATCTATTGTTTCTATCCTTTTATTGTTATCAAAATCGGCTATAGCAATTGTTCTTGCTAAATTATAGGCTCCGGAAGTAAAAACTTTCAGACACCTGTTATCAAACATTCTTTCCGCTACCCGAGGATTATGACTCCTTATTAAAATTTTCTTACCAATGTTTTTCATTATTTTTTCAAAATATTCTTGACTAAATTGCGGTCGACTGTACTGATTTTTTTCTCCTTCTTTTACCATCGAATATCTTCCATCAAAATCCCCCCAAGTTATTCTGTGCCAATTTTCGCTTTTATTTTTTATATTCCCAATATCCTTTAATTCTTTAACATTCGGAAGAGCACCATGCAGGGCAATTATTTTTCCGACGGAAAAAGCAAGAGGAAGTTGATTAAAAATTTTTTCGTAATTTTTTCTACTTTGAGGATTGAGATTTTCCCAAAAGTCACAGGGATAAAATCTTTTGAGGTGATAACATTCATGATTTCCCTGAAGCAAATATATTTTGGTTGGATTTTCCTGTTTTGTTTTAAGTAAAAAATCAATATTCTCTTTGCTTTGCAAACCTCTATCAACATAATCTCCAAGAAAACAAATTTTTGTCCTCGAATCCAAATAATCTTTTATAACTTTCTGACTCGCATCAAAATCGCCGTGCGTGTCTCCAACAAAAACAAACCTTCCCTTTGCTTGTTTAGTTATTAATCTCACCAAGTTTCATTTGTTTACAAATTTAAAAATATGTATGTCAAAAAATATGACTAGAATAATTTATAAAATCTGTTTCTAAAGAATTTTATGGAAAAATTGACGATACCTTACGTTAAGGAAAGCAATAGAGTAGCCTGGACTTTAGATCAAATTTCTTCAAATTATCCTTTTGTGCTCATGGATACTTCTGCAATTATTGGACATCGCCACACTTCAAAAAACCTTAATGAAAAAAAGATACTTAATTTAGAAGAATCAGATTTTAGGTCTATTCTAGATTACGCAGAAAATCATCCTATTTACGTCACAAAGAAAGTTCTTGATGAAGTTATTTTCAAAATCCCGTCAAATCTTTCAGGTTACAATGAAACAAATCTTGATTTAAGAAAGTTTTATTCTTCGTTACAGAGCAGACATAAAGACATAAATTCAAATAGACATGGCAAAATTATTAGGAACTCACGTAATTTTTTTGGAACACAGGAAAAACTACGTCAAAAAGCACGTGATGTATTAAGAACAATTGATTTGAAAAATTCCAGAATTTATGATTTATTCTACGAGACTGCAAAAAACACATTTTCGCAAAAATTAAGTGAGACAGATAAAGATTTTTTGGTTCACGGACTTTTGTTAAGTTTGTTTTTGCCAACAGCGATTATTACACGGGACGGTCCGATGGAAGAGGCATATTTTGGAATTATGAGAAATGCATATTATAATCAAGAAGAAAGTTCATTCAACCAGTTTGGATGTTTTTTTAGAATGGGAAAAAATGCATTTAAAACGTATCCCGCGGTTTCTAACCGAGAGTAGTTATATATCGTTTTAAACTAAGTTTCTATACAATATTATGGGTGAAAGCATTAAATTCGAAGTGCTGAAAAAAATTTCTAAGATTAATTTTCAATATAAAGAGTTGGGAAAAGTAAGCAAACTTGACAGCATTTCACCCCCGAGTGTTTTCATTGGAAGCAAATTGAAGTATCCCGAAATGAATGTTGGAATTTTAAGCCCGCTGGAAAAAGAAGAAGATGCTTGGATTTACGACGACGCGAAATTCTGGGCAGAAAATGGTTTGAATATAGAAGATATTTTAAAATTGCGCGGAAGTTTATTGAATTCAAGATTCAGATCAAATGCTTTAAGTCCGAGAGGAACCGACAAATTTGTAAATATCGCACAGGAAATCGCAATTGCCTCAAAACCGGTTGAATTAGAAATTGAACTGAAAAATAAAATAAATTTTGACAACAAACCAGATCGGGTTTTGACACAGCACGGATTAAGCGCTGGACTGAAAAGTGCAAAAATAAGTTCGAATGTAAAAGTTGATCAAAAAGTTGACCGAGTGATTAACGACGAAATTAAGGCAAATGAAGGAATTCAAATGCTTTACAAAAATAATTTTGACGAATATGTTTTGAGTAAAATTTTGAGTGTCGGAGTTATGGGATTAAAGAAAAACAAACGACTTGTTCCGACGAGGTGGAGCATTACCGCCACAGACGATTCAATTGGAAAATTCCTGCTTGAAAAAATAAGAAACTACAAATGGATTGAAAATTACGAATTATTTTTTGGAGAATTTTTAGGAAACGAATATTTAATTTTGCTTTTTCCTGATGTCTGGAGTTATGAACTTTTCGAATTATATTTTCCTGGAAGTTTGTGGAATCCGTCGCAAGAGATCAAAGCATCAACTGATTATGAAAATTTTTACGGGAGAAGAGATTATGCTTCAAACTGCGCAGGCGGATATTACGCTTCGCGGTTGCCGATTTTAGAATATCTTGAAAAAATAAAAAGGCAGGCAAATGTTTTAGTAATTAGAATTGAGACACCCACATACTGGGCTGGTTTGGGGGTTTGGGTTGTTAGAGAAAGTGTGAGAAAAGCTCTGGAGAAAAAAATGATTTTTCCGTCGAGAGAAGAGATAATCGGCGCAGCAAAACAAATTTCAAAAATGAAATATAATTTTGATAACTCTTTTATATTTGAGAAAAGCATTTTGATGAAAGTGAAGAAAGAACAGAAATCGCTTCATGATTTCTTTCATTGATTTTTATGATTGAAAGTTTTGTTTTTAACAGTATAAAGGTCGAGATATTTTGCAAAATTATTTAATGATTAATCAAAATCTCGAAGAGGGTGCGCGGGAAATTCAAATACGAATGGGGGAAAGTTAAAAACAAATTAATTGATGGAATTTGGGGAAGTGGTTTTAGGGGAGAAAAGTTTATAAGTAAGAAAATTCTTACCTTATTATGATTAGAACAGTTAAAGTTTCAGAAAAGGGACAAATTGCAATTCCTCAGATGATACGAGAAAATCTTGGAATTGGGCAAGGAGATGAATTGATTATGTTTCAAGTAGATGGAAAAATATTAATGGAAAAATCAGAAAAAACAAAAGAAAAAATGAGAGAGAATTTCAAAGATATTCTAAAATTTAGTGAAAAATCTCTAAGAAGTGTTTGGAATAATAAAGAAGATGAAATTTGGAGTAATTATCTAAAATGAATGTAAATCAAAAAGAGCTGATTTTATTGCCTTATCCTTTTTCAAATCTCGAAGAGAAAAAAATCCGACCAGCATTAGTTGTTTCAAACAATTCTTTTAATAATAAATCTGCTGATTGTTTAGCTGTTCCTTTAACATCAGTCATAAAAGAGGTTTCATATTCTGTTCTAATAAATCAAAATGACTTGAAGGTGGGAAAATTATTAAAGCCAAGTAGAGTTAGAGCAGATAAAATATTTGCTGTTGAAAAAGATTTGATTGTTATGAAAATTGGTTTGCTCGAAGATAAAACCTTTGAAAAAATCAAAAAAGAAATTTTTGGAATGTTTTGATTTGTTCGGAAAAATTTGGGGAAGTGGTTTTAGAAAGTATTTAAAATATAAGCCGTCCTCTATACATCATGGGTATGAAAACTAATTTATCAAAAAATGATTTAGAGAAAATAATTTCTAATTATGATATTGGAAAATATAGGGGATTTAAGATATTTGCTCGCGGGGGAGTCCAAACCACTCTTTTGCTGATAACTACTAAAGGAAAATATGTATTAAGATACTATGAACATAGATCAAAAGATTGGGTTTTATTTGAAATTAAATTATCCAATTATTTAAAAATGAAAAAATATCCTCTTCCAGGAATATTAAAAAATTATTTGGGAAAATTTATCAGTGAATATAAAAATAAACCTTATGTCATTATGGAATATTCCCCTGGAAAGCATTATCAGAATCCTAACAATTCCTTTAATAAGAAAAGAACTTTGGAATTAATAAAAGTTATTTCCGAATTACACAAATTAACAAAAAACCATTCAGAATTATCCAAAGGTCATGAACAATTTAATATTAAATATTGTTTAAGAGAATACAGGAAAATTTCTAGAAAAATTGATGTTGTCAAGAGAGAAAAATGGCTTAAAAATGAATTGAATAAATTAGAATTTCCAAAATCGTTACCTTCAGGTATTTGCCATGCTGATTTAAATCATGGAAATTTTTTATTTATTAATAATAAGATCATAGCCGTGCTAGATTTTGATATGGCTTTTTATACAAATCTCATTTATGATCTCGCTAGTGCAATTTATTGGTGGGCTTGGCCCCCAAAAAAGGGTTTTATTTTATACAGAGCGAAATATATTGTTAAAAACTATTCAAAATTTAGGGGAATTAGTTTGTTAGAGAAAAAACACATTTATGATTATCTTAAACTTATAATCCTTTTAGGAATTGCTTGGTCTGAAGATAAGGATTTTGAACCAGAAAAAGAAAAAATTGAATTTCTTAATTCAAAAGGAAGAGAAGAATTTTATAATAATTTGTTTTAAGTAGAAAAATTCTATTCTTCCCCTTTCCCTTCTTCCTCTTTTCTCTTATAATATTCTTCCAACCGTTTCTTATTTGATTCGCAATTTTTATTGAAACAAAAAAACCACGGCCGTTTTCCTTTTTTCAACGACATCAGCATCGGAAAACCGCATAACTCACAATTTTTGTCTGTCTTCTTAATTAAATTTGGAGGAAGAGAATAAGTGTTTTTACAATCAGGATATTTATCACACGCAACAAAAGAACGTCGCGTTTTCTTTGAATATTTTATTGCGAGATTTCCTTGATTGCACAACGGACATTTTGTCAAAATGTTTTCAATTCTCTGCTGTTGAATATATTCCTGATTTGCTTCAACAAGTTCCATTCCAATTTTCTT
>Ga0172368_10002867_pt1 | contig 21505 bp, 22 predicted proteins | sample Lak11m_FD_114540 | JGI IMG/M metagenome (GOLD analysis project Ga0172368, IMG submission 114540) | Freshwater microbial communities from Kabuno Bay, South-Kivu, Congo - kab_022012_11m | ecosystem: Environmental > Aquatic > Freshwater > Lake | place: Democratic Republic of the Congo: South-Kivu...
ATTTGAGTATAACAAGGCGCAGTAGCTTTGCAGGCATCTGTCATCTGCTGGGCGGAAAAATGACCTTGACAAAGGTTATTTTATGAGGTACACTTTATTAGTAAATGGACATATGTCCATTTAATTGGACATATAGATAGCGGGGATAGAGTTATATGCATAACATATTAGATAAAGTATTGGCTAACCAAAAAAAAACCAAAATATTGCGTATTTTGTGCAAGCGAAATATGGCATGGACAGGTAGGCAATTGGCTAAGGAATTAGGCATAAGCCCAACCACATCCAGCAAGTTTCTTAATGAATTATCCAGGGAAGGTATTGCGGTGGTAAGCGGTGTAGGGCGGGCCTATCTTTATAAGCTTAATAACGAGAATTATGCCGTAAAAAACATCCTAGTGCCTTTTTTCCAGAAAGAGGAAGGCATGCTTGATGCCCTATTTTTGTTAATCAAAAAGATTCTTTTACGAAGCGCAATAACTATTGAATCGGCTGTTATTTTTGGAAGTGTTTCCAAAAAAGAGCAAGGCGCAAGAAGCGATGTGGATTTATTAGTCATAATTAAAGATGCAAAGGATAAAAAGAAGCTGGAAGATAATATTTTTTCGGCATCCGATGTTATTGCGCGTAGATTTCACACGTCTGTCTCGCCTTACGTATTAACACCAAATCAGTTCAGGAAAAAATATAAGAAAAAATCAGCTCTAATGAAAGAAATAATGGATTCTTATATATTGTTATTCGGAGAAAGCCTGGAGAGGATAATAGTATGACTGCAAAAAAGATTAAAATGGTGGAAATAGATAGGGCTCAATATATGAATTATCAGAAAAAAGCCGAAGAGTTTTATAAGGCAATGCTGCAGGCAGAAAAGTCAGAATATTGGAATGCCGTAGGCCTAAATGCGGTGCATTGCGCTATTTCTGCGGCAGACGCATTGCTAGTAAAATTTGCAGGGGTAAGGTCAATAAGCAGCGATCATATGGTTGTAATCGAGACTATAAAGCAGAATTTGAACATAAAGGATATGGATAATAAATTGAGTTCTCTTTTGCGTGTACTAGCCAAAAAATCATTAATAGAATATGATAGTATTCCTTTCGCAAAAAGCGACGCACTGGAAATATCCAAGCAAGCCGAGAGATTTTATCTGTGGGCGCGCGGTGAGTTAATAAAATAAAGTTATATAAGAGGGTGGTTGGATGAAAAATAAAACCGATATTATCATAGTAGGTTCAGGCATCGGAGGCGCTACTGTAGCCAAAGAACTAGTTAAAACCGGCAAGAAAATTTTGATTTTGGAAAAAGGGCAACCTTTTTCGCTAAGAGAGATTGGCTCTGAGCTGCAGGCTTGTAAATTTTATGATAAAAGCGGTTTTTGGAGCAGAAGCAAAGAAGGCATTTATTGCTACAGGGCAATAATGCTGGGCGGAACATCAGTTATCAGCTGTGGAAACGGCGTAAGATCTCTGGAAAAGGAATTTAAAAAAATAGGCATAGATCTGACAAAGGAATTCATTGAAGTCGAAAAAGAACTTAGCATTACTTCGGTTCCATATAAATTTATTGGGCCAGGGACAGCTGCTATTATGAAATCAGCTGAAAGGCTCGGATTTGGTATGAAACCGATGCCAAAATTTATTAATTTTAAAAAATGTATTTCCTGCGGAAATTGCGTTTTGGGATGCCGCACCGACGCAAAATGGACTGCCTTAAAATATCTAAAAGCTGCTAAGGGCAAAAATGTTTCTCTGTTAAACGATATTAATGTTACAAGGGTTTTGATTTCCCGAGGCAGGGCAATCGGCATAGAAGGATATGGTAAAAAGGGAGAAAAGATAAGAATATCTGCTGATATTGTAATATTGGCAGCCGGCGGAATTGGGACGCCGATAATTTTACAAAATTCAGGCCTAAGGGCCGGAAGACAATTATTTTTGGATCTTTTTACCGTAACAGTAGGAGTAACCAAGGATGTTAGCCTGAATAACGAAGTGCCCATGGCAGCTGTAAACCATCAAAAAGGGTTTGTCCTGTCTCCTTTTATGGATTGTGTAAGCGCCTTGGCTTCTACTTTGGTCTTGCGGTATCTTTTAAGAGTTATGCAAAAAAAGCATATGTTAGGTATAATGGTAAAAATAAAAGATGATAGTCTAGGGATGATTTTTAAAGACGGTACAATAGAAAAAACTATAACCAGAAATGATCTGTCAAAGCTTAAAAAAGGCGAAAATATTGCAAGAAAAATCTTAATTGGAGCCGGCGCTGATCCTAAAACGATAGTAACTACAAAGGTCCGGGGGGCTCATCCGGGAGGCACAGCAGCCATAGGCGAAGTGGTTGATAAAAATCTGCAAACATCCGTAAAAGGGCTTTTTGTATGCGATGCAAGCGTGCTGCCGCAGTCCCCAGGGCTGCCACCTATAGTTACAATAATTGCCCTGGCCAAAAGATTTTCCCGGCAATTGATAAGTAACTATAAATTAAAATAAACAGTCAATGCTACACATATGATTATGATTGGCGCAATTTTTAACCCCCAGAGTTATTTTTTTAATCCATACAGCCTTCCAAACCTTATTTCCGGAATATTGATTATGGCCGAATCTGTTTTTGTTTTCCTGCAGAATAGAAAATCCGGCGTAAACATTAGTTTTTCTCTCGCTACTTTTTCCGCAGGCATGTGGCTTACAGGGATAGCTTTTCAGTACAGCTCAATTGATCAGTCAGTAGCTTTGATATGGTGCAGATATTATTGTTGGTTTGGGATAATTTTTATAACGCCCTATGTGTATTTATTTTCCTGCATGTGGGCCGGCGTGCCATTGCGGAAAAATTTAAAATTTATATATTTATGTTTTATTCCGGCAATTATTTTTTATATTTTATGTATCAGTTCCGATTATATAATACAGGGGGTATTACGTTCTCCCTGGGGTTTTTATCCTAAGGCTGCTTTTGGGGAAAAATTTTTAATAGTGTGGTTTGCCATGTTGGCTTTAATGTCTTTTGCCAATCTTGTTCAAAGTTATAAAAAAGAAACAGTTTCTATAAGAAAAAGCCAGGTCAGGTTAGTAATTATAGCTTTTATCCTAGGTTTTGTAGGCGCGATAGACTTTATAGCAAATTATGGCATACCGATATATTCATTAGGCGGTATATTTGCTTTATTATTTTCGACAATAATCGGGTATACCATTGTTAATTATAGGTTGATGGAAATTGAGACAGCTATTCATAAAACAATAGCATGGTTTTTTACCAGCGTTGCCTTGGTGGGCCCATTGGCAGCCTTGTTGTATCTAACAAAGGATTGGTATATTAAGCTTAGCCCTGCAATTATGTGGGGTTATTTTGGGGCTGTGCTTTTGGGATTTATGTTTTTTGTGACGACATTTCAGCCTAAAATAGATAATTTTTTCCAAAAAGGCAGGGTTTATATAGAAAATGAATTAATCAAATTTTCGGGAGAATTAATTCATCTGAAAAGCCTGGAAGAGGTAATAGCAAAAATTACCGACATTATCATTAAAATAACGCATGCAAGCAAGGTTATTGTCATACTTTATAATGAGCCGGCAAAAGAATGGGTTGTAGCAGGCAATAAAAGGTATGAAAATATTGATCTAGAATTAAGCATTGAAAATCCTTTTTTAAAATGGCTGGCCAAAAATGACCGCATTCTGAATTACAAATTTGTTACAACAGATCCCCGCTATGAAGATATGCGTTTGCCGGCAGAAGAATATTTTAAAAATTTAGACGTAATTATGTGCGCCCCTCTGATTTTAAATGAAAGGTTGGTCGGCATAATTAACTTAGGCCCAAAAGTGAATATGAAGCTATACAACTCTTTAGATCACCAGTTTCTCACGCGTCTTAAAAACCAATCCACCATAGCCATTTCTAATTCATTAGTATATGGCAGGGTTGAGGAACTGATAAAAATAAAGACGGACGAATTGGTTAAAACCCAAAGGCAGCTTGTCCATGCGGAAAAACTTGCAACAGTCGGTACGCTCGCAGGAGGCGTTGCGCACGAAATCAATAATCCCCTGACAGCCGTATTGATGAACGCGCAGATGCTTTTAATGACCGTAAAAGATAAGGAAGATAAAGAATCCTTGCAATTGATTGAGGAGGCTGCAAAGCGTTGCCGGAATATTGTGCAAAAACTTATGGTTTATTCAAGGAAATCCATGGGCACAAGGGAAATTACAGAGGTAGACCTGGCAAAGGCGTTAGACAGCGTTATAAAATTTTTAGGTTATCAGCTGGCCCAGGAAAATATAAAGGTTGAGTTAAAATTAAATGGCGGGCCCTTCTTGGTGAAAGGCTGCCAGAATGAGTTAGAGCAGGTTTTTATAAATATGCTGCTCAATGCCAAGGATGCCATAAGAAAAATAAAAATCGGCGGCAGGGTAATTATCTCTATTTCAAAAAATAATGATGAAATAATTATAAAAGTGCAGGATGAAGGCAGCGGCATACCAAAAGAATATGCCACTAAGATATTTGACCCGTTTTTTACTACTAAAGACGTTGGAAAGGGCACAGGCCTTGGGCTTTCAATAAGCCAAAGCATAATAGAAGAGCATAATGGGTTTATTACATTTAATACCCAGGAGGGTAAGGGTACTACTTTTATAATTCAGCTGCCCGCTTTGAAAAAATAGATACATAAATAGTATGGCATTATTAGCTGGATTTTTTGTTTTTGTAGATATATAATAAATAAAGCAGAAAATGCAATAAAACAAAAGGTTTTTTAGAATGAAAAAAATTTTTGGTTTATTTCTTGCAATATTTTTTCTGTTTATTTATATGGTAGCGATTTTGCTGCTGGGGTGGATAGTCTATCCTGAAAGGCAAGCGCTTTATTATATATTTGGGCAAAAGTGGCACTTGATCCAAATTATCATATTTGCAGGCGTTTCTTTTTTTGTGTCTTCGACGTTTGTTTATTATTATCAGCTAAGCAGGCAAAAAATCCAGCTTAGTAGGCAAAAAGCCAGGCTTAGCCGCCTTAAAGAAATTCTCGCGGCCGGCATAGAAGTTGATTATGAGCAGTTATTGCAAAATATACCGCCATTTCTTATGCAGATGTATAGGCATGATTTTTCTGCTGAAATAGATTATATGGCAGTATATTTTATGATAAGGAAGATAGCAGGTATAAGTTATTTTCATTTAAGACCAAAAAAGCCCAGGCTTCATTAGAGCTCTATTTTTTAAAGACAGACCCCATACCAGCGTGGTTTATAAAAGACGCGCCCCTTCTTATTAAGGATAACATTCTGGACTCCCAATATATTGAAGCAGTTAGATACTCAGATATAAATAATCCGAAATTGTTTAAGAAAAATCAGCGCCTTAAAGATGCATTAAGCTGCCTGGGGAATTCTTTGAAATCTGTAAATGCGGATCTTTGTGTACCATGTTTTTATCAGGATAGGCTGCTTGCATTATTTATGTTTGGCAAAAAATACAAATCCCCTTATTCTCAGGAAGAGATAGATACTTTTGTTTTATTGGCGCGCGATATGGCCGTTGCCATAAGAAGCGCTGAGTTGCGCAATGAACTGGAACAGAGTTATGTTGATGCCATACAGGCTATTATTGCGGCTTTGGAAGAAAAAGATTCTTGTACAAAGGGCCATTCAGAAAGAGTTGTTAAATATAGCATGCAGATAGCCGAAGAGTTGAAAAATGTATTTCCGTTTACAAATGTAATAAATCTTTCTGAAAAAGTCAGGCGCGCAGCCTTGTTGCATGACGTAGGTAAAATAGGCATTCCTGACAGCATATTGCGTAAGCCCGGTAAATTAGAAAAGGAAGAGTTTGAAAAGATTAAAAAGCACCCCCAGATATCTATAAGTATTTTGCAGAGCATAAGGAGTATTCCTGATGATGTAAAAGAGGGCATAGAAAGCCATCATGAAAGATATGATGGCACAGGTTATTGTAAGGGTGAGAAAGGCCGCAGGATACCGCCTATCGCAAGAATAATAGCCGTTGCAGATTCCTATGACGCAATGACAAGCAATCGTTCATACAGAAAGCCTATGACACCAAGGGAGGCAACAAAAGAGATTTTAAGGTGTACATATTATAAGGGCCCGCAGTGGGATCCAGCAGTTGTTGAGGCGCATTTTAATGCCTTGAAAAAAGATCCAACAAGCAGCATAACTCAAGAAATGCTGGAATCAGTCAGTGCAGAGTTAGCCAAAGAAGAAAAAAAGCCAATCAATACTTCTGTCTGTGAATAAAAGCCAGATCTGTTAATTTATCCCCAAATTTCATTTGATTAAGATATAGTTTTATGATATGCTCATTTCTAGTTTTATGCCGGGGTAGCTCAATGGTAGAGCAACGGTTTCGTAAACCGTAGGTTGTGAGTCCGATTCTCACTCCCGGCTCCATTCTACTTCGCTGAATATTTACATATTCAGCTTCGTAGAAATTCAGGCGAAGTAGAATATATTTCTACGAAGCCTATACCAGTTTTTTTAGTGAGTGAAAGGCGAAGTAGAATGTCCCAATTTCGCGAAGTATTAAAAAACAGGAATTTTTTTCTTTTGTGGTTAGGCCAGATTATCTCTGAATTTGGCGAACGCATGACCCAGATGGCGCTGATAGGGCTTATTTACAGTAAAAACCCTTATTCGGCGGTTGCGCTTGCTAAGCTTATAATGTTTATAATAATACCAGTATTTTTGATAGGCCCTGTTGCCGGCGCTTATGTGGACAGGTGGGACAGAAGATATACAATGATAGTGTCAGATCTTCTGCGCAGCCTATTTGTTTTTCTTATACCGTTAAGCCTCGTGCTTTTTAACAAGAACCTCCTGCCGGTTTACATATTAGTATTTTTAGTTTTTTCCACGACGAGATTTTTCCTGCCGTCAAAAATGGCCATGATACCGGATTTGGTGTCAGGCAAGGACCTTTTAATAGCCAACTCGCTTATTTCAACAACCAGGATGATAGCAACTGTTGTAGGCCTTGGGCTTGCCGGTGTTTTGGTAAGTATCGCAGGCCCTACCGGAGGTTTTTATATAAATTCAGCCACATTCCTTGTTTCGGCAGTCGCGTTATTTTTTATTTCAGTAAAGGGCCGCATACATATTAAAGAAGATCTTGTGGAAACAGGCCATGCCATTGAAGAAGCTTTAGTAAAGCCAAACATCCTCGGCCAGATAAAAGAAGGAATGAAGTTTTTAATGAAAGATAAAAATGTCAGGTTTAGCCTTGAGAGCCTGTTTTTGGTTATGGCTTGCCTTGGGGCCATGTCTGTAGTAACAATAGTTTTTGTTCAGGAATGTTTTGGTTCAGCAACAAAGGAAATAGGTTTTTTCGGCATGCTTATCGGCCTAGGGCTTTTCTTGGGCTCAATAGGATATGGCAGGCTTGGGCATAACATATCAAAAAGAAAGATGATGTTCATAAGCTTTATAGCAAGCGGCATATCAATAGCGCTTTTTATTATTATTGCAAGCCAGACACATATTGTTTCATTGACAGGTATCTTTGCTGTTTTGCTTGGCCTTTCGGCCTCGCCCATAATAATTAGTTCAAACACGCTTATACATGAGGCGATTCCGCAAGATTTAAGGGGCAGGGTTTTTAGTTCAGTAGAATTAGTGATACATTTAGCTTTTCTGTTTTGTATGTTTTTGGCTGTCCAAACGGCTGATTTAATCGGCAGAAGCGGTGTTTTGATGGGTAGTGCCGGGATACTTGTTTTTTTCGGATTCATAGGTTTAATTAGGGAGCAATTATGCAAGAAATAGACGTGGCTGTTATTGGTTCAGGGCCAGCCGGCCTGACAGCAGGCATATATTTAGGCAGGGCGAGGCTTAATGTAGTTATATTTGAAAAGGCCTTTGCGGGCGGGCAGATAGCTATTTCAGAATGGATAGATAATTTCCCTGGTTTTCCTAAGGGTATAGGCGGCGCTGAATTATCCGAGAACATGCGTAAGCAGGCCATTAACTGCGGCGCCCAGTTTAAAGAAGCCCAGGTTGTGTCAATAAAGACTGTGGGTGTTAAATGCCAGCAATTAAGTGAAAGATGTGTCAATAATTTTGTAATAACTACTCCAGAATCCACAGAATATAAAGCCCAGGCAGTTATAATAGCTACAGGCGCCCAGCCGAGGAAGCTTGGCGTTCCTGGCGAGGATAAGTTTATCGGAAGAGGTGTTTCTTACTGTGCTACATGTGATGCGCCTTTGTTTAAAAATAAGGTTGTTGCGGTTGTTGGCGGAGGCGATACTGCGGCGCAAGAGGCGCTTTTTTTGGCAAAATATTGTGCAAAGGTGTATCTTATTCATAGGCGTGACAGGCTGCGCGCAACAAAAATCCTGGCAGAGAAGATTGAGTCCCGCAAGAACATAGAGCCGGTATGGAATTCGGTTATTTCCGAAATCGTGGGCGATAAAAAGGTAAAGGCAGTTGTTGCTGCTGGCAAAGAGATTAACTGCGACGGGGTTTTTATATTTGCCGGCATAAAGCCCAATTCTGACTTGGTAAAGGATATTGTAACCTTGGATAAGGAAGGGTATATAATTGCTGATGATAATATGAAGACATCTCTGGAAGGCCTTTTTGCCTGCGGGGATGTGAGAAAGAAGCTTTTAAGACAGGTTGTTACTGCCTGTGGCGAAGCGGCTACTGCAGCCGTATCAGCGCAGCATTATGTCGAAGCTTTAAAGGGAACAGAATATATATAGGATTATTCAGCGAGCTGGTTTTCTTTGGATTTTTCAAGGCATTCTAAATAGTAATTACACTGCTGGCAGCAGACATTTTCCTCTTTTTTTTCGCCTCTATACCATTTAGTTTCACAGGTCCAATATATCTGGCAGTTTTCACAGCAACTCATTTTTTTATTTGTTGCGTTTTTTTCCAAGATAAACCCCCTGTTTTTGTATGCCCGGATAAAGTATACACTTTTTTGTAAAACATGTCAAGGGTTTGACATTATAAAAGTTTTTGTTATAATATAGCCTAATAAGGAGCATAAATCATTGAGTAAGACATTTTTTGGCGGGGTTCATCCGCCTACACATAAAGCTATGGCAGACTCAAAGCCTATAAAGTCTGTAACAGCCCCAAAGAAAGTCATTCTTCCTTTAAGCCAGCATATTGGAAAGCCAAGCCAGCCAATTGTTAAGCCCGGGGACCATGTAGATATGGGTACAAAGATTGCCCAGGCAGCAGGTTTTATATCTGCCAATCTGCATTCTCCTGTCAATGGCACGGTCAAGGCGATAGAAGAGGCAGCGCATCCCATATCTGGCAAATGCCTTTCAATAATAATAGAATCAGATGGCACCGGCGCAGAACGTCAATATGCGCCTGTGCCATTAGATATAGATAAGCTATCGCCTGAAGCGATCATCCAGGCTATTTCTGAAGCTGGCATTGTGGGCATGGGCGGCGCGGCCTTTCCTACGCATGTAAAGCTTTCTCCTCCTGAAGATAAAAAGATAGACACTTTAATTATAAATGGTTCAGAATGTGAACCTTATTTAAGTTGTGACCAGAGATTAATGATAGAAAAGCCCCAGGATGTTGTTAGGGGCGCCTTGATTATTTCAAAGGCCGTGGGCGCAGCTAATTGTATTATAGCAATAGAGGATAATAAGCCTGATGCTATTAAGGTAATGAGGCAAGCTGATACGCGCATTGTTGTATTGCCTACCAAATACCCCCAAGGCGCAGAAAAGCAACTTATAAAGACAGTTCTCAATAAAGATGTTCCAAGCGGCGGCCTGCCTTTTGAGGTCGGCGTATTGGTTCAGAATGTTGCAACTGCTGTTGCAGTTTATGAAGCAGTTATATTTGGCAAACCTTTGTATGAAAGGGTGGTAACTATTGCCGGAGATTGCGTAAAAGAACCCGGCAACCTTTTAGTGAAAATAGGTACGCCTGTGAGTGATTTGGTTAGCTATTGCGGCGGTTTTATAAATGAACCTGCCAAGGTGATATTTGGCGGCCCCATGATGGGCATTGCTCAGGGGAATTTAGATGTGCCTGTATTAAAAGGTACCAGCGGCATATTATTTTTAAGTAAAAAAGCGCTTATTTCAGAAAAAGAAGGTATTTGCATACGCTGTGGCGGTTGTATTAGGGTTTGCCCGATGGGATTATCGCCAACAAATATTTATTATGCTATAACCAAGGATAAAATTGATCTGGCTAATGAATATAACGCCTCAGATTGCATTGAATGCGGCGCATGCAGCTTTGAATGCCCGGCAAAACTCGATCTGACAGGCATGATTAAATACGCAAAACTTGTTAACTTGAGGCAAAATGGGAAATAAATTTGTAGTTACTTCAGCACCTCACATACGCAGCAAAGAGTCGACAAAGAAAATAATGTGGTCAGTTGTTTTTGCTTTATTGCCGGCGGGCATTGCAGGTGCATATATTTTTGGTTTTAATTCCTTGTATGTTATTGCAGCCAGCATTACAGCGGCAATTATTACAGAGGCATTGCTGCAAAAACTGACAAAAAGGCCGATTTCAATAAGTGATGGCAGCGCAGTCATAACAGGCCTGCTTTTGGCATATAATTTGCCTCCAGGAGTGCCTATCTGGATGGTGGTTATTGGCGCATTTTTTTCAATAGCTATCGCAAAGCAAACTTTCGGTGGTCTAGGCAAAAATATATTTAATCCGGCATTGGCAGGTAGGGCATTTCTGATGATTTCATGGCCTATGTATATGACAAAGTGGTCTAATCCGAGATTTTGGCCGGATACTATTTCATCTGCAACGCCTTTGGCGAAAATAGTCCACAGTCCACAGTCCACAGTCCACAGTTTTAGTTATTGGGATTTATTTATAGGAAACAGAGGCGGATGCATAGGTGAGGTTTGTGTTTTAGCAATTTTAGCCGGCGCAGCCTTTCTTTTATATAAGGGTTATATAAAATGGCATACGCCAATTACATATATTTTTACAGTTGGTGTTTTAACCTGGGCCTTTGGCGGCAAAGGGTTTTTGCAGGGTGATTGGATTTTTGCTATTCTGGCAGGCGGTTTGATGTTGGGCGCTTTTTTTATGGCAACCGATATGGTGACTACTCCATTAACAGCAAAAGGCCAATTGATTTTTGGTTTAGGATGCGGTATTTTAACTTTTGTAATAAGAAAATGGGGCGGTTATCCGGAAGGCGTTTCGTATTCTATATTGATGATGAATGCCGCTACCCCTATAATTGATAGATTTTCAAAACCAAAAGTGTTTGGGATAAAAAAGAAAGGCGTTTAGCACGTCATTGCGGCAGGAGATCATATGATTAGATTAGGATTAATTCTAATGGTTATTTGTTTGGCGGCATCGCTTGTTTTAGCGGTGACTTACAAGATAACCTCGCCTGCCATAGAGATGCAAAGCATTGCACAGGAAAAAGAGGCATTAAAAGAGATCTTGCCGCAGGCAGATGAATTTGTCCAAAAACAGGAAGGCAGATTTTCTTATTATGAATGCCTTAAAAATAAAAATATAATAGGTTATGTATTAAAAACAAAGGCAGCAGGTTATGGTGGCGATATAAATTTACTCGCAGGAATAGATGCCCAGGGTGTTATTCAGGCAATAGAGGTTTTGTCGCACCAGGAAACGCCTGGTTTAGGTAGCCGTATAACTGAAATAAAACAAGGGGATAAAGCGCCGTGGTTTCTTGAACAATTTAAAGGCAAGCTTGCGCCCGGTTTGAAATTATCTGATATACAAACAATAAGTGGCGCAACTATTTCAAGCAAAGCTGTTTTAGGGTCAATAAAAAAAGATGCAGAAGAATTTTTAGCTTTAAAAAAAGGTTAAGCGCTAAATAGTTATGGCTAAAATTAATTTAAAACAATTATGGTTTGAATTCAAAAAAGGCATTACTGTTGAAAACCCGACTTTTGGTTTGGTTTTGGGGCTTTGCCCTACATTGGCTGTTTCAACCAGCGTCCAGAATGCTGTGGGCATGGGTATTGCAGCCACATTTGTGCTTTTAGGTTCCAATATGATAATAGCTGCAATCAGGAATCTTGTGCCGAATGAAATAAGGATACCCTGTTATATAGTGGTTATAGCGACATTTGTCACAATAGTAGAACTTTTTATGAAGGCATATTCTCCTGCACTGAGCAAGGCGCTTGGCATATTTGTTCCATTAATAGTTGTAAATTGTATTGTCCTTGGAAGGGCAGAGGCCTTTGCGAACAAAAATACTGTGGCAGCTTCTTTTTTTGATGCTTTGGGAATGGGCATTGGTTTTACTATGGCGCTGACAATAATTGCTTCTATCCGCGAATTAATCGGTTCAGGCACGCTAATGGGATTTTTGGTTGCAAAAAACTACGATCCGATGCTTATGATGATAATGTCTCCGGGCGCGCTTTTGACATTGGGGCTTTTGATAGGATTTGTTAATTGGCGCAGGATTTTAAAAAAGAAAAAGTTAATTTTAAAAACAGGCTGTTGTAGCTCTGAAATACTAAAAGGCGAGTAAAGATGGACATTGCAAAATTCATAATGATAATAATAAGCGCAGTATTTATCAATAATTTTATACTGTCAAAGTTTTTGGGCCTTTGTTCATTCGTCGGAGTTTCAAAGCAGACCAAGCCGGCTGTTTCAATGGGCGCAGCAGTCACTTTTGTTACTACAATGGCGTCTATAATATCATGGATCGTTTACCGTTTTGTGCTTATACCATATAATTTAACTTATTTGCGCACAATTTCATTTATTTTGGTCATAGCATCGTTTGTCCAGTTTGTAGAGATAGTAATAAAAAAAATAAGCCCGGCTCTTTTTAAGGCATTTGGCATATACCTGCCGCTCATAACAGTAAATTGCGCTGTATTGGGCGTAGCTGTTTTAAATAGCGAGATGTTTTTTGCAAACGGCACTGTGCCGCCAGGCAGTTTTCTTATGTCAGTTGTGCAGGGTTTTGCAGCAGGCGTTGGTTATACGCTGGCAATGTTTTTAATGTCAGGCATAAGAGAAAGATTGGAATTGTTGGATCTGCCTCCGGCCTTGGAGGGCATGCCTATAACGTTTATTATAGCCAGCCTTATGTCTTTGGCATTTTTGGGTTTTGCCGGATTTAAATTATAAAGGAAATTATGCATATAATTTTTTCAGTGCTTACTTTAAGTATACTTGGTTTGTTATTTGGCATAGGCCTTGCTTATGCCAGCAAGGTATTTTTTGTTAAAACAAATCCGAAGGTTAGCGAAATTTTGAATGTTTTGCCTGGTTCTAACTGCGGCGTGTGCGGTTTTGCAGGATGCGAGGCCTTAGCTGAAGCATTGGCAGAAGGCAAGGCGCCTGTAGAAACATGTGTGCCAGGCGGGCATGCAGTGCATGAAAAAGTGGCTGCCGTATTAGGCGTTCAAGCCAATTTAAAAGTAAAAAATGTTGCCACATTGATTTGTAATGGAGGCAATCGTACCCCTGACAAATATAACTATAAAGGCAAAAAGGATTGCGTAGTAGCAAATATGTTTCTCGGCGGGCAAAAGGCTTGTTGGTTTGGGTGTATTGGTTTTGGCAGCTGTGTCAAGGTTTGTCCGTTTGGTGCAATGAAAATGGATGATAACGGCTTGCCAGCCATAGATAAAAATTTATGTACAGCATGTAAGAAATGCATAAAAATCTGCCCAAAGAAAATATTGGTTTTAAGGCCTGCAAAAAGCCATATTTGGGTTGCGTGCAATTCTACGGATAAAGGAGCAGTAGTGATGAAGGTTTGCGGCCATGGATGCATAGGATGCGCAAAATGTGTAACTGCCTGTAAATTTGACGCAATAAAAGTAACAGATAATTTGGCAAAAATAGATTATGCTAAATGCACCAATTGCAGGATGTGCGTCGAGGTATGCCCCACAAAAGTTATAAAAATGGATTATTGAAAATATAAAGGTAGTCCCTCGCCGCAATACGGCGGGGACACACCTTTAAGGTGTGTCCCCAAAAGTGGCGGCTCGGGACGAATTTTCAGCCAAAACTATTTTACAGGAAAATTCGGAGGTTAAATAGAGTGAGTAGGTATATTGTAGAGTTGAGTGAAGATAATTTTGAAAAAGAAGCAATAAAATCAAATATTCCGGTTTTGGTGGATTTTTGGGCTGTTTGGTGCGGGCCATGTAAGGCCTTGACACCCGTACTTGAAGAAATTGCTGAAGAAAGTGAAGGAAAATTCAAGATTGCAAAGGTAAATATAGATGATTGCAGCCAGCTTGCTACTAGTTGGGATGTAATGAATATACCTACAATGATCTTATTTAAAGACGGCCAGGAAATAGACAGGCTTGTTGGGCTTATGCCAAAATCAAAAATACTGGCAAAAATAAACAACGCTATATGAAAAAATACGGCATCGCAGTTGATATAGGCACTACTACAATTACAGCCGGCCTTGTAGACATTGCCAAAACCAAAGAGATTGCAGTTGTAGTTGATTTTAATCCGCAATCTTGTTTCGGTGAAGATGTTGTATCGAGAATTGATTATAGTATAAAAAATAAAAATGGCTTGCAAGAGCTTCATAATATAATAGTAGGCTGTATAAACCAGCTCGTTGAAAAATTAATAAAAAAAGGGCATCTTAAAAAAACAGACCTTGAAAAAATGGTTATAGTGGGCAATGCGGCAATGGAACATTTTTATCTTAAAATTTCTGCCGAAAAGCTGGTCCAGGCGCCTTATCTTTCAAGTTTGCCCAAGGGGATAATAGAAATAAAAGGGGTTTGTCTTCTACCGGTAATAAAAAGCTTTGTCGGGTCTGATCTTACAGCAGGGCTTTTATATACGGATATTATTAATAAAAAAGGCGCAAATCTTTTGGTTGATATAGGCACTAATGGCGAGATGGCATTGAGTTATAATGGCAAGATTTTTGTTGCCTCAACTGCCGCCGGCCCGGCGTTTGAAATAAGCGATAAAGGAATAAAAGGCAGTCATATTATAGAAATAATAGCATCAATGCTGAAAAATGGTATAATAGATAAGACTGGGAAATTAAAGCACGCCGATAAAAAAATAACACAAAATGATATAAGAAGAATACAGGTAGCGAAGGCGGCTATTCTTGCCGGCATGAATGCCCTGATAAAAAAGGCAGGCATAGAATTAAAAGATTTAACTGTTTTGTATGTTGCGGGTAAATTTGGGAATTTCATTGATAAACAGGCTGCCATAGAAATAGGGCTTTTGCCTGATATTGATCCTGAAAAAATAGAATTTGTAGGAAATTCCGCATATAAGGGCGCTATCAAAGCGCTTTGTTCGGATAAAGAACTTAAAAAAACAAAACACATCGTAGATAAAGCAATACATATTAGCCTATTTGGCAGAAAAGATTTTCAGGAAGAGTTCGTAAAAAACATGGGTTTTTAATATTTAGTGCGTCATTGCGAGCCGAACCCTTCGACTTCGTTCAGGGTAAACTCCGTGAGGCGAAGCAATCTCCGCGCGGAGATTGCTTTAGTCGTCCTTCGGGCTCCTTCGCAATTACAGGAGAGACTTATGAATATAGCAGTTTTTGCATCAGGTAATGGAAGTAATTTTCAGGCTATAGCAGACGCAATAATGGAAGGCCGGATAAAGGCGAGGCTAGAGCTTTTGGTGTGCGACAAGCCGACAGCATATGTTTTAGAGCGGGCAAAAAGTTTTGGTGTTGAGTCGTTGCTGATTGAAAAAAATAATTTTTCAAGCAAAGAAGAATATGAAAGGCAGATACTCAAGAAATTAAAGGAAAAAAATATCGGCCTTGTGGTGTTTGCCGGATATATGAAAATGGTGGGCCCGGATATATTAAAGGCGTATAAGGATAAGATAATTAATATACATCCTGCGCTTTTGCCGTGTTTTAAGGGTACAGAAGGAATAAAAGACGCGTTTGATTATGGGGTTAAGGTTACGGGCGTAACAATACATTTTGTAGACGAGGGTATGGATAGCGGCCCGATAATCATGCAGGAAGCGGTAGAAATAAAAAGCAATGATACGCAAGAAACGCTCTCAAAAAATATCCATAAAGTGGAAAACAGGATTTATCCTGAAGTAATAAGGTTGTTCGTAGAAGGAAGACTTAAGATAGTAGGAAGAAAAGTAGAAATCGTTTGATAGCTCATAGCTCCTGAGCTCATAGTAAAAGAAAAAGATTTTTATTTTTTACTATCAGCTATGAGCTATGAACTAAACAAGTAATTGTATGAATTATTGGAGGACAAATGGACAGTATTAAAAAAATAAAAGCAAGAGAGATTTTGGATTCTCGTGGAAATCCAACAGTAGAGGTAGATGTAATATTAAATTCAGGAATAATGGGAAGGGCTGCAGTGCCAAGCGGCGCATCCACAGGCGAGCATGAAGCCATTGAACTGCGTGATAAAGATAAATCCCGCTATATGGGCAAGGGTACGCTTAAGGCAGTTGCAAATGTTAATAATGAATTAGCAAAAGCCCTGGTAGGTAAAGATCCTCTTAATCAGGCTGCTATAGACAGGTTTATGATTGAGCTTGACGGCACTGAAAATAAGGGCCGCCTTGGCGCAAATGCCATACTTGGTGTTTCATTGGCAACTGCAAAGGCCGCGGCGCTGGTTAAAAATATGCCGTTTTATAAATATATAGGCGGTGAAAAATCAAATGTGCTTCCGGTTCCAATGATGAACATATTAAACGGAGGCGCCCATGCTGATAATAATGTGGATCTCCAGGAATTTATGATTTTCCCTCTAGGAGCAAAAAATTTTGCCCAGGCATTAAGGATGGGTTCGGAAGTATTTCATAATCTTAAGTCCATACTTAAGAAAAAAGGTCTTTCAACAGCAGTAGGGGATGAGGGCGGTTTTGCTCCGGATTTGTCGTCAAATAAAGAGGCTTTGCAGGTTATAGTAGAGGCAATAAACCAGGCAGGCTACAAGCCAGGCAAAGATATTTTTATATGCCTTGATCCGGCCGCAAGCTCTTTTTTTGAAAATAATAGTTATATATTGAAAGCAGAGAAAAAGCAAAAGAACACATCAGATGATATGGTTGAATTTTACGATCAGCTTGTAAAAGAATTCCCCATAGTTTCAATAGAAGACGGTCTTGCAGAAGATGATTGGGATGGCTGGAAGAAATTAACAGATAAAATAGGCAAGAAAGTGCAGATTGTCGGCGATGACCTGTTTGTTACTAACATTAAAAGGTTAAAACAAGGCATAGATAAAGGTGTTGCCAATTCTGTTCTGATAAAGCTTAATCAAATCGGGACCCTTACAGAGACGCTTGATGCCATAAATCTTGCAAAAAAGAATAATTATACCTGTGTAATATCGCATAGGTCAGGTGAGACAGAAGATACTACGATAGCCCATTTGGCAGTTGCAACAGGTGTTGGCCAGATCAAAACAGGTTCAGTATGCAGGACAGACCGCATATGTAAATATAACGAATTATTGCGCATAGAAGAGGAATTAGGCAGTTCGGCTATATACGGGGCAAGTATCTGGAAGAGGTAGGATATCGTAGGGGCGAGGTAACCTCGCCCCTACATACAATCGTAAAACATGCAGGCACGTCATAAAAAAATCGGAATATATGCTTTGGTAGTTATACTTATTTTTCTGCCGGGCATTGTAAAATACTGTAAGTTGGCCCAGCAAAAAAGTGTAAACCAGAGGAAACTTCAGGCATTAGCAGAGGAAAATAAACGCCTGTTGGAAGAAAACAAAAGACTCAAAGAAGATTCCGTTTATATTGAAAAACTTGCCAGGGAAAATTTAGGGCTTGCCAAGAAAGATGAGTTTGTGGTAAAATTTATAGACCAAGATACAAAACAGAGATAACAATTACCTATATCCCCCATTTAATTTGATGTCACATAAAAATAACAATAAAAAAAGAAATATAAATTTACCCGCGATAGGGGAATTGCTAGAGGCAGAGGTTTTTAAAATAACCGATTTCGGTGCATTTGTAAAACTATCAGGCAACAGGCGTGGACTTATACATATTTCCCAGATAGCAGAGGATTATGTAAAGAATGTTTCAGACCATTTAAAGGTCGGAGACAAGGTTTCAGTCAGGGTTGTGCAGGTTGCTTCTGATGGTAAGATAGACCTTACCATGAAGCTGCCGAAAGAGCAATCAAGCAATTTTCCTAAAAATAGAGAATTTAAGATAAATATCTTTGAAGAAAAGATAAACGAATTCTTAAAGACAAACCAGGTAAAAGTACTTTAGTTGATACTGCGGGGTGGAGCAGCGGTAGCTCGTCAGGCTCATAACCTGAAGGCCGACGGTTCGATTCCGTCCCCCGCTACCATTCTACTTCGCTGAATATTTACATATTCAGCTTCGTAGAAATTCAGCGAAGTAGAATGAGTTTCTATGAAGCCCATACCAGCTGTAACGTTGTGTAGGGCGAAGTAGAATGAGTTCAACTATCAGCAATACAGGAAGAATTCCCACAAATGAAGCTTAAAAATGCTCCGATACAAGCCAAGGAAGAGCACCCGCCTCATTACGAATCTATAATTAAAACAGCCAGCTGGAATGATTGGGCCTGGCAATTAGAAAATGCAATAAAAGATATTCCCGGAGCATCAAGAGAAACAAAATCAGTTTTAAAAACTTATCCCGTTTTCATCACGCCATATTATTTTTCATTAATAGACAAAAATAACCCCAATGACCCGCTTGCGAAGCAATGCCTGCCTTCCCATGAAGAGCTTAAGGATAAAAAGGTCGATGAAGACCCTTTGCGCGAAAATAAATTTATGCCTGTTCCATGGCTTGTGCATCGTTACCCTGACAGGGTGCTTGTAAATTCATCAAATATGTGCGCCATGAACTGCCGTCATTGCACGAGAAAACGTGAATGGTCAAAAGGCAGGGTTGTGCGCAGCCTAAGCGAAATAGACAGGATGGCTTATTATGTTTCAGGCCGAAAACAGATAAAAGACGTTGTAATTTCAGGCGGGGATCCACTGCTTTATTCCACAGATAGGCTTGAATATATTATAAAAAAATTCAGGGATATAGAACATGTTGAGATAATAAGAATAGGCACCAGGGTGCCGGTTGTTTTGCCCCAACGTATAGACAAGGCATTGGTATCTATGTTGAAGAAATACCGGCCCATATGGTTAAACACGCAGTTTAACCACCCAAATGAAATAACAATAGATTCAAGGCGTGCCTGCGACCAGATAATAACATCAGGGATACCTGTAAATAATCAGTCGGTATTGTTAAAAGGCGTCAATGATAATGTCAAGACAATGACAGATTTGTACCGCAGCCTTTTAACTATAGGAATAAGGCCTTATTATTTATATCAGTGCGACATGGTAAAGGGCGCGACACATTTCAGGACATCAATAAATAAGGGTCTTGAAATTATAAAGGCGATGAGGGGGAGGGTTTCGGGATTAGCCATACCGAAATTTGTTGTTGACCTGCCAAATGGCGGAGGCAAAATACCTCTTGAGCCAAAATATTTAGTAGCGCGCTCCAAAAAACATATATTATTCAGAAATTTTGAAGATAAAATCATAAAATATAAAGACGTTGGCCCGAAATGAACATTGGCATAACTTATAATCTTAAATCCGAAATATATAATATAAACCCCGAGCACATCCTAATAGATGATGCATTCGAGGAATTTGATACTGAGGAAACCATTGATGCCATTGCAGATATTATACGAAAAAATGGGCATAAGGTTATAAAATTAGGCTGGGGTAAACAGGCTATAAAGTCTTTACTTTCCAGCGAGATAGATTTTGTGTTTAATATTTCAGAAGGCTATTGGGGTAGAAATCGTGAAGCTCAGATGCCGGCATTGCTAGAGATGTTGGATATACCTTATAATGGCTCAGATCCATTGACTTTATCTTTGGCATTAGATAAGGTTTCTTCAAAAAAGATTTTATCGGGTTCGGGCATTAGGGTTCCTGCTTATTTTGTTATAGGAGACATAAAAGATATAAAAGGAGTAGGCAATCGCCTAAAATACCCGTTGTTTGTAAAACCAGTGTGGGAAGGTTCAAGCAAAGGGATACAATTTAATTCAAAGGTTAATGATGAAAAGGCGCTTATTGCATATGTAAAAGAGCTTTTGGAAAAATATCCAAATCAGCCTGTTCTTGTTGAAGAATATATTGCCGGCAGGGAATTTACAGTCGGGGTAGTGGGTAATAATCAGCCGAATATATTAGGCGTCATGCAGATATATTCAAATATTCCGGGCGAAACAGATTTCTTTTATTCAAAAGAAGTGAAGCGCGACTGGAAAAGCAGGGTTGTTTATGAATGCCCGCCAAAAATAGACCTCGCCCTAAAGGAAAAAATAGAAAAGACAGCATTGCAGATATTCAGTTTGTTTCAGTGCAGGGATATTGCAAGGATTGATTTCAGGGTTGATCCTTTAGGCCAAATTTATTTCCTGGAGATTAACCCTTTGCCTGGGTTGTCGCCGGAATATTCGGACATAGTTATTATGGCTCGTAAAATGGGCTGGACGTACGAGAAGCTTATTAGGGCAATTTTTAATAGTGCGCTTAGCAGGCTTAATTTCTGCGAAGCCCATACCAGCTATAAAACAGGAAAGGGCGAAGCAGAATGAAAAGGTATGATTTTGGCCTGACATGGGTAAATAGCCCGAATGAAAAATTTGTAACATGGCTTAAGAAAGCATGTAAAAGCTGTCATATGAATATGCTTTTATGTTCGCCTGATAATGTGCGCAGCGTAGTCAGGGATATAGAAGAAGGTTCGTTGCGGATAAGGTTTTTATTGGATAATGAGGCAAGTTACAATGATCCCATAGATATGTTTGCAAGGCTGTGTTATGCAGTAAAGGATAAGGGTGATTATGTAGTATGTGATCCTGACCATGCAAGGGCAGCATCAAATAAGGCTATTACTCATTATGATTTAATAAGGGCAGGCATAAATGTGCCATATACTGTAATAGTTAGAAATTGGCAGCCGGATACTTTTTGTTTATCAGCAAGCGAAAAAAAAGAGTTAGGCGAGGAATTTATAATAAAGCCGGCAAGCGGATTTGGGCAAAAAGGCATTATTAAGAATGCCAAGGGGTCCATATCGGAAATAGCCAGTGCTAGAAATTTTAACAGGGGTGATAATTTCCTTCTTCAAAAAAAGGTGGAGCCTTTGATTTTAGGCGATGATATGGCGTGGTTTAGGATTTATTATCTTTTTGGAGAGGTAATACCATGTTGGTGGAATACAGATACCGGTAAATACCGCCATGTTACGCTTAAAGAGTTTGATGCGTATAAGTTGATGCCTTTGGTTGGAATTATTACAGAGATAGCTGATATAACGCGGCTTGAATTTTTTTCAAGCGAGATAGCATTGATAAAGACAGATAAGGGAACCAGAAAATTCGTAGCAGTTGACTATGTAAATGACCAGCCGGAATTATGCGTAAGGCCTCAGGCAATAAACGGCCCGCTTGAAGATGTTAC
>Ga0172368_10002869_pt1 | contig 21501 bp, 15 predicted proteins | sample Lak11m_FD_114540 | JGI IMG/M metagenome (GOLD analysis project Ga0172368, IMG submission 114540) | Freshwater microbial communities from Kabuno Bay, South-Kivu, Congo - kab_022012_11m | ecosystem: Environmental > Aquatic > Freshwater > Lake | place: Democratic Republic of the Congo: South-Kivu...
GGCAGGCAGTAGCGAATAAGTTGATGATTCCGTTCTGCGGATGCCTTGTTGGTCGCCCGATAGGGATTCGTATAAAAGGTCTTGATGTGGCGTTGTCCGGTTGAAGCATCTTCGAGACACTGATGGTAATCTTCATGATTGACTCTAGAATGGTGTGTGAGCAATTCTTATAGGCTTTTTTATTCGCTAGACTTAAAGCAATATTGAAAACCAATTAATGTTAATCATTTAAGTGTTTTTGCAAGCAAATCCGACCTTATTTTAATATTTCTATCTTGAGTCATTAGTCCGTTGGTCTCTTGATATACATCTGTTAATTGCGTGATGCAATAGCCAGAGAATATACCCAATTCTTTAATGGCTTCTATTTGTCCTTGTAGTTTTTCTAGAAAGCCATCGACACCACTGGCGGGACTTCCATAGCCCCAGCCTTCACTACTAGAATGGTCAATGGCAATACCGGCAACCTCACTGAAAACAAGCGGTTCGTTATTATATTTATAACCATCCGCGTAACACAATCTTGTTTGATTAGCTCTTGTGTTACCGCTTTGTTCTAACTCTTCAACGGAGTTTTTATACATATCAAGTAGTTCTTGTTTACTCTCTTGATAGTTATGAACTGTTAATAGGTCACTAGTGGTATGTTCCCAGCCATCGTTACTTATAACAAATCTTTTGGTGTCGATTCTTTTTGCTAATTCATAAAGCGATTTTGAAGCTTGTTGTTGTTTCTTATCAGTTCTAATTTGATGGACGCCCCAAGATTCGTTATAGCAGACATACGCCATTAACGAAGGATGAGATATATGTTGTTTAATGATGTTACTCCATTGTTTTGAAATAAGTGGCATCTCTGATTCATCAAATTGATGAGGAGAAGGAAGTTCTAACCAATTAAGTAAACCATCACGGTCCGCAAGATAATAGAAGAGATTTCCTTCTACTTTTTCGTGTTTTCGTACACCATTGAAGCCAGCTTCTTTCAGGTAATTGATATCCAGTTCATAGTCTTCTAATGTGCCAGTTAAATCGCCACCCGGGAAATAACCTTGATCTAGGACAAACTTTAAGAAAGTGGGCTTGTTATTGAGAAGAATCTTGCGTTCACTCGTACTTGGCTCATTAATACCAAAATATGATAGAACTTGATCAAGTACGATTCCGTTTCGTTCAATTACAAGCTCAAGGTCGTATAGATTTGGTGTCTCAACACTCCAAGGGTGTAAGGGACTAGGCAAAGGGAGCGACACCGACATTGATTCTCCATCAATGGGAATCATGTGTTTTAATACGCTATCGCCATGATATGCAGCCAATATAACTAGTGAAGCGCCTTTACTAACTTTTGTTATTTCGGTTTCAATATTTATTGTTGCTTTTTGGTAAAAAGCCATCACTTCAAAATGAGAAATATGCTCACCCGAAACACTCTCTAACCATACATCGCCATAGATACCTGATGTACCATGATAGAAGCATTCAAATGGGGTTTCTTTCCATGTTTGTTTGCCTCTTAATTGACGAGGATCTTTACTATCAAACACACGTATTACAAGCTCGTTATTCCCTTCGATTAAATAGTCTTTAATGTCAAATGAAAAAGCATCATAGCCACCGATGTGTTCGCCCAAATAATTACCATTGAGCCACGCTTTTGTGATATAGTCGCTTCGTTCGATATGAAGGAGGGTTACTTCTTTAATTTGATGATATTCGAATGTTTTTCGATACCATAAAATGTTGTGTTCTTTTTTATCATTAATACCACTTTTTGGTGCTTCATAAGCATAGGGCACATTGATGGTAATGTGGTCTTTAGGAAACGCTTCATAATAGCGTTTTTTGATGCCAATATCATCATCATCAAAAACAAATGACCATGGTCCGTTTAACGAGGACCAGTGAGGGCGATATGACATCGGGTTAGGGTGACCCTTATGGTAGCTTAGTGTATCGTTCATGCTTGGTATATCAAAATCAGCGTGTGTGTTTAACACCGATTTTTCGATACTTTAACACACTAGTTTGGTCTTATTCCATAGGGCACATTGTGGATATTGGACATGGTACATAAGTACCAAAATCATGAAAATATTTTTTTAGATGTTGCGTTCGTAGGCTAACTGTACATTGATGTCTTGGTTATAATCGCCAAAGTCTTTTCCAAAGATGTTGATGCCTCCGACATACTTAGCATCATCTTTAACAGCTATCTTTAGTAGGGTGACGAATTTGCCATCAAGCTTTAAATCGCTTATGGTCGTACTACCAGTTTTCTCACCATTGATGAAGGTTCCAGCGTTATCAACACGAATATTAACAAGCATGCCATATTGTGATGAGTTATTGCCCCAGAAGGATGGGGTGTATAGACCTCTTCGATCGCCGTAATCGCCTAGAGATAGATATGTAGCAAGTTCGTTATCGTCAAGATAGAAGGTAATGTTACTCCGCCACTCATTATTGTAATTGGGACATTCGGAGCAGATTTCCATTGATATTGTTATCGATTCTAGTTTTGCGGGAGATTGGTTTTCAAGTGGTATCGGGAACACGATGCGTCCCTTATAAAACGAAATGAGTTGCGCTTTTAGCCGAATCGGGTGATAGAAGGCACTGATGTCATCAAGGGGATGGATGATGCCTTCTTTGGTACAAATAGCGCAGGGCGGCGTGATGTTGAAACTAGTAAAACTTCCAAGAGGAATTTTTACAATATTGGTAAAACGATCGACGTTAGTGCTATCAGTGAAGAAGACCGATACTGATTCGCATTCAAATGATATGTTTTTTTCGTTACCCTTCTTGGAGGGATTAGGGATTGCTTTTATGAGGTTAGCTTCTCTAAGAATCTTGACATGAAAGGCCACTGTGGACATTGGAATATCGAGTTCACGAGCTAGTTCTAGTAAGGAATATGACTTTTCAACAATTAGACGCAGAATCTTGCGCCTAGTCAGGCTTGATAAAGAATCCCCAAGTTTTTCGAGGCGTTCATCATCATCAAGCGTTAAGCGGTCGCGGCGCATATTCGTTACTTTTAATTTATTCTTGTCGTGTAGCGATTACAAGTGAAATTCGAAAAAAGTTGAATTAATATGTAAGATTTCAAAAAAAGCAAAATTCATTGTGTAGATGAAAGCGCATACAAGTTATAATTTAAGCGACAAAGAAAATTTATTGCTCTTTCGCTATGGGCGAAGGGCTTCCAAGAGGAGATATTGTATGGGTAAAAAAATAATCTTCGCACTAATGACTACCGCGATTTTCGCCCTGGCCGGGTGCGCTTCTAGTACAACCATATCCGGATCTGATACTAATTCAGAAGGGACAACCTCGATTGAGTTTTTTGGTTGGGGCAGCGCCGAAGAACAAGAAAACTTCCAAACGCTTGTTAATTCGTTTATGGATGAGAATCCAAATATTCAAGTTATCTATAACGCGACTTCATCCGATTCGTATATGACCACACTTAAGAACCGTGGCTCCTCATTACCGGATGTGTTTTATATGCCTGATTATGAATTCATGCAATGGGCCGATTCTGGCAAATTATATGATATGAGTAATGATGTAACGCAAGACGAACTTGATTCGGTGTGGAGTTTATCGACGGATATGTACCGCTACGACCGTTCGACTAGCACATTAGGCACGGGCCCTTTGTTTGCGTTACCAAAAGATTTAGGCCCCTATCTTCTTGTTTATAACAAGACTTTGCTCCAACAAATCATTGCCTCCAAGAGTTTATCACTAGAACTACCTAGCCCAACCGTTCCAATGACGTGGGACGCCTTCCGCGATTACTTAAAAGCGCTGAAGACTCCTGAAGTATTTGGTATTGGAAGTTATGAGATGATGCACGCTGTTTATTCTAATAACGCTGATTACTGGGATGAAACGATTACCACCCAAACAATTACCAATCCTAACTTCATTCAAGCATTCCAATTTATCGCCGATTTACACCTTGTCGATGGCGTGATGCCTTCCCCAAGCCAACAAAACTCCATGAATGCATACCAACGTTTCTTAAATTCCGGCAGTCTCTTCGCCTGGATGGGCGCCTGGGACATGAAAGCCTTCTGGAACACGGTTGCCTTTGATTTTGATGTGATTCCCACTCCAGTGGGACCCGCGGCGGGTGCTAAGTCCACTAGTTGGGTCGGGTCAGTTGGCTATGCTGTTGCTAATAACTCCGCTAAGAAAGCGGCCGCCATGGCGTTAGCCAAATACCTTGCTTTCAATGAAGAATCAGCCACGTTAAATTACCAATTAGGACAAGCGATGCCTAATGTTATTTCTATCGCTGAAGGTCCGTGGCTTGACCAAGATGGACTTTCGGATCGCTCGCTTATGCCCGCTAATAAGCAATTATTTATCGATACCGTGAAACAAACCACCTTAATCGGGGGAAAGAATCGCGCTCGTTACTACTTATATGACAATACGGCGATTGACGATTTAGAAGATTCGCTCGAACCATTATTTGCCGGGACGCAAACGGCGCAACAATTCCTAACGGCTTATGCTTCTAGTTTCCAAAATGACCTTGATGAAAATCGTTCTTATTTGAATTAATGTGAAGGAGATTGCTTGATGGCCGTAGTTACAAAGCCAAGACATAGCAAACTAACACGACACGAAGAACGGGTCGCCCTCCTTTTTATCATTATTCCAATTATCGGCTTCTTAATTTTCACCTTAGCCAGTTTCTCATATGGCTTCTATCAATCGTTTACCGATTTCAATCCGGTGCGCGAAACGACTACCTGGGTATGGTTTGAAAACTATACCGATTTACTGAGTGACGCTAACTTTAGAGATGCCGTTGGAAACACCATCATTTTGATGGCGGCCATGCCAATCGGCATTAGCCTTGGCTTATTACTAGCGGTCTATCTTAAGAATCTTGCTAAAGGCAGTTTATTATTATCGCTATTTTATTACTTACCAGCGATAACTTCCGCTGTGGCCGTTAATATCATCTGGCGCTATATATTCAATGCCGAGTATGGTTTCATTAACCAATTCTTTGGCCTCAATATTGACTGGATTGGGATTGACTATTGGTTTATTAAAATTGCCTTATGGATTAAAGGCGTCTGGTCGGCCGTAGGCGTTACCATGATTCTTTACCTCGCGGGCTTAAATAATATTCCTCAAGAATACTATGAAGCCTCCTCACTAGATGGAGCGGGTAAGTTCCAACAGTTATTGCATATCACGATTCCCCTTCTTAACCCCACAACATTTTATCTAGTAGTAACGGCCATTATCGGCGGGTTACAAAGCTTTGCCGAAGCGCAAATTTTCGCTAATGGTCAAAAAGGAGCCAGAACCATCGTGTGGTATATCTGGAATAAAGGCATCTATCAAGGAAAGTATGGATTAGCATCCGCCGCTTCGTTTTTATTAGCAGCCGTCATTATCATCGTGACGATTATTCAATTAAGACGCAGCAAGATGCTCAATGTGTAATATGGAAACGACATTTAAATCAAATCGAAAAGTGAAGCCAGGCATCCGTCGGACCAAATCCGAACAGTGGATGTTTTGGGTGGCCACTGTATTTGTGATACTGGGTGCCTTAACGATGATCTTCCCGTATTTTTGGATGTTTTCCACTTCGCTAAAGACCATTGGAGAAGCTAATAGCATCTCGCTCATTCTGTGGCCGACTTCCCCTAACTGGGGCGTGTTCCTTGATGTGTTAACGGATTCCTCGATTAGTTTTGTTCGCTCAATCGGCAATACGATGTTTGTGGAAGTAATCGTCATATTAATCGGCACCTTCTCTTCCACACTGGCGGCATTTGCCTTTGCCAAGATGAAGATGCGCTATCGGAAGACGATTTTAATTATATTGATGACTTCGATGATGGTGCCCTATGCTGCGGTCATGTTACCGCAATATCGCGCTTATCTATCGTTAACGAATATTCTCCAAATCGATATGGGCAATCCCTGGCCGTGGCCGCTGGTGCCCCTGATTCTCCCTGGCTTATTTGGCAATATCGGGATGACCTTCTTCTTAATTACGGCCATGAAAAATAGCGTGCCCGATTCACTTGTGGAATCGGCCAAGATTGATGGAGCTGGTTATTTTAGAATCTATTGGCAGATTGCCCTGCCACTGACTAAACCGGCGATTGCCGCGCAAGTAATCTTCTGGTTTGTCGGTATTTGGAACGACTTCTTTGCTCCCTCTATTTACTTAACTAATAAAGCCGTGTGGACCTTACAAGTGGCCTTAACTTCGCTCAATTCAAGTTATGGGACCGGCACCAATATCCCCTGGATTATGGCTGGATCATTCTTAGCCAGTATCCCGATGATTATTGTCTTCTTAGTGTTTAGAAATATGTTTGTACAGTCAGTCTCTTTAAGCGGTATCAAGGAGTAACCATGAAGTATCGTAATCCCCTCGTATCGAAAGAACACGAAACCGCCCATTATGGCGATCCGTTTGTTTTCCGCTACCAGGGAAGATATTACTTATTTGTTTCCACGCCCGATGGCGCCACAAATATTCGCGTCTATCTTAGCGATGATCTTGTTAATTGGGCTTATTTGGGCGATGCCATCAAAGAACCACTTCTAGAAGCGGCTTATGCTCCTGAAATCATCTACGCTTATAATCGCTTCTACCTCATTACTTCCCCTAAAGGGAATGGTCATTATATTTATGTATCCTCTAAGCCCGAAGGTCCCTATAGTCGCTTAACCGATAACATCAATTCGATGATTGACGGTAGCTTCTTTGTGGGAAGTGACGCTAGGTTACATTTATTACGGGCCGATCATGCCGGCATTGCCTTGCTTGATGTTGATGAAGCCGGCCACTTATCTAACCGCAGGAATCTAGGCACGCATCTTAACGCGTGGACAGAAGGTCCCAATCTATTTTATCGTCACGGATATTACTATTTAACTTACTGTGGCAATCACTTACTTAGTAAGGGATATCGTATCGCTTATGCCACTTCATCAAGGTTCGATGGAGAATTTGTTGAAGGTATCAACAATCCCCTTCTTATTAATACCGGTATCGGTTATACCCGGCTTGGCCATAATTCTATGACACTAGGACCAGATCTCGATGGTTATTATGTAATTTACCATACGATGGAACAAGATGAACATGGTTTCTTACCTCGTAAGTTCATGGTGGACCGGCTTCAATTCTCAGGTAGATTAATGCATGCCGGCGTCTCTTCATTTGATATTGAAGCGCCCCATCGTCCGCAGTTTGAAACTAGAAATCCTATCGCTACATTTAACCAAGTAGGAAAACTCTACTTAAGTGAAGAAGCAACGGGACCTCGTTATACTCTGGAAACTTCAATTAAAGGCATCGGTTCTTCCTTAATAGTGGGTTATGTTGATGCCACTCATTATCAAGAAATTGAGTTAGGCGAAAAAGTCATTAAGATTACTAATCACGATGGATCAGGCTCAAGCACTTCCATTATTCCTTGTACGTTTGATTTTAACTACTTCCACACATTACGCCTTATCGTTAGCGATAATAGCGAACTATTAATCGATAACACTTATATCGCAACACTTGATAAATTTAACGCGGGACGTATCGGATTTAGTGGTAATGGCAGTTTTGCTTACACCGCTTTTACTAATCACGCACATGGCTCAAGCGATGAAGAATACCCCGCGGTGTTACCAGGCATGCTTGATGCGCTACACGGCCGCCATGAAGGTAAGGCCACGATTGATCCAGTCGATGGGGTGTATCATCGCGCGCTAAAAACGGCAGCTTATAACTATGTAACGGAAGCATCTAGTCAATACGGCCTATTCGTATATGCCCATATTACCTCTGAAGTGACACTTTCCATCAATGGTAGAATGGTCACCATTACTCCAACAACGTCTGAATATGACTATTTACCATACTTCCTTGGTAACTTTGATTTAACTACTTCGGGAACACTTACTTTTAACATTATTAAAGGAAGTCTCGATTATAAATTCTTTACCATTGATAAGGTTCAATCATTTAAACGCAAAGATTTATTCATTCATGACCTAGATTGGCTCACTCCGATTACCAATCACGATAGTTATTTACTTGAAGAAGAAGTTATGGATTCATTTGATGTCGAAGTTGATTTCACAATTGAGGCCATGCGTCCCTATGACGTGTTTGGCATATTGCTGGAAACGCGAGAATACTCTAACGAATATCCCCAAGCGAGATTACCTTTATTAGGTTATCTAGTGGGATTTGAAGGCGGCTTACTAATCGTGGATCGCCTTAACTATGGAAGAAAACGCATTTATGATCGTCCGACATCGATTAAAGAGGGACAGCAATATTGTTTACGCGCCTCATTAAGAAACGGGAAAATCGATGTCTATCTTGATGGAGTTTTATTAATTAGCACAAGCATTTCTGCGCCCGGCCATTTAGGCGGGCAGGGACTTTACGCTAGCGCTTGTTCCTCGGTCAAACTGAGCATGCGCCCTAAATTAGGTTGAAAGGAGGTACAAGGAAAGGATGAATCGGCAAATGTGGATTGCGTTTATCGCTTGGGTTTCATTTTCCGTTTTAGTAATCGTTTTTGCCATTATTTATGTTGTGATTGGCCAATTCGAAGCTAACGCTAGTTCCTTGGCCACCATTATCAATATATTACATACCCCGATACCAATGTGACGGGAATATAAGGAGGATGAATGAATAAGGGAAAATATGTGTTTATAGCTTTAGCGGCGCTATTGCTAGCGTCGTGCGCCTCAAGCGGAATTTCAGAGGGAACATCGATTTCGAGCATTCCTTCAATTTCGAGCGAGACCTCAACCGATGATATCATCACCGATAACAATCCGTTTGATATCGCGGGCAATTTTGAGACGCCGGAGTTAACAATTGATGGCATTGATGATGAAGCGGAATGGACGGATGCCTCTTATGCTAGTCCCGAAGTGACCATCTCGCGTCATGGTGCAAACGAGGCCACGATTAAATTTTATCGTGGCGCCTCCGCCCTATTTGTTTTCTTTGATTTGAAAGACGATAACTTGCTGACCGATGGTGACGCTAACGGGGACCCCGTTAATCGCAGCGATTCCATCGAACTCTATCTCGATGCCGATAATGACGGCATCAACAATCAAGGCGATGATATCCAAATCAATATCGGCGTCCATGGACGGACACGCATTCTTACGGGAAGCGATAACGTCTGGGGCACATGGAACGGGCTTGTCAGTTTCGAAGTCGCCCTCCAAGGCACGATTAATAATGAAGCCGACACCGATACCGGGTTTGGAATTGAGATCATGATTCCCTATGGAGCCATAAATATGTCTCGCGACGCGGCTATCGGCTTTAGCTTCGGCGCCCCGGACCGCTATTTAGCGGGTGGCAACATCATCGGCACCAACTACGACTGGTTCGGGTGGTTTGTGGGGGAAACATTCATTGATCCACAGCAAGCTAGTGCCTACATGGTCTATACGACCAATTCGATTATTTCTAGAAGCGAATATAACGCGCTATAGCGTTAAGAAAGGAATTATATGAAAAGTAAATCAGTATTTCTATTTAGTTTAGCCGGTCTCGCGCTATTACTCGGCGCGTGCCAAAGTTCGATTATTCCGTCATCGAGTGAACCGACCTCGACGACAACAAGCGTGACCACTTCGACAACGACTTCCGTGCCCACAAGCACGACTTCGACGAGCGTCACCTCTTCCGAGCCGTCTTCTGAAGTCATCACGGAATTTGTGATTGCCGGAACCGTTCTCGATGAAGAGGAAAATCCCATCGTCGATGCCGTTGTCACATTAGGCAACGATGCCTCGCAAGCAGTATTAACCGATTCTTCAGGCGCCTATGAGTTTGAAGAAACGGAACTTGCCGAAGCGTTACCAGTCAAGGTCTCTCATCCCGCCTTCTTTGGTAAGGAATTATTAGTTTCCGCCGAAGACGCCGAAGGTGCCGATATCGAGGCTTCATTCGAACTCGAAGCAGCCACCTATATCGACCTTGGTCCCGACACCAGTTTTGGTGGCAAATTCTCGCTTAACGCTTCCTATGAAGTCGCGCGTGGCAGTGAATCACTCGCCATCCGCAACATGGCGGCTGGAAGTGGCGAATGGGCCGAAAATCTTAAATTAGAAGCCTACATCGATACGGGTACCGCTACTGCTGGCCGTAATGATACGACCTTCGTAGTGCAACCATGGGCCAAATTAAGTTATGAAGATGATCGCATCAACTATTATGCCGACGGACGTCCAAGCCTTGAAGCGATTCCTGGCTTTGTGAAATACTTCGACGCTGATGTTTTCCAAATGACGATTCCTTATGCCTTATTAGCAGTTGGTGAAAATCCAGTTCCCGTCTTAGGAGATAACTTCGGTTTCTCGATTGGCGTTTGGAATGCCACCTATAATGCTGGCGCGGGCGATTGGGATGGCTGGGGCTGGTGGAGTTCACCGGCGACCGATGCCCAAATCGCTTATAACGCGGCCTACGGCACAAACTTTATCGCGCCCGAATTCTCCAACCGTTATGTTTGGGTACTAGGCGATGATACGATTACCTTTGCCGAAGCCGATGGCGATTTATGGGTTTATGTTCCACCAGTTGAATCCAACTTAGCGGAACTCGACTTAACAACGTTAACCTATCATTCATTCAACTCTACCTTTGGTGGGGGTCAGGTTCCAGGCGGAGTTACTCCGTTAGTTAGCCGCACCAGCGATTTAGCTTTAGCGGTTAAATTCACGACCACACAAGCTTCTTGGACTCCTTATACCATCGAATTCTTCCTGGACACCGGCAGCGCAACTGCTGATCGCGTCGATGGTACCACTTGGCGGTTTAATGTGTTTGGAACCGGCAATGTTGCCACGATTACTTCATTTGGTGGCACGGCGTTTGAAAACACCGAAACCAAGACCACAGTCGATGGCTCCTCACTATACTTTGCCGTCAGTTACGAAGCCCTCGGCATCGATAATACCGATCAATTCGGCGTTACCTTTGGCGCGTTAGCTTCAGGTTGGGATGGCTGGGGATTATCCGGCGTTCCCTTTGTCGCCGCTTATGAAGCGGAAAAGGGTAATGGTTTTGTTGCTCCGGAAATCCCGCATAAATACATTCGCGTTCTGTCTGATGGTTCATTAACTTGGACATTAAATGACGGTTCATTTGTCTCCCGTGACACGTTAGTGTCTGATTATCGCGTGCTTGAAAGCAAATTTGGCACCAAATTCTTTAGTGCCGGCATTGAATTCAAGGCCCGCCATGGAGCGACTGGGATTGAATTTGTCTTCACCGCTCCAAGCGACTTCTTAGCTGTTCAAAAGATTGAACTCTTCATCGACACCGGCTGGGCTAACCTTGGTCAAGACGCTTCGACGCGCCGCATTGACATTTGGGCTAACTCTGATCCAATTACTGGTGTTGAAAAGACCGTCGTCGGTGCCGTTATTAGCGTCAATGTCCTTTATGAGACGCTTGGCATCAGCGCCACCGACCAAATCGGTTTCTCCGTTGGTATTTGGGATGATGGCATTAAGGATTGGGACGGCTGGGGCTACGGTGCCGGTGCGATCTCGTCGGCCTATGAGGCTGCTTACGGCAATTCATTCATCGCTCCGGAAAACGCCAATCGCTATATCCGGTTATTATCCGACGATTCATTAAGCTTCACGTTAAGTGATTTCTCCTATTACCACGCTTAAGCAAAGGAGGTCTCAATGAGAATCTCGAGATCCATTATTGGGTTGACGCTCACCCTATTAATAGCGTCATGCGCCTCCACAGGTTCATCATCAATGGAGGGGAGTTCGCTCCCCTCCTCCATCGAGCCGATTACCGAGCCAATAGCGCCGGAAGTTCGCGACCTTTACGAAAATAGTTTTGGTGAAGACCGGATTCCGGGCCAATGGGATACCTATGGTATCGGTGACCCCTTCGTTTACCGCTTTAATGGCGTGTATTATTTATACGCTTCCACCAAGGATTCTGAATTTGGCGTCCGCGGATGGAAAAGCCTTGACCTCGTCTCTTGGGAACAAGTGACCGGCAGCGGCTTACAAACCGGTTATGTCAGCGAAGATCCGGTTACCAAAGCAGCCTATGCCCCCGAAGTCATCTACCTCGATGGTTATTTCTATATGATTACTTCTCCGGGTGGAAACGGCCACTTTGTGTTACGATCCTCAAGTCCTGAAGGTCCCTTTGCCGCCATTACTGGTAACTTCAGTCAATCGATTGATGGAAGTTTCTTCCTTGACGATGATGAAAAGTTATATATGACGCGCGCCAATTCGGGCAATATTCGTATCGCCCAAATGCGGAGCGATTGGACCGCGAATACGCTGAGCCTAAAAACGCTTAACAACACGCAAATTGGTAACTGGACAGAAGGATCGTATATATTACGCCGCAACGGTATCAACTATATTACATACACGGGCACGCACGTGACTTCAGCTGGCTATCGCGTTGGCTATAGTTTTAGCGAAGATAGCGCCGTCACTAGCGATGCCTACACTTATGATCCAAAAAATATCATTCTTTCTACCAGTCTCGATTTCAATGGACTAGGCCATAGCGCTACCGTCTTAGGTCCTGATATGGATAGTTACTATATCGTATATCATAACTTACTGAATTCGGGCGGTCCCATCCGCGCCTATTCGATGAGTCGCCTGTTCTTTAATGGCACCGATATGATGGCGTCTAATGTCAAACGGACTGGGAACATTGTTCCGAACATGGCCGCCTTTACAAGCCATAACGCAGGCGAAGATTTAGTAGCCGATGGGTCGCTATTACTATCAAGCGAGTCAACAGGCGAAGAATTCACAGTGGAATGGAACTACACGGGCATTGATGGCAAAGCCGTGTTCGCTTACAATTCTTTAAGCGACTATGCCTATTTAGTTTTCGATGGTGCCAATATTGAACTTCATAAAGTTGGAGCCGAAGATGAGCTCCTTCAAACAATCGAACTCGAGAAAAGCCATCCCACTGATGTGCTCCATACATTTAGAGCCATCTATCGTGAAGGCAAACTCGATATACAATACGACAACATGACAAAGCTTGCGGGCTATGTTATCCCTCTAACCGGTGGTAAAGTCGGTTATGAAGGAATCGAAGCCAGCGCGATTGGCTTTACGGGTTTCTCCGCTTATGCGCGAGGCACCTCCGATAATGCCGATTTCAAACAAGGCAAAGTGTTCGCTAATAGTTATGATTTAGAACATAGTACCTTCAATAACGGCTCTTCGCTTAGCAAGATTGAAACTGGCTTTGTGTCGCCCTCGGCTAAAACCGGGTCCTATGATTTATCACTTAAATCCGGCGATTTAGCGCGGTATTTAACCTACTTTGAAAATGATGGTTACTACTCGCTATCATTCTCAATGCCCGTTTCCATGATGGGCAAAGCCATCACCGTGTCAGTTGATGGGACGACTAAACGGATGGATGTACCGACACTTGAACTAGATGTCGGCGTCGAATACTTTACGGCCGAACTTGGTCGCTTTGCCATTCACGAAGGCAGTCACTATGTCTCGATTGCTAGCGATCTCGAGGTATCGTTCAATAGTTTCACATTTGCTCCGGCTACTGATTCCTCCGCTACGTTCTCCCACGACCTAACAACCTTAGGAGGCGAAGCCATGCTTTATGCCAATGTGTGGAAAATCAAAAATGGTGGCCATTACGCCACGAGTGGCAACCGTCAATTACTTTATGTTGGCGAACCAATCATTAGCGATGCCACCATCGAAGTCGACATCAACTTTGATGGAGCGACGGTAGCGAGCACGGCCGGCATTCTTTTAAGAGCCGGCAATGAAGCTTTCTCGACACATGAGAATAACGACTCGATTCAAGGGTATTACATTGCCATTAATAATGCGCAAGTATCCCTGCGTCGCAAAGACTATAACTGGACGACAATTCTTGATTCCTCCGGGGGCACATTCGCATCCGGTGTCGATCACACGCTTTGTGTGGTGAATACCGGTAACCGCATCACCGTCTATGTCAATGATATCGAATATTTAGATGTCGTTGATCCGAGCCCATTTGCATATGGCCATATCGGCTTATATACTGATGGAGCAGCCGCCTCTTATAAGAACTTAGACATTACCTTAGGGTAGTCTCCTTTCGGGTTCCATCCCACCTCTATGGTGGGATGGGCTTATTAAAAATCATGCAAAAGGTATTTACCAAAACATTAACGATATTCGGAGCGATGGTCTGCATCGCTCTTTCTTCCTGCGCCAGCAGTAGCTCAATAAGTAGCGAATATAGTGGCAATCCCACTATCGATACGAGCAAACTGGATACAAATATCCAATTATTTAATAATTCGTTTGATGCTAATCAGCTGCCTAACCAGTGGCCCAACTCCGGAATTGGCGATCCGTTTGTGTACCGCTATAACGGCACCTATTATTTATATCCTTCCACTTCTAGTCGTGGTGTGCGCGCCTATAAAAGCATTGATCTCATGAACTGGGAACCGGTGACCGGGGCGGGACTTCCTGAAGGTTATGTTGTCGATCCGATTTATGATGAAACGATTGTGGCCTATGCCCCAGAAGTTACTTATTATGACGGCTGGTTTTACATGTGTGAATCGCAAGCGGGCAATGGTCATTATTTCTTCCGTTCGCGCTCGCCTGAAGGGCCATTTGTTCCTTACACCGGCAACGTGGGCGAATCCATTGATGGAAGTTTTTTCATTGATAATGAGGGGACCCCTTATTTTTTAAGAGCGAAAGCCGAAACAATTAGGATGACTAAATTCAATGACGATTTTACGCTGTCCAATGAAGCGTTTGATATCCAAAACACATCAATGGGCGGATGGACCGAAGGTCCCTACATGCTTAGTCGCGACGGCATCTATTATTTAACTTTCACAGGTGTCCATGTCGCGAGCGCCGGCTATAAAGTCGGTTATAGCTACATGTCCGGTAGCGATAACGTCTTTGTCCGTAACGGGTTCACTCGCGGTGATAACATCTTAATGAACACCGACGATGAATGGAATACGCTGGGCCATAGTTCAACCACGCTAGGTCCGGATATGGACTCCTATTACATTGCGTATCATTCGCGCACTAACGGGGTCCATGGGCGTCATTTTAACTTATCGCGCTTATTATTCAATGGTACGGAAATGGCTGTTGATCGACCATCATTAACGGCTACGATTGTGCCAGATATGCCCGCCTTTTATACCCATGATCCTGAAAATGACCTGGAATTGTTGGGTAATTTCTTATTAACGGAAGAAAATACGGCCCCGACTTTCACTGCCGAATGGAATTTTACCGGCAGCGATGGGCGGTTAATATACGCCTATCAAGATGATAGTAACTATAATTACCTTTCTTTTACCGGAAGTCATATTTATGTGCAGGAAATTAAACAAGGCAGCGATATACGCCGAATGGATATCGATTTAAATCATAATTATGACATTAACGTACTGCATTCATTACGGCTATCATATCGTGATGGTTTGTTAGATATTCACTTTGACAACATGGAAAAAATAAACGATTTTGAGCTTGATGTTGCACCAGGTAAAATCGGCTATTTAGGAAATCTTGCACCTCATTACACGGCATTCTCAAATGTCGGTAACGGATCTTCAGATAACGAATATTTAAAGCAGGATAAAATTTATGCGACTTCATTTGACGAAGAAGTTTCTTCCCTGTCCGCTTCTTCATTTGAACAAGTTACATTAAATGGTTTCGATAGCGAATATTTCAATGGTAAAAGCGGAAGCAATGTTTTAAACATTAAAGGAGAAGATTACTTTTCAGCAAAAATATACGCTAATGAAACGGCCACTTATCGATTAACAATGCGGGCGACTAAAGAGTCGCTGGGCAAAAAAATCGCCCTTAAGATTGATAATAACGTGCCGTTAGAAATGACGCTTCCCTCATTTGAAACATTGGCTCCCTATGTGTCGCTTAACCTTGGAACCTTTTCGATGAGCGCGGGTGCTCACTATCTAACGCTAATTCGACGTCAAGATGTAGGGTTCATCGCCCTTGGATTTGAACCAACAATTGCACGAAGCGCGACTTATACTAATTCCCTGATTGAAAATAATGGCGATATCGTTATTCGTGGCGCGGGGTATTCCTTTGATGAAGAAGGAATCACTTCGGGCACGGGCCGCAGCATCGCCTATATTGACCGTAAAGGTTATGATAATGTCGATGTATCGGTGGATATGACCTTTAATGGGGCTTCTTCGTTTAATTCTTCAGGAATTGTGATACGCGCTAAAAACGATGCCTATGGCGAATGGGATGATGTTAATTCGCTGCAAGGATATTACTTTGGTGTTAAGAACACTCAAGCGTTTTTAATTCGCGCGGATTATCAGGCGAAGTCCAAACAACTAGCAATTAACTTTGCCGATGTACTTTCAGATATCTCCCATACATTACGTGTAGTGGCTAGTGGTAATAGCTTGACCTTCTATGTCGATGGGATTGAAGAATTTTCGGTAATTGATCCCAATGCCTATTTTGGTGGACGAAGCGGCCTATATTCCACGGGAGCCGCTACGACATTTAAAAATATCAGTGTGACGCCACTTTAATGGATTGCAAGTAAGCAAACAAATAAAAACACCCGGCAATATTAGTAACTGGGTGTTTTTAATTTATTATTTGCTTTCAGTTTGCTTTAGTAATGAGTTATCTCTTACTACCGCTTCAATCAGTTGATTAGGCACTTCTTGATAGGAATCGAATTCCCGATTGAAGAAGCCGCTTCCTTGTGAGAGGACGTGGAGGTTAGTCACATAATCAAGGATTTCCGCTTCAGGGACGAGGGCGACGATTTCTTGAATGTCGTTAGCCTTTTCGTCCATGCTCATGATACGGGCACGACGTTGGTTAAGGTCATTCATGATTGAGCCTGTGAAGTCGTTAGACACACTGATGGTGATTTTCATGATTGGCTCGAGAATTGTGGGCGAGCATTTCATATAGGCTTCTTTATAAGCAAGCATCGAGGCCATCTTGAACGCTAGTTCGTTAGAATCAACAGGGTGATATTTACCATCTAACAATACGCCTTTCATGCCTAAGACTGGGAAGCCGGCGAGTAAGCCTTGATTGACGGATTCAAAGAAGCCTTTCTCGACTGCGGGAATATAGTTTTTCGGGACGGAGCCACCAAATATTTCTTCAGTGAATTCATTCTTGTCGCTGCCTGATGGAAGGAACTTCATTTCGACGACGCCATAGAAACCACTACCACCAGATTGCTTAACATAACGGCCCGGCGCGGTTGCCTTTGATTTTGTTTCGCTCTACAATCCAACCACAAACTGGCAAACGATCAAAGCGGGTGGTTATATCACGAACACCCAACCGATTAACGGAATGGAAAGCATAACGCTGACTAAAAACAGCAGCGCGGCACACTTCAAAATCTATTGGTCAAATACAACGACATTTGTTGAAGAGCGATCCGTTTTGTTTGACACAAGTTCGGCTATGACTGTTTCAACAAATTTTGGCGGATATTTACCAAATTACATTAAGATATTAGCGATTGCCAATTCCGCGATTTTGTCTGGCACTATCTATTTTTCGTGTTCGAATAACTGGCCATCTTTATCGTTAAGCACTAATTCTGGTTCGATGGGCTCAGTTACAGGGGCGGGAGTATATGCGATTGGACAAAGCGTAACCATCGGGGCGACCCCGAATACTGGTTACTACTTTGTCGGCTGGTATGATGGCGAAACTTTGCTTTCCTCAAATGCTTCTTACACATTTAATATGCCGTTCGAAGACACATCTTATGTGGCACAATTTGCACCAAATTCGTACAATATGGTGGTTTCCAGCGAATCCTCGGCTAAAGGAAGCGTCACTGGCGGCGGAGAATACGATTATTTGGAATCGGTGACGATAACCGCCACGCCTGAAATGGGGTATTCATTCTTGGGCTGGTATAATGGCACGACACAAGTATCGACGCAAGCTACCTATACATTTGCGATGCCCTCTAGCTCGCTTAATTATGTCGCCAAGTTCAGCACAAACTCATACACACTAACCGTCACGAGCGAGGATACGAATAAAGGAACGGCAACAGGTTCAGGAACTTATCCGTACTTGGAATCGCGATCTATCAGCGCCTCACCCGAGACTGGTTACTCATTCATTGGTTGGTATGATAGCGAAACCCTAGTTTCATCAAGCACGCCATACACTTTCACGATGCCTTATAACAATCTAAGTTATGTCGCCAAATTTTCAACCAATTCATATGTTTTGACATTGACAAGCGATGATATAAGCAAGGGTACTGTCAGCGGTGGTGGAACTTACCTTTACGGGGCTGAAGTCACCGCAACAGCGACTGAAATCACCGGCAACGAGTTCATCGGCTGGTACCAAAGCACCACTCTTAAATCGACCAATCTGACCTACACCTTCACAATGCCGTATAATGCCCTGAGTTTAGAAGCGCGATTTGTCACACAATACAATGTCGATATTTCTTCGATTAGCGATCCATCACTAGGCACGGTGTCCGGTGGTGGCGCTCACGGATATACGACAAGCGTGACTATTGTGGCTACACCTACAGAAGGAAACTACTTTATCGCTTGGTATGATGACAGTTTCAACGTTGTATCCGAAAACTCCTCACACACATTCGAGATGCCAGCAAATAATGTGACCTACTATGCCGAATTTACCGCCACGGAACCACTAATTAAAGGAGACACATATCAATTCGGGGCATATCCACAAAGTAAAGTGACCGACAGCGGGCTTGTCTCAACATTAAATACGGCCGCCGGGACATTGCCAACATCTGGGAATAATCAACTATGGACTGACTATGGCTATTACATTAGTGGATCCGTTTCCTCTTATATGTGGTATATCGATATTACGAATGCAACGGATGAATATCGCGGTGTTTATTTCACCAGTTATCGGCCTTATTACACTACAAGCACATCCTCAGATTCAAATAGTTATCAAGATGATAATGGTTACAACACAAGTTCCGTTTATTGGTTTAAATACGAACCCATCACCTGGCGTGTGCTTGACGTCGTAAGCGGTAACGCCTTTTTGATGGCAGACCTCGTCATCGATTCTCAGGATTACTATTATTCAGAAGCGAATAGAACGATAAGTGAGGTCACGGTATATCCAAACAATTATATGGAATCACACATTCGTTCATGGCTTAATGATAACTTCTATAACACGGCTTTCTCCACCGAAGAGAAAACAAGGATTCAAACAACAACAGTTGATAATAGTGTTGCCTCAACAGGCTATAACCCAAATAAATATGCTTGTGCTAACACCAACGATAAGGTGTTCTTACTAAGTTATGTCGAGGCCACAAATGCAACCTACGGACTAAGCACAAATACAGCCAGGAAACTTCAACCAAGCGCTTACGCGCAGTCCCAGGGGGTCCTTACAGACACATCAAACGGCAATAGTTTCTGGTGGTTGCGGTCGCCGAGCGACGTCGCCTACAGCGCGCGCTACGTGACTAACGGTGGCACATTCAGCAGCGTCACTGTCGACCGCACGACTTACGGTGTGGTCGCCGCTTTGTGGATTTCCGCATGAGGAAATCACAATTCCGCGAAGCAATCAAAATGGGCGGAGCGTTATCATTTTGTGATAGCGAAGGCCATTTTCAAAAATAATTGCATTAGCTCTCATCATCATTTTTTCATATAAAGCATAATTCGTTAAAGTGCGTATAAGACGTGAATTTTCGAAAGTGGAATAGGATAAAGTTAAGGGACTCGCATCTCCACCAAAAAAAGATGTACCCCTTTCTCTGGACAGAAATGGTTCAAAGAAAGGGGTTTTCTTATGGCGAAATATGACGTTGAATTCAAGAAGAAATGCATCAAAGCGTATGAAGAAAAGAAGGAGTTGCCAAAGGTAGAGGGCATCATGGAAAAAAGCATGGCATAGCGGTTTACCAAACAGATAACAAATAACCGCTACTAGCAAGGCAGTATGGTTTTTCTACGACAAACATCCAAACGAATATCAGACAAATGACCAAACGAAATGTTGTCAAACAACAAAATAGATATATAATGGGAACAGGAGCAGGCTATGAAAAAATATTATGAACGATTAATCGAGGCTGAAATAACGCACAACCTCACTTCAATGGGCGCTATCGTTGTAGATGGTCCTAAATGGTGTGGCAAATCAACGACATGTTCCCGTTTTGCTAAAAAAATCGTACAACTCCAAAACCCCATCGTATTTAATCGGTATCTCGTATTGGCCACGACAAGCATGGTTGAATTACTTGAGGGGGAAAAACCCTTGTTATTCGACGAATGGCAAAAAATACCTGATTTGTGGGATTTTGTCCGTCTATCAGTCGATGAAAGCCAACGCAAAGGTCAATATATTTTGACGGGTTCTACAAAGCCATTAACTAGCACGCTACGCCACACGGGCACGGGGCGTTTCGCCCATATAAGAATGCGCACGATGTCTTTGTGGGAATCCGGCGAATCAAATGGGAAGATATCATTGACTCGTTTATTTAACGAGAGTAACAACATCGGCGGCGAATCAAATTTGACAATACGACAATTAGCTTATCTTATATGTCGGGGTGGTTGGCCCGGCGCCCTCGATGTCGATGAAAAAAATGCTTTGAATATCGTGGCAAAATATTATCAAGGACTCGTCAATGCTGACATTGTTGACGTCGATGGCATCAAGCGCGATCCATCGCGGGCTAAAGATATTTTAAAGGCGTATGCAAGAAGCATTTCTTCATTGACTAATTATGCAACGATGATCTCCGATGTTAACAAACATGAAAAAATTCTAAGTGACGAAACATTTTTTTCTTATCTTCGCGCCTTTGAAAAACTATACGTCATCGAAAACATCCAAGCGTGGAGCCCAAGCCTCCGCAGTAAAACGACGATTAGGACGTCTGACAAGAAACAATTTGTCGATCCTTCGGTGGCAACAGCAGCATTAGCGATCAATCCGGAGGATTTGATGGCAGACATGGAAACGATGGGTTTCTTCTTTGAGTCACTATGCGAGCGGGATTTACGCATATACATTGAATCACTGGGGGGGACTCTCCATCATTATCTTGATAAAAATAATTTAGAAATTGACGCCATCGTGCGACTTCCCAATGGTCAATGGGGCGCGATTGAGATAAAACTTGGTGGTAATCAGATTGATGATGCGGCGCGCAATCTATTAAAGCTGAAAGCGAATATCGATACCACAAAAATGTCGGAACCCGCATTTTTGATGGTCCTGACCGGCTATCCATACGCCATGCGTCGCCCGGATGGAGTTTTGGTCGTACCATTAGGATGCCTTAAAAACTAATAGTTGTCAGTTCTCTAAGATTATCCAGTTCCTATAAAGGCACATCTAGAGCCGAACACCATAATAGGA